>Ga0075355_1000073_pt1 | contig 13334 bp, 9 predicted proteins | sample WestPond_Cattail_6_FD_120069 | JGI IMG/M metagenome (GOLD analysis project Ga0075355, IMG submission 120069) | Natural and restored wetland microbial communities from the San Francisco Bay, California, USA, that impact long-term carbon... | ecosystem: Environmental > Terrestrial > Soil > Wetlands...
AATCTGACTTATCGTCCAGCTTCTGCGTGACACTGGTTTGGATTTGGGAGTCGTAGCGTCCGGCAGAGGTAGTGCTGGCCTGCGCGAAGGGTGCGAAGGACAGTAGAGCCGCCAGTGCGACGACCGGGAGCTTGGAGTTGTTGTGCATGGTCGCCATCCTTTCTTAACTAACCAGTTGGTTAATTATTTAGATGAAACCCGGGCCCGAAGGATTCAACTCGGTCTGCCGATAAGATCAGGGATGATCGTTTTTGCTACAGAGGCTGACGGGAAGTGTCAGTTTGAGAACCCAAGGGAGGAAATTATCTTTTATTTTCAACGAGTTAACGGTGGCTGATGGAGTGCTTTAGCAAGGGCAGGGATTCAGGAGGGGTGTGCCGCATGGACGTTCATCCGACGGAACCGAACGTGGTGGAATTCTATTTGGAATTTGCGCGGGGCCTGGGGCAGGCGTGTCCGGTGAAGGACTGGGCGTCGGCCAACGGTCAGGGAGAAGCGTGGCTGCGCAAGATCGATAGCGTGACGTCGCCGATGCAAATGCGGCATTACCTGCAGGACGAGAACACGGTTTGCGACGAGCCAACGCTGCGCGGGTTGGGGCAGCGGTTCCGGGCGCATCAACCAGTGGCGGCCGACAAACTGTTCATTGTGGTGGCGGAATACCTGTACCGGTTTGCGCCGCAGGGGTTTTCGGAGATGACGATGATCCCGCTGGCGCATGTGGCGGAGATCCTGGAGCCGATTGTGGGAATAGCCGAAGACCTGCCCGACTGGCTGCCGGAGCTGGAAGAGATCGTGAACGAGTTGTTTGCCTGCGAACACCTGCACGACCTGGCGAAGACAGGAATCTTCGACAAGGGCCGAAAACTGAAGGCACGGGTGAGTGCCGATGGACTGGACACCATGGGCCTGGTGGCGTTTGCGCGTTTCAACTTCCTGCTGCGGCGCACGTTTACAACGCTATGGGAAGCGGAGGTGTGGTGGATTGAGCAGGCGCTCAACGAACTAGAGTCGCGCGCGGAGTTTTTTGTCGATTGCACAGAGATCGGGTTGTCGCCGATCGTGCCGACGAACGAGTTGTTCCACATGGTGTGCCAGTGGAAGAGGCCGTCGTTCTCGGATTATGCCCAGGACCAGACGTATCAGAAGGTGCAGAAGGTGCGGCAGATCCTGGAAACGGCCCTGTTGCCGGAGATGGCGTAAATAGAAGTATTCAGTAATCAATGGTGAAGATTCGGTGTTTCACTGAAAAGTTCGCTCTTCTCGGATAGAATCCAGCCTTTCATCCGGGAGCGAATGCGGGGCATGTCGGAGTTTTCCGCACAACAGATCAACGAAACCGTCGAGCGTCATTTTGCCAAGGTGGGCGCAGGAAAAGCGCGCGCGGCATTCCTGGGATCGGCTCTGGCGGAGCTATTCGGGGCCGCTACGTTGCCGGCCGCTTTAGAAGCATTTTCCCGGTTGAAGCACTGGTCTGATGAAGAGTTTCCTTCGCGTCTTGAAAACCTTCTCGAATTGATGGAAGCAGAGCCCGCGTTACGGGCGGCGTTCCAGCGGGCCGTGCGCCGGATCGTGTGCGAGGTGCACTCGGTGGAGTTGTTCGGGGAAGCTGGGCTGCATCCCCGCGAGGGGTTGTGGTCGGAGGCATGGCGGCGGGTGATGGAGCGGGTGCTGCCTTCTGCGAGAGAAGACACCGACCTGGCGAAACTGGTCTCGCGGCTGTATCCAACCCACAAGGAAATCGAGCGGCTGCTGGCTCAGCCCGATGACAAATTTGAGCGGGTGGTGCGGCTACTGGCGCCTACGGACGATCCGGCAGCATGGCTGAAACAGCGGCAAGATCTGATCCAGGCGTTTCGATTGCTGGGCGTGCATGTGGCGGGACTGGGCTTGTCGCCCGAATTGCGGGCCCGCAGTCATGATGTCCTCATCGAGCATTCCCCCTTCTACCGGTTGCAACAGAGCAGCGGCGAACTGGTGGAGGCGAAGGGCGAAGCGACGGAACTGGCCCACTGGCGCGCAGAGGCCCAACGCTGTCGCGAGGAACTCGGATACGTTCACGAGCGCATGGAGGATACCGGTGTAAGTACCGCACTGGTGTTCGACATGGGGAAGATCGAGCGGGCGATCACGCGAATGGAGAGTTTTGCGGAGGTGCTGTATGTCGCGGAGCCGCACGAGTCGATTGCAGCGGTAAAACGTTTGCTTGACGACGTGATGAACGCGCGCCGTGACGACCTGAGTTTGCTGGCACTGTTCCGGGAGAATTCGGAACTGCTGGCACGCAAAGTGGTGGAGCGCACAGGCAAGACGGGCGAGCACTACATCGCGAATTCGCGCAGTGAATATCGCGAGATATGGAAGGCATCGCTAGGGGGCGGGCTGCTGACGGTATTAACGGCGGCGATGAAGATGCGGATCGTGGAAGCGCACCTGGCGCCGTTTCCGGAGGCCATGGCGGCGGGAACGAACTACGCGGTCAGTTTCATTGTCTTGCAACATCTGCACCTGGCGCTGGCGACAAAACAGCCATCGGTCACCGCCGCGACGTTCGCGGGCATTGTTCGCGGCACGCGCGGCAAGGCCCGCCTGGAAAAGGTGGCTGAGTTCATCAGCCGCATCACACGAAGCCAGTTGGCGTCGGCGGCCGGCAACCTGCTGGCGGTGGGAGTTGGGTGCGTGCTATTTGAGTTCCTATGGCTGTGGCTATTCTCGCGGCCCTACCTGGATGTACATAGCGCGGAGCATGTTTACCAAACGCTGGACCCGCTGACCTCGGGAACGATGATCTTCGCCATCCTAACGGGAGTGATTCTCTGGGTGTCGGCGCTCGCCGGCGGATGGTTTGAGAACTTTGCCATTTACAACCGCATTCCGGAGGCGATTGCACAGCATCCGATGGGGCGGCGGATCGGCACCGAGCGCGCGCAACGGTTTGCCGAGTTTGTGGATCGCAACCTATCCGGTTGGGCGACGTGCATCGTGTTGGGATACCTGCTGGGATTCACGCCGGCGGTGGGGCGCTTCCTGGGAATTCCGCTAGATGTGCGGCACGTGACGCTTTCCACGGGTACGCTGGCGCTGGCGGCGGCGAGCTTCGGCCGAGACTGGCTGTATCGCGGCTGGTTTACCTATACCATTCTAGGGATAGCGGTGACTTTCGTGCTGAACCTGGGCGTAAGTTTTTCGATTGCGGCGTCGGTGGCGATGCAGGCGTATGGGGTATCACGGCGCGAACAACTGCGAGTCATGCGTTATACGCTGTGGAGTTTCCTGCGGTCGCCGCGGAGATTCCTGCTGCCGCCTAAGCTGGCGCTGACCTTGGAGCCGACAAATGAAAGCGTCGGTAGAGAGAAGAAAGAAGAGATTACGCGTTTGTAGCGTTAGAGATCACGTATGCAAGATTGCGCATTAAAGAAGGGCTTCAGTACGAGGCTGCCTGGATGGCGATCCATTCCGTGAGCTTGTCGCGCGTGGGGTTCGGGAGCCTTTCGAAACGGATGCCAGCACGGCCGATCGGGTCTTTCCACACGACCGTGGCGCGTGCGTCCAATTCACCTTTTACCGCAGGCAGCGAGAACTTCAGTCTGACCAGGCCATTCAGTTGTAGTTCGCGGTCGCATTTCAAAGCCATTCCGCCTTCGCTGAGGTTCATGGTGGTGGCGATAATGGTGGTGGTTTCGTCGGGACTGATCATGACCAGCGTTTCGACGGGATAGCGGAAGTAACGGCGGCGTTCCTGCATGATGAGACCATAAGCGGCACGCAGGCTGTTACGGGCGGCCTCGAGCGTGATCGGTTTCTGCAAGGCGAGATTGGCCCCAATGGCGAGGGCGGGCGCGAGGCCGGTTTCAGGGTTGACGATGGCGAAAGCGAGCGAGTGATTGTTGCTGGGACTTTTGCGAACACCGCGCAGGAAGTCGTCCGCACCGGGGACGTCGAAATCGATGATAACGGCGTCGAAGCGGTGCTCGACGATGTCTTCGCCAGCCCAGGGAGCGGTGGAGTAGACCTCCACCCCAATGCCAAGGTTGTCGAGCGCCATCTGGAGGATCTCGATCATTTCGGGGTCCTGGCTTAGCAGAAGAGAGCGCAGCTCCATGCCTAAATGCTAATTGGCAAAAGGGTAATCGCCAATCCGGGAGTCACCTGTGGGATGGGTACGAAGGTACGTGGTGACCTGGATTATGCCGCAACTAAAGCGGGGGAATGGGCTCTAAATAAGTAGAAGAAGGGGCTCCCGGTCAGCAGTTCGGGAGTATGATGATGTCGTGAAAAGGGCGATTTCCATCCTGGCTTTGGTTCTCGGTTCCAGTGCGCTGTTCGCCCAATTGCATGGTCCCGGCGCGTCGGTTTTGTCATCCGGAAAAGGCTCTGCCCCGGCTGGTGGAAAGAGCATGGTGACAGGTCCTGCGGCAAGCGTGCTGTCGACTGGTCCGCGAGGCTGGCAGACTGGGCCGTGTATGACGCCGCAATGTGTAAATCCAGTATTCACGCCGACGGTGAATTACCAGACCGGCACGGTACAGTCCAATCAGCACTTCAATACGGGCAGCGGTGGACACGGCGGCAAAGGCGGACATCACAAGCCGGGTAACGGCGGCAGTTACTATGGCGGCTACGGCGGATATGCGTATCCGGTGTACGTGCCGGTGCCGGTGGAAGCGGAGCCGGTGGAAGAAGAGCCTGATCAGCCGGCGCTGACTGTTTTTGAGAATCGTCCGGAGGTGAGGCTGGCACCGAATCCGACACCGACGGAAGAGGCGCCTTACGCGGAACGAACCGCGCCTCCGCGAGAATCTGCGAAGTCGCAGAACTTTACGGGCGGATATCACCAGATGAGCCCGGTGTCGGATGAGCAGATTCCCGTGGTGATCGTGTTCAAGGATGGGCACGAGCAGGAGATCAATAACTACGCCATCGTTGGGAGCACGCTCTACGATCTTGGGACGGCAGTTGCCCACAAGATCAAGCTCGCCGATCTGGATTTGCAACAGACGATCAAGAAAAATGAACAGCGCGGCGTGGAGTTCAACCTGCCCGCTAGTTTGAAGCCGGTCGGATAAGGCCTTTGACCACGGCCACAAGAGTTCCCGAACAAATTGATGAAAACCCGCTTCCCACAAAGCGGGTTTTTTCTTTTGGATCGAGATTGCACGTGGTGTTGCTTGTGGCAGTGATGGTGGTGGCGGGCCTGGCAAGGTACGCAGAACTCGGACGTATGCCGCAGGGCCTGTACATGGACGAAGCCGCCGATGGGCTCGACGCGCTCAGGACGGCTGCCAGCCATCATTACCAGGTGTTCTATCCTGCGGACGGCGGACGCGAAGGACTCTGGATCGCGCTGATGTCATTGAGCGTTCGCTGGTTCGGGCCCACGGTACTTGCGGTTCGTTTCTGGTCGCCGCTGGTGGGGATTTTGACAATCCTCGCTACTTACGGACTGGCTGCACGCTGGATGGACCGGAGAACCGGACTCATCGCGGCGTGGCTGATGGCGACAAGTTTCTGGCACATCCTGTTTTCGCGGGTGGCGTTTCGTGGAATCCTGCTTCCGCTGTTCGTCGTGTCGGCGCTGTATTTCCTGCAAGTGGCGTGGGAATCGACCGACTGGCGCGGGGTGTTGTTTTCGGCGGCGGGCGGATGCTGTCTTGGACTGGGATTCTATTCGTACATTCCGTTTCGCTTGATGCCGGTGCTGGCGGTGTTAGTAATGGCGAGCGAATTGTGGGGGGCATCGCGAAGCCGCCAACGCGAGGTCCTGAAGAGTTTTGGGTGGTGGACAGGAGTCGGTCTTATCGTCGCGATGCCGTTAGCTGTTTCTTTCATTCGACACTCCGCAGAGTTTTCGCAACGGATGTCGCAGGTGTCGGTGTGGGGAGCCCCGAACCTGGGGAGATTGCTCCTCCACAATTCAGTGCTTAGCCTGAAGATGCTGGTGCTGAGTGGCGACGAGAACTGGCGGCACAATCTGCCCGGATTTCCCGAACTGGGGTATGCAGCGGCCATTTTCTTCCTCCCAGGCGTAGTTGTAGTGTGGCGCCGGCGGAATATCCTGCTGGTCTGGCTGCTGCTGATGCTGTTGCCGGCGGTGCTGTCGATTGAAGGATTGCCCCATGCATTGCGGAGTATCGGCGCGCTTCCGGCGGCCATATTGATCGCAGCGGCGGGCGCTGACTGGTTGCTGAGACGTGTGACAACGCGGACGCGTCCTGCTTACAGGTACGCTGTGGTGGCCCTGATGATTGTGGCGGGAATAGGCGAGGTGTACCGGTACTTTGTGTTGTGGGCGCCCACGGTGCAGGTGCAGCGAGCCTACCAGGCGAAGCAGTTGCTGGCCGCACGAAGCTTGGAGGAAACACCGGGGGACGAACGGGTGTTCGTGGTGGTGGAAGGGCCGCAATTCTATGAGTGGAGGGGCAATGCCATCGCCGCCAATGTTGACGGAGTGAACATGCAGCTTTCGGCCCAGGCGGCAATACCATTGTTTATCGCGGACGGACGCAAGAATTTGACGTTCGTGTCCAGCAGCCATGTGCACAGCATCGATCTGAGCCAGTTTGGATGCCCCTTCAAACAACTACCCGCACTCCGCGTCATGCCCGAAAACCAACTACATTATGTGACCGGTTGCGCCCTTCCGCTGGGCGTATTGCGGCTTACCGGGGCGGACTGAAGTCCGACAGCAACCAATTCAGTGTTTTCGGGTTAAATCACCCTAGTAAACTCCCTTCAAGGCAAGTTCAAATGCAGTTTAGAGCTTCATCTCTTCGGACACTCGGAGGTCTGATTGTCGCGGTCATGTCAGCCTCGCTGATCACTGCGTCGGTCGCGCAGGATACCGCCACCTTCTCCGTCAACGTGAAAGTCGTCAACGTGCTGGCTACGGTACGCGACAAGCACGGGAACATCGTCAATTCGCTGAGCAAAGACGATTTCACCCTGCAGGAAGACGGGCGTCCGCAAAGTATCAAGTACTTCACGCGCGAAACCGACATGCCTCTTACGCTTGGCCTGCTCGTGGACGTGAGCCTGAGTCAGGCGCGAGCGATCGAGGAAGAGAGGACGGCGAGTGCGGCGTTCACCGATGACGTGCTGCGGGCGGACAAGGACTCGTCCTTCCTGATCCAGTTCGCACGCGAGGTGGAGTTGCTGCGGGACGTGACGAAGGATCCGATGAAGATGCAATCGGCGCTGCGGGATCTGCAGATGCCGAAGGAAGACGACAATACGGTGGTGATGCCGGGTGGCGGACGACATGGCGGCCCGGGGCATGGAACCGGGCGCGGAGGTACGTTGCTGTATGACGCGATCTACCTGGCGTCGAACGAAATGATGCAGAAGCAGCAGGGACGCAAGGCCATCGTGGTGCTCACGGATGGGGTGGATCACGGCAGCAAGATGTCTCTTGACAGCGCAATTGAAAGTGCCCAGCGCGCCGACACTATGGTGTACTCGATCTACTTCACAGGGAGTGAAGGCGGAGGTTGGGGACATCCGGGTGGCGGTGGAGGCGGAGGTGGTGGTCATCGCGGCGGCGTAGGCATCGGCATGCCGGGAGGCTGGCCGGGTGGTGGCGGCGGCGGTTGGCCCGGCGGAGGCGGAGGCGGAGGCGGACGCGGGGGTAATGGTGGAGGTGGTGGCGGTTATCCGCCACAGCAGCGCGACAGCGAAGACGGCAAGAAGGTTCTGGACCGGTTGTCGAAAGAGACGGGCGGGCGAATGTTCGTGGTGTCGAACAAGAACAACGTGACGCAGATCTACGCGCAGATCCAGGATGAATTACGTAATCAGTACAACATCGGCTACTCGCCTGACCGCGCGGCTGGAGACCTGGCGGATTATCGCCATATAACGCTGGCGGCAAAAGACAAGGATTACAAGGTGCAAGCGCGCGAAGGGTATTACGCATCGCGGCAACTGGATAGCAAACCGGGGCAAGGTGGGCAGCCCGGAAAATAATTGACACGGCCCGGCCGTTTCATCCCTGCAGGCCAACGATTCGTGGCAACAATCGAAGTGCTAAGTGGCGAATGAGCCACTTGGGATCAATCGGGCTTCGTAGAATACCGGAACCACAAGCGCACGTGGTGCGCGGAGTCACCGTTTCTACGAGGTTTTGGGATGATGCTGAAGCAAGGACCGCGATGGATTCCGGCCATCTATGCGTACATCGATGCGCATGTCCACGAGCCCATCAAGGTGTCGCAACTGGCGGTACTGGCGAACGTGCACCCGGTGTATTTTGCGCGCACGTTCAAGGCATCATGCGGAATGAGCGTGCTGAAGTACGTGCGACAGCGCAGGGTGATGGCGGCGGCGGTGGTGATGGAAAAGAAGCCAGTCCGACTGGTGGATGTGGCGAACCAGTTCGGCTTCGCCGACCAGGCACATTTTTCGCGCGTGTTCCGCGAAGAGTTTGGCGACACTCCTTCGAAGTTCAGAGCGAAGGCGGCGGGCACGGCATCGATGGTGGCGTAGCCCGAAAGGTGAAGTGTAAGGGGTAGACGTTACAGTTAGAGACAAAACCCTCAAAGAAGAGAGGCCCAGCGATCATCCGCTGGGCCTGTGTTGTTTTGGGGCGAACTTACAGGGGCATCTCCCAGACGCCGCGGCCGTAGGTGCCGATGCGGATCTTCTTGCCGTCAGGGAAGAGGTAAATGTCGCTCACGATCGTGGAGGGCAAGCCGGTGCCGAACAGGTGCCAGGTAGCGCCGCCGTCCTTGGTTTCGTAAACGCCGATCCATGTTCCCGCAAAGACGTGCGAACCGTCCGGCACGTTGTCATCCACGGCAAGCTTGAAGATTGGAACGTTGGGGAGTCCGGTTGCGCCGGTTCCTGCAACTACCCAGTTACCGGTCGACATGTCGCGCTTCGCGACGCGCGGCGCCGTCGGGCTGGTGGAGCGGGTCTCGGAAGAAACGTACATCCAATTGTTGTCGGCGGAGAAGGCGACGTGGTTGCCGTTGCCGTCCCAACCGGGAACCGTGATCGGGCTGGTGGTCCAGTTCTGGCCGCCGTCGGTGGTGAAGTCGACTTCGCCGTAAGCGGCAACGCCGATGCGGTTCAAGTCGGTAGGGCTAACGCCAACGATATGCGTGCCGTAGAAGAAGTAGTAGCTCGCATTGGGAAGAGTGTAGAGGTCAACGATCGGCTCCCACACGGTGCCGGCATTGCGCGTGCGATAAACCTTGCTCTGCGTGGCGGTGAAGAAGACGTGACCCGTGGGATCGGCCTTTGCCGTAGGGGTGGTCAGGGGCGTGTAGAAGATTTCTTCGCCGCGGCCATCGTCGGGGATGGAGACATCGTCATACTTGTTCTGCGTGGTCGGCGGGTTCTGCGTGAAGCGCTGAATGGCGCCGTAGTAGACGCTGCCCATGCTGATGTCGTTGTTGGCCTGCGACCATCCGGTACCGAAACCATCGCCACCGATGATGCCGTTGTACACGGTGGTGTTGGAGAACCGGTATCGCGTGCCGTTGTCCTGCAGGCCGATAATCACGGCATCAGGACGAACCGGAGTGGAGGAGATGGCGTAAATCATGTGGGTGACAAGACCTTCGTTGGCGTTGCTCTTGAAGCTCTTGCCCTCGTCGAGGCTGTAGAAGACGCCGCCATCCGTACCGAAAAAGACAGCCTTGCGGCCCTTGTTATCGACGCCGACTAGTGCGGTGTGCATATCGGCGTGAACATAAGGATCATTCACGGGAGCCGTGCCCGTGAACTTGTAGCTGCCGAGCCAACTGGAGAGGATGCGCCAACTATTGCCGCCATCAGTCGTCTTCGCAGAGCTGTACACGCCGCCGATGTAGACGGTGTTACGCGCAGTGTCGGTCGGGTCAACCGCGATGAGTTGGTTGTACCAGGCCTGCCCGCGCATAAGGTTCATGTTCGGAGTGTACGGGGTGGGATTGACCGGAACTTTCGGGTTGATGTTCAGCGCGGCCCAGGTGACTCCACCATCGGTGGACTTGTAGAGATCTTTTTGCGTGCTACCTGCGGCGTTAGCAGCGAAGGCGTAAACGATGGAGTCGCCGGACTTACCGACCGCGAGAGTGGCGCGACCGATTCCGCTCGGAGTGCTGGCGGCAGTCCAGGTTGCGCCGTTGTCGGTCGAGAGGTAGAACACGCCCGGAGCGCTGCCGGTAAAGCTTCCTGCTTTCGCGGTGGCAAGCCAGCCGGCACTCGTGCGAACGATGCTCCACACGGCATAGTTCGCCGGGACGCCTGCGGCCATCGAGTAGGTGTTACCGCCATCGGTAGAGCGGAAGATGCCGCGATTGGTGCCGACCATCACTACATCGGGGCTTCCGGATACCGGCGAGACAACGATGGTGCCCATGTCGGTGACACCCGCCAGTTGAATCGCCGCCGACCAGGTGGTACCGCTGTCGATGGAGCGATACATCGCGCCGCCAACACCCCAGTCCACCGGATCGCCGGTGCCGTAGTAGATGGTGCCAGGACGGCTGCCGAGCGCCACGCCACCTCCTGCGGTGCCGATGCCGTCGGTGAGCGGAATCCATGCGGGCTTCTCGGCGAAGAAGTTATGCGACACCCACAGCCCGCCGACGCCGACGAGAACGTAAACCGTGCTGGGATCGGTGGGATCCTGAACGATGTTGCGGGGACGACCGCTATCGGTGGAGGCCTGCGTGACGCCATTCTGGAACCAATGAGCGTTCGTTGGACCGATGTTGGTCCACGTGCCGCCAACGCCAGACCTGTTGACGACCTGCTGGGGGTAGAGCTGGCGCTGGCGCTCGATTTCACGAGTAAGGTTTTCGGCAAACTCTGGCGACAGTTCGCCGTCGAGACGCTGTTTCCAGGCTTCGCGGCGGGCATCGGCGCTTTCGTCTTCCACGCGGTCTTTTACGTCCGCGCGCGTAATCGGGTTCTTGTAAGAGCCCTGAATCTTCAACTTGTTTTGCTGGGCAGCTCCTGTGACCGTGACGGCCAGGGCCGCAAGTAACGTGCAGACTTGCAGGGAACGATTAGACACGAAGTTTCCTCCACTTTCGCTGGTTGGCAGCATTGTGAGCAGCCCTGCTGGGGGGTGGGCGGTAACTCACAAGTTAGGGAATGCCCTGTTTAGAAGGTAGGGAGGAATCCTGCGGGAGTCTTGAACAGATACAACTATCAGCGATAGCAGGTGGAGATTCAGGGACGGAAGCACAAAAGAAAATCGCGGGCCGTGGCCCGCGACGGTAAGTAACACTGGTTACGCTGCCTTTTTGTCCTTGTTCTGCAGGACCTGGATGGCGCGCTGTAATTGCTGATCGTTTTCCATCGTCTTGGCCTTCTTCTGGGGCTCGTCGTTCGATGGGCTGGAGTCATCCTCGTCCGGCAGCACGAAGTCATCATTGTTGTCCGCCACGCTGATGTTCGGGGTGATGGCGGAATCCTGAATGGCCTTGCCATTGGGCGTGTAGTACTTGGCGATGGAGAGGATCAGCGCCGAGCCATCGGGGATCGGAATGACCTTCTGGATGGAGCCAAGGCCGAAGGTCTTATCACCGACAACGTCGCCGCGAGCATTCTCAAGCACCGCGCCCGCGAGCACTTCCGCCGGGCCACCGGTGCCGCGATTCACGAGCACCACCAGCGGCAGATTGGTGACCGCCTTCTTCGGATCAGCGGTGAAGGTTTCACGCGGATATTTTTGTCCCTGCACATAAGCGATAGTGCCGTGATCGAGAAACAGGTTGGCGGCCGCAATGCCTTCGCTAATGTCGCCATCGGAACAATCGCGCAGATCGAGAATCAGCTTCTTGGCGCCCTGGTCCTGCGCGGACTTGATTTTGGCGGCGATTTCCTGAGTCTTGCCCTTGGGGAAGGCGTCGACCTTGATGTAGCCGATATTGTCGGCCAGGACCTTTTCCGAAACCGGCGGGAACTTTACGACGTCGCGAGTGACGACCACTTTCAGCGGCTCGGCGCGGCGAGCACGGACGATGGAAACATTCACGTTCGAACCGATCTGTCCGGCAAGCAGATTCTGTACTTCGGCAAGAGACATTTCGCGCGTGCTCTTGCCTTCAATGGCTTCAATGATGTCGCCGGTTTCGACTCCAGCCTTATCGGCGGCGCTGCCGGGCAGCACCGAGACCACCGCGGCATAACCAAAGCGTTTCGAGATGGTGGCGCCGATCTGGCCTTTGGCTTCGGTCGAGTGCGCCTTGTATTCCTTGTATTGCTCAGGCGTCAGATAGCTCGAGTTGGCGTCGAGCGAGTCGAGCAGGCCGTGCAGCGCGCCGTCGGTCACCTGCGGGATGTTGGGCTCTTCCACGTATTCGGTGCGAATGCGCGAAAGCACTTCGCTGAATACGCCGAGCTGGCGGTAAGCACCATCATTCGAGGCCGCGCTTACGCGAAGGCCTCCAACAACGGTAAAGGCGACGACGGCTACAGAAAGGATGAGGAGTACAGCTTTGAGTTGTTTGGACATTGAGTTACTGCTCTTCCGGTTGGGCTGACTGGCTGGACGGAAGCTGAAGACATTATAGCCCGATTCCGACACCTGTCCCGCCGGCCACCCTTACCTTTGTTTGGACGCAAGCTGGGGGAAAAGGTTTCCGGAAAATCTCTGGGGCGGAATGACTTAGGTACACCTAACCGAGGGGACTACGGCTGACCTCTTCTTCCATTTCCGAGGGGACTACGTCGCCGGTATGGCGGAAGAGGTAGCGCAGAATCACCGGGGCGACCAGCGTGGTGATCCCGGTCATGAAGATGACGTAGGCGTAAGCCTGCTGGGAGATGGCGTTCATCTGCAGACCGATGAGGGCGACGATCAGGGCAACTTCGCCCCGGGGGGTCATGCCGACGCCGACCTGAAGGGCCTCAAGCCAGCCTTCTTTCATGACGGGCAGCGAGCAACCGACAACCTTCGAAATGATCGCCAGGATCGAAATGATTGTCGCGGTTACGAGCACTTCCGGCGTGAAGAGGTTGATGTCGAGCTTCGATCCCATGACGAAGAAGAAGAAGGGAGCAAGGAACTCGTTGATGCCATGTGCACGCGGCGTTAGCTTCCATTCGGGATCGTAATCGGCGAAGACGAGTCCGGCGAAGAACGCACCGATAATGGCGGCCATGCCAATCTTAGTGGCCGCAACGCTGAGGCCCAGACAAATCGCGAGCGCGAGAATGAGCGGCGCGTCGTGGGTGTTCATGCGCTCCACGCCGGGTTTCATGCGGTTCACGATGCGTGGTCCGATGAAGATCATGAAGATGGCGAAGCCCAGGGATTCCGCCACGAGGATGCCAATATGCAGCCATTGGAAACCTTGTCCGGCGGCCATGCCGGTGACGATCGTGAGCAGCACCATGCC
>Ga0075355_1000074_pt1 | contig 13267 bp, 9 predicted proteins | sample WestPond_Cattail_6_FD_120069 | JGI IMG/M metagenome (GOLD analysis project Ga0075355, IMG submission 120069) | Natural and restored wetland microbial communities from the San Francisco Bay, California, USA, that impact long-term carbon... | ecosystem: Environmental > Terrestrial > Soil > Wetlands...
CAGGAGCGGTAGTCGGGATCGTAAAACTTCCGTGTGCTCGGATTTTGCTCGTAATGCGCGGCGTCCTCCGCCGTCAGGAACGCGCTCTGGTGATGGTCGAACCACCACGTGATCTTGGGCGACGTGCAGTACTTGAAGTCCAGGATGGCGTTCTCGTCGCCATCGAACTGCCTCTCTTCAAACAGCGCACCGGCGCGATGGACGAGTCCGGTGTAGGCGAACTCCACGTCGCTCTTTACACGCTCGCGATAGAAACGGGTAAACACGGCCGCCGAGCAGGCGCCGTCGAAACATTTGTCGTGATATAGGACCCGAATCTTCAACCCAATCCCCTTGTCCAAAGCGAACGCCTGTCAGGCGACTTCGGAGTAATGACAAAAGCTAACTAGAATGAAGAGCGCCCCCGTTGGTTGTCAAGCGGATACGTCACCAAAGCGAAGGGCGGAGCCGCAGCCCCGCCCTCGAGAAGACACCGAAGTTAAACCGCATCCGCCTGTTTCTCTGCCATGTCGCCAATAACGGGCAACTTCCACTTCTGACCGTTGTACGCCTTAATCATCAGCACGATCACGAGGGCGAGCGTGGCCAGACTGATCAATCCCGAGAGCGCCCACCCAATTATCGGGATCATCATCAGCACGATATGGATCACGATCAGTGCCGCCGCCGTGAACAGGCATTGGAACGCATGAAACCGCACAAACCGGTTCCGGTTATAAGGTTCAACGACCAGAAACACGATCGCAGGAATAATCGTGACGTAAGCCAGCATACCGGCAACATTATCGGTCAACCCACCCGTACTCACTGCCGGAGCTGGTGCCGCTGCCACCGGACCACCCACCGGTGCTGCCGCTCCTGCCATAGCATGTCCGCATTTCGAACAGAACGTCGCCGCGTCATCGTTTGACGTACCGCAACTCGTACAAAAACGAGCCATAGCCCTCCATTCGCCGGGAATGAGGAATTACCGCGCCCCGGCGGTTCTGGGCACAGTAGTACGAATCCAGAGTTGAATCAATAGCTGGAGAGGCCAATCACCGCGATAGGTGACGAGATTAGATGATTCGACGCCGAACGGCTTTCTTCTGGCAGTCGTCACAGACGCCATAAATCTGGAAGCTGTGGCGCGTAGTCAGGTAATGGTGCTTCTTCCCGACCTCCTGCTCCAGTTTCTCGAGTTCCGGCGCAAAGAACTCCACCGACGCCCCGCATTCGGTGCAGACCATGTGGTTATGGCCGCGGCGATTGTACTGGTGCTCGTAGCGGGCGATGCCGTCGTGAAACGCGACCTCGCTGGCCAGTCCGCACTCGGCGAAGAGCTTGAGCGTGCGATACACCGTCGTGAAGCCGATCTTCGAATCCTTCTTCTTCACCTGCCGATAGAGTTCGTCTGTGGAAAGGTGGTCGCGCTGCTCGAGGAAAGTCTTGAGAATGGTGTCCCGCTGGCCGGTCTGCTTCAGACCCACGCGTTTCAGGTGTTGATGAAAAATGTCAGTCGCCTCGCGCAGCATTTCCCGCGAGATAGACGGTTGATCATCAATTCGCTTTGGCAGCATGTTCAAGAAGGAGGGGCGGTCCCAAATCCGCTTCCTTGGACAGCATAACACCCGTATGTGGGAGGAATTCAAGCCTTTACCGGCAATGAGTTCAGTAAGTAGCTCTCTAGTAGCTTTGCTCCATTGTTCGTAACGCCACTCTTCCCTAGAATGACGCTTTGACCATGGCCACTCCAGCACCGGTTGTTGCTCCTCCTCCGAAACGCTCGCGGATCGCGCTCGTCCTGAAGATCGTCGTCGCACTGCTTCTGCTGCTCGTGCTCGTCGCCGCCGGATTCGGCATCTGGCTTGAGCGCGCAACCAAAGCAGCGCTGCCCCAACTGGACGGCGATCTCGCTGTCGCGGGACTCACCGCACCGGTGAGCATCGTGCGCGACGTTCACGGTGTACCACACATCAGCGCCTCGAATCTGACCGACATGTTCTTCACGCAAGGTTACGTGACCGCGCAGGATCGCCTCTGGCAGATGGACGTTTCGCGCCGCGCAGCGGCCGGCGAATTGAGCGAAATTCTGCCACCGAAGCTCTTCGGGGAAGGCGTGCTCAAGATCGACAAGCGCCAGCGGATTCTAGGGCTCCGCGCCGTCGCTGAGCAGGCGGCCAGGCGCGTCTCGGGCGAAGAGAAGCAGTACCTGGAGGCGTACGCCAAGGGCGTGAATGCGTTCATCAACTCGCATCAGGACACGCTGCCATCGGAGTTCAAGCTACTGGGCTATCAGCCTCGGCCCTGGGCAACAACCGATAGCTTCCTAATTGGTGCCGAGATGGCCCAGGAACTGCAGTTCTACCTCATCCAGCACATGTGGATGCGCGAGAAGGTACTGGCGAAAGTCGGCCCACAACTCGCGGCAGACCTGTATCCCAATAGCTCGTGGCGAGATCATCCGCCGACCGCCGCCTCTCCCGACTTCGAAACCGAGCCGCAGGAGCCACCCTCCGAAGAAGGCGAAACCAAGAGCGCTCCCGTCCGCCGCGGCCATCGCGCCGCCCTCGAGGGCTTGCTACCCGAATGGCTGCAGGCGCAACTCGACGGCTTCGATGATCCGCTGCTCGTGCCCGGCTCGAACAACTGGGTCGTGTCTGGCGCGCACACTGCAACGGGAAAACCGCTGCTGTCGAACGATATGCATCTCGGCCACCAGGTTCCATCGGTCTGGTATGAAACGCACCTGAACGGCCCCGGATACGACGTGGCAGGAGTCACTTTCGCGGGCATGCCGTTCATTGTCGTGGGACACAATCAGCACATCGGCTGGGGCTTCACCAACGTCGGCCCTGCGACCTACGACCTGTATATCGAGAATTTCAACGCGCGCGGCGAATACCAGACGCCCATGGGATGGCAACAACCGCAGCATCGTCGCGAAATCATTAACGTCCGCGGTGGTACGCCCGTCACGCTCGACGTCGCCATCACACGCCATGGTCCAGTCATCAGCGACATCTTCAGCGGCGAAACACGCAAGCTGGCGCTCAAGTGGACAGCCTTCGATCCGGGCGTAATGGAACTTCCCTTCTTCGGAGTGAACCGCGCCGAGAACTGGCAGGAATTCCGCCAGGCCATCTCGCAAATGGGCATTCCCTCGCAGAACGCCGTGTATGCCGACATCGACGGCCACATCGGCTACATCACGACCGGCAAAGTTCCAACGCGCAAACAACCGTCGCAGGGCGTTCCTGTGAGCGGCATCGACGACGCCAATGAGTGGACGGGCTACATTCCGTTCGACCAGATGCCGAGCACCTTAGATCCGCCGAGCGGCATCATCGGGACGGCAAATGGCCGCGTGAGTCCCGACGGTTATCCGTTCCAACTCGGGCTTGAATGGGTGTCAGCCGAACGCACCCAGCGCATTTATCGCGTGCTGCGGCAGGACAAGAAGTTCACCTCCGCGGACATGCTGGCGCTGCAGACCGACGTAACGTCTGCCTATGACAGTATGCTCGCACAGCGCTTCGTCTATGCCGTCGACCACAACAAACATGCGTCGGACAAAGCTCATAAGGCTGCCGATATTTTGCGTAGTTGGAACGGCAGCGTCGACGCAAGCAGCGCCGCTCCGACGATCGTCGCGCGCTCCCGGCGCGAACTCGAGCGCATGATGCTCGAACCGAAACTCGGTGGCGCGCCAGAGAAATCAACGGTGCCCACGGGTTGGCGGCTTTATCGCTGGGAGATGTCGAACGTCTGGCTGGAAAACGCGCTACGCAATCAGAACAAGGGCTGGCTGCCAGCGAGTTTCGCTTCTTACGATGACCTGATGGCAGCGGCGGTGGAGAAGGCCATCACCGCCAGCGCCGTTCCCGGCGACCTAAGCAAGTGGACTTGGGGAGAACAGGTTGCGCTCAATCTCGAGCATCCGCTCTTCGGGCGCATTCCCTACTTCAGTCGCTACGCCGGACCGGGACACGCGCCGCAGTCAGGCAACGGCAATACCGTCAAGCAAGTTGGAACGTCGTTTGGCCCATCGCAGCGACTGACCGTGGACTTCTCGAATCTTGACGCGACGAACCTGAACATCACCACGGGGGAGTCGGGCAACATCTTCAGCCCGTACTTCATGGACCACTGGCCCGCCTGGTACCACGGCACCACGTTCCCATTGCCGTTCTCGACGGCGGCAATTCAGTCGCAGAAGGCGCATACGCTGACCCTGCAACCGGCCAAGTAAAAAGGGCACGCGAGCCGCGTGCCCCTTGTGACTTGCACTCCCATTAGGGATTAATCTGCTTTACGCCACCGGCAAAGCCAACCACATTGAACTGGTTCGTTTGCGGCTGATTTGTAGTCGTGTCGAAAATCACTAACTCGCCACCGATACTGACATAAACCGCGTTGCGTCCTGACACCGGCTGAATGCCATAGACCGAGCCGAGCGTCGTCGATTGGATCGCCGTGTTTCCGCCGGTCTGGTAGATCGAGAGACAACCGGTAACCTGGTTCGTGCAGTTCTGCGCGCCAACATACAGGTTGTTTCCGGCCGCCATCGCCATGCTCCAGTGGTACCCATTACTGATCGCGATACCCGTCTGCGTGCGTGTATTTGAGCTGGTATCGATCACATCCAACTGACCCATGTTGTTGGCCGTCCCGGCAACATACAGCTTGCCGTTATCGATCAGGCCCACTGTCGCCGCCGAAACTGGAATGTTCACTCCCAGCGTGTTGTTCGACGCGTCGAACAATGTAACGCTCGCGGTGGTGCCGCCGCACTCGGGACCGCAGTTCAGGATATACGCATGCGTATCGTCAGACGCAAATACTGCCGCCACCGGCCGATCGAATCCGGGAACGGCCGTGGCCTTTTGCGCGGTGGTGTCGATGACATAGAGGGAGTTGGAGTTCTCGGCGAAGGCCAGAACCTTGGTGCGTGCATTATTCAGAGACAGGAACCGGACAAGCGGAACCGGAATACTGCCGCTCACCTTGCTGTTGGCAATGTCGAGCAGAAGAACCGAACCGCTGGACTGGTTGGTAACCGGCACATTGCGCGCGGCGGCAATGCCTGTCGCATTGTCCGAGAGAATGCTGAAGCTCTCGGTCGGTGCGGCAATCGAGATGGTCTCCGCCACTGTTTCCGTCGCATTGTCGATCGAGGAGATCGTGTTGTTTGTCGGCGATGCGACCAGCGTCTTTGTCTTATCGAGGCTCTCGGCCATCAGATTCGCGCCGCCGCCGATCGCGATCGGAATGGAATACACCTGGTCGTTGTCACCGTTCATGACGATGACGCTGCCGTAGTACGAATTCAAAAGGTAAATGCGGTTGCTGAATCCGCTGACCGGTTTCGTGGTGGTGTTGCTGGAGGAGGAACTCCCGCCACAACCATTCAGCGCGAGCAAGGCCATCAGGGCCAGACCAAGAGGAGTTACACGAGCAAATAAAATCCGCAATTTCATGAAGTTATAAAGGATGTTGCTGAATCTGCGATTATAACAAAGCACAAACTGGACCCCTTAAGGCGAACCGAGGGGTAGCCGACCGCAACGCCTTTCATTTACTGTTAAAGAGATCTTTCAAGTATTCACCAGCAATGCCAACCGACTTCCTAACTCGACTGAAACAATCGCCCGTGCTCTGCGACGGCGCGATGGGCACCCTCTTATACGCCAAGGGCGTTTTCATCAACCGGTGTTACGACGAACTCAATGTTTCGCAGCCTGACCTGATCCGTGAAATACACCAGGAGTATCTCCAGGCGGGAGCGGAGGTCATAGAGACAAACACCTTTGGCGCCAATTCGTTTCGGCTATCGCGATTTGGTTGCGGGGATCGCGTGCGGGAGATCAATATCGCCGGCGTCCAACTTGCCCGTACGGCAGCCAAGAGCTTCGGTGGGTACGTCGCCGGATCCGTCGGTCCTCTGGGCGTTCGCATTGAACCGCTCGGCAAAATCGCGCTGGAAGAGGCCTACGCTTCGTTCCTCGAACAAATCCAGGCGCTGGTCGAGGGCGGCGTGGACCTGCTTGTCCTCGAGACCTTCGGGTACATGGAAGAGTTGCGGCAGGCGATCCGCGCAGCCCGCCATGTGCAGCCCGATCTGCCGTTGATCGCGCAAGTCACCATCGACGACGAAGGCAACTGCCTGGACGGTTCCACTCCCGAAACGTTCACCCAACGACTGCTCGACTGGGGCGCAGACGTGATCGGTTGCAACTGCAGCGTCGGCCCCGCGCCCATGCTGGATACCATCGAGCGCATGCGCGCGATTGTTGGTGAAGGCATTCCCCTGTCCGCTCAACCGAACGCCGGCATGCCCCGCTCCGTGGAAGGCCGCAATATTTATCTCTGCTCGCCCGAATACATGGCGAGTTACACGAAGAAGTTTGTCGCCGCCGGAGTGCGCTTCATCGGCGGATGCTGTGGCACCACGCCCGATCACATCCGCTCCATGAAGTCGGCGCTCCGCGTGGGTGAAGCACGTACGACGTCGTTCCAGGTGGTGACACAGCCTAAGACGGCGCAGGCGATTCCTCCGAAATCGATCGCCGAACGCTCCGCGATGGGCAAGAAGATTGCCGCCGGACAATTCGTCACCATGGTGGAGATCGTTCCGCCCAAGGGCGTCGACGTCTCCAAGGAACTGGAAGGCGCGAAGTACCTGAAATCCGTGGGCGTGGATGCCATAAACATCCCTGATAGCCCGCGGGCATCGGCACGCATCAGCAACCAGGTTCTCTGCACACTGACGCAACAGCAGATCGGCATTGAAACCGTGTTGCACTACACCTGCCGTGATCGCAACGTGCTCGGGATTCAGTCCGACCTGCTTGGCGCTTCGGCCATCGGCATTCGCAACCTGATCTGCATCACCGGCGATCCGCCGAAGCTCGGCAACTATCCTGATGCCACGGCGGTTTTCGACGTTGACTCCATCGGGCTCGTCAATATCGTACGCAACTTGAACCATGGACTCGATATCGGAGGAAATCCCATCGGTACGAACACACAGTTCGTTATCGGCGTGGGGGCGAATCCCGGCGCGCCAAATCTCGAAGAAGAAATCCGCCGCTTCGAGTACAAGGTGGAAGCCGGCGCGGAGTACGTCGTAACGCAACCGGTATTCGACGTCGAACTGCTCGAAACTTTCATGAAACGTATCGAACACGTGCGCATTCCGGTGGTCGCCGGAATCTGGCCGCTCACCAGCGTGCGCAATGCCGAGTTCATGAAGAACGAGTTGCGCGTCAGCGTGCCCGACGAAATCATTCGCCGCATGGCTCACGCGGCAACGGCGGAAGAGGCGAAGCAGGAAGGCGTGCGCATCGCGCGCGAGATGCTCGATCGTCTCCGAGGCGTGGTGCAAGGCGCCCAGATCAGCGCGCCTTTCGGCAAGTACACGGCGGCCGTGGACGTACTCGAAGTGATGGGTACCGGCAAGGCTACAGGCGCCAATTAAGCTTTCAGCGCGTTCGTTACAATCTCCTGCGCCTCGCTGACGATGTCCGCGAGGTGCTCTTCGTTCTTGAAGCTCTCGGCGTAAATCTTGTAGATGTTTTCCGTGCCCGATGGCCGCGCGGCAAACCAGCCGTCGTTGGTTACGACCTTCAGTCCGCCGATCTCGGCGTTGTTCGCTGGCGCGCGCGTAAGTTTCGCGGTAATCGGTTCCCCAGCCAAAGATGATTCCTTCACCGCTTCAGGCGACAGTTTCCCCAGTTTTGCTTTCTGCTCTGGCGTTGCTGGCGCGTCAATCCGCGTGTAATACGGCATCCCGAACTCGGAGGCCAGTTCGCTAAAGTGCTTGCCCGGATCGACGCCGGTCGTCGCCGTAATCTCCGCCGCGAGCAGACCCATGATCGGACCATCTTTGTCTGTCGTCCAAACCGATCCATCGCGACGCAAGAAACTTGCGCCCGCACTTTCTTCTCCACCAAAGCAGATCGAACCGTCGAACAATCCCGGCGCGAACCACTTGAAGCCAACGGGCGTCTCGTTCAGCTTGCGGCCCATCTTCTTTACCACGCGATCGATCATGCTGCTGCTGACCAACGTCTTCCCTACCGCCGCGCTCGGCGACCACTGCGGACGGTGCGACACCAGGTACTGAATCGCCACCGCAAGATAATGATTCGGGTTCATCAGCCCTGCCGTCGGCGTCACGATGCCGTGCCGGTCGGCGTCGGGATCATTGGCAAACGCGACATCGTAATCATTCTTCAGCGCCACCATGTTCGCCATCGCATAAGGACTCGAGCAGTCCATACGAATCCTGCCGTCGTGATCGACGGTCATAAAACCAAATCGCGGATCGAGCCTCGGATTTACCACCTTCAGGTTCAGCTTGTAGCGCTCGTTAATCGGCTCCCACAGGACAAGCGCGGCGCCTCCCAGCGGATCGACGGCAATCTTCAAGCCTGCTGCGGCAATGGCCTCCATGTCGATCACGTTCTTCAGGTCGTCGACGTACGGTGTCGTGAGGTCCTGCGCATGAGTCGTCGAAGCCTTCAGCGCCTTCTCGTACGGCAGACGCTTACCATCTCTGTTACCCCCGCGCAGCAGCGTGTTCGCGCGGTTCTCGATCCACTTCGTGACATCGCTCTCCGCCGGACCACCGTTCGGCGGGTTGTACTTAAAGCCACCATCCTCCGGCGGATTATGCGAAGGCGTAATCACGATGCCGTCGGCAAGATGCTCGCGACGTCCACGGTTGTAAGTGAGAATCGAATGCGAGACCACTGGCGTCGCCGTCACGCCATCATCCTTCTGGATGATCGTCTCGACGCCGTTCGCCGCCAGCACCTCCAACGCCGTCCGCTCGGCCGAAGCCGAGAGCGCGTGCGTATCCTTGCCCATGAAGAGCGGGCCGTCAGTCCCCTGCTGTTTGCGGTATTCGCAAATCGCCTGCGTGATGGCCAGGATGTGCGCTTCCGTGAATGTTCCCTTGCCGGGCGTGCCGCGGTGACCGCTCGTTCCGAACGCAACCATCTCGTTGGGATTCGAGAGATCAGGCTGCCGATCGAGATACTCGCGCTCCAGCTTTGCCGGATCGATCAGCATCTCCGGACGCGCCGGTTTTCCTGCCAGGGGTGAAACAGAATGTTGCGTAGGACGTTTGGTTTCCGTGGCCATTTCGCCTCACACGATACTCGCTCGCATCTTGGATGCGCAATCCCGCGCAGCCTAAGAAAAAGGGGCGGCATTTTTCGCCGCCCTGCTTGTTCTTCTCGCTTAGTACCAAAACTGTTTCCCGACTGAATACTGGCTACTGGTTACTTGTTCTTCCTATACCGCCGGATCAAATTGTTCGTCGAACTGTCGTGCTTCAGCTTAGGCTCTTCCTTGCTCTCCAACTCGGGGATGATCTTCTGCGCCAGTTGCTTCCCGAGTTCCACGCCCCACTGGTCAAACGAGTTGATGTTCCATACCGTGCCTTGCGTGAACACGCTGTGCTCATAGAGTGCCACCAACTTTCCGAGCATCGCCGGCGTGAGTTCCTCAGCCATGATCGTGTTCGAAGGACGATTCCCATCGAAGACGCGGTGCGGCACCAGCCAGTCGGCCGTCCCTTCCTTCTTCACCTGCTCCGCTGTCTTGCCGAACGCGAGCGCCTCCGACTGTGCAAAGACGTTGGCCATCAGCGTGTCATGGTGCGACCCAATCGGGTTGAGCGACTTCGAGAAGGCGATGAAGTCGCACGGAATCAGGTGCGTGCCCTGGTGGATCAACTGGTAAAACGAGTGCTGCCCGTTCGTGCCCGGCTCGCCCCAGAAGATCGGCCCAGTGGCGTATTTCACGGTTTTGCCTTCGAGCGTCACGTGCTTGCCGTTGCTCTCCATCGTCAATTGTTGCAGGTACGCCGGAAAGCGTTTGAGGTACTGCTCGTACGGAAGCACAGCAACGGTTTGCGCACCGAAAAAGTCTGCGTACCAGACCGTCAGCAACCCCAGTAGCACAGGCAGGTTCTTATGGAACGGCGCCGTGCGGAAGTGCTCATCCATTTCGTGGAAACCGCTGAGCATTTCGCGGAAATTGTCAGGTCCGATGGCCAGCATGCTGGAAAGGCCGATAGCAGAATCCATGGAGTAGCGTCCGCCGACCCAGTCCCAGAAGCCGAACATGTTCGCGGTATCGATGCCGAACTCTGACACCTTCTCTGCATTCGTCGACACCGCCACAAAATGTTTCGCCACGGCCGACTTATCGCCGCCCAACTTGCCCAGCAGCCACGCGCGCGCCGTCTGTGCATTCGTCATCGTTTCCAGCGTGGTGAAAGTCTTCGACGATACGATAAACAGTGTCTCTGCCGCGTCAAGGTCCTGCACCGCTTCCGCGAAATCCGTACTGTCCACATTCGACACGAACCGGAACGTCATATCGCGCTCCGAGTAATGACGCAACGCCTCGTACGCCATCACCGGACCAAGGTCCGAACCGCCGATACCAATATTGATGACATTGCGAATCCGCTTGCCCGTGTGCCCCTTCCACTCACCACTGCGGATGCGCTTGGAAAACGCCGCCATCTTGTCGAGTACCGCGTGAACCTCCGGAACCACATCCACGCCATCGACAAAAATCTTGGTTCCCTTCGGCGCGCGCAAAGCCACATGCAGCACGGCGCGATTTTCCGTGATGTTGATCTTCTCGCCGCTGAACATCGCATCGATCCGCCCGCGCAGGTTCGATTCTTCCGCCAACTGCACCAGCAGTTTCAGCGTGTCCTCGGTCACACGGTTCTTCGAATAATCGAGAAACAGTCCCGCAGCCTCAAGCGTCAGCCGCTGCCCTCGTTTGGAGTCGTCGGCAAACAGCTTGCGCAGGTGCACCGACTTCACTTTGTTGTAATGGCTAGCCAGAGACTTCCATGCCTTCGCCGGGTTGGTCTTTTTGATACGGCCAAGTTTTACGCTTGATGCCATTCTTCTCTCCTCTTTTCCCCGTTAGATCGAAACATAATATCTCGTGTTCCGAATCAGTAGTAGCCCGGATTCAAAGAAGTGCTCTGATCCCGCGATTGGTCGCATCTCATAAGAAGAAAGGGGGAGTTTCATGATTTTTCGACAGTCCCAATTCTGCCTGATTGCCTTATTCCTGCTGGTCACGGCCCTGGCGGCAACTGGCGTTGCACAAACGGAGCAACCGACCAAACAACAGTTCGCCGCCACGGTTTACCCGCAGGCCGGAGTGTTCGCCGGAAGGATGACCGAGCTGAACATATACATCGACGACTACACGGCCGACGACGAAGCCGCTCAGCTTCGAGAGTTGCTCAAGACGAAGGGCCAGGATGCACTGCTCAACGCGATCGAGAAGCTCAAAGGAAAGGGCCGCGTCGGCGTAGTCGGGACTACGGGTTGGAGCGTTCCGGTCATCCGTCAGCATCCCACCGCGAATGGCGGCCGCCGTCTCGTATTCTTCGGCAACCGGCCCCTTTCGTTCTTTGAGGCGCGAGAGCAGACAATCACGACCCAGTATCCCTTCGGCTTGATGATCCTCAACGTGGACGCGCAGGGTAAAGGCGACGGATTGCTCTATCCGGTGTGCAAAGTGAAATTCAACAAGCGAGGCGAATTCGAGGTGGAGAACTATGGAATCGCGCCAGCGAAAGTAGTTAACGTGAGGCTGGCTAGATAAAGCGCTTCCCCAAACGCATAGCGCGATGATAAAAGTTTAGCCGCATTCGTCTGGGGTTTGCTAATGCAAGCGATAGAACCTGCAACGTTGAACCAGCGGTTTGGGATTGCCGAAGTTGCTGAAGTCGTCGAAGGCCAAGGCGGCCTGCCGAAGATCGTTATCAAGTCTGCCGCGGCCGAAGGTGAGATTTACCTGCTCGGCGCACATCTCACTTCGTGGAAGCCGGCTGATTCTCATGAAGTTCTTTTCATGAGCCGCAATTCGCTGTTCCAGGACGGCAAAGCCATTCGTGGAGGCGTGCCTGTCTGCTTTCCCTGGTTCGGACCCAATCCGTCCAATCCAAAGGCTCCGGCCCACGGTTTCGCGCGCATCCGGGCATGGGAACTCGATTCGTTGGAAAAGCATGGCGACGACGTAGTCGTCACCATGCAACTGGCCAGCGACGAAGCTACGAAGCAATGGTGGTCGGCGGATTTCCGGTTGACCTACCGCGTCACCTTCGGCCGTGAACTCACGCTCGAGTTCGTCCTGACTAACATTGGTTCAGAACCGGTGACGTATGAGGCGGCACTTCACACCTATTACCGCATCGGAGACATCTCCAAGACCAGCATCGAAGGCCTCGATCGGGTGCACTACATCGACAAGACCGATAACCGCGAGGAAAAGATACAGCGTGGCCCCATCACCATCGCCAAGGAAACCGACAGCGTCTACCTCGACACGACCGCCGACATCGCAATCATAGACCCGGTTCTGCGGCGAAAAATAACCGTTCACAAAGAGAACTCGCACTGCACCGTGGTCTGGAATCCATGGATCGACAAAGCCAAAGCCATGGCCGACTTAGGCGAGACCGCATGGCCAAACATGATTTGTGTCGAGGCCTGCAACGTGGGACCGTTCGTGGTCGAACTCTCCCCCGAACAACAACACAGCATGAAGGCCATCACGACCGTATCGGCACTCTAGCTACTCGGCTTTCGGCAGTGAACGCGGCGTGCCCTCGCCTTTGATCCATACGGTTTTGATGTTCACGAACTCGTGTATCCCGTGCACGCCGAGTTCGCGCCCATACCCTGAGTGCTTCACGCCTCCGAACGGCAACCGCGGATCCGATGCTACCATCCCGTTCACAAACACCATTCCCGACTCAATCTCATCAATGAACTGATCGCGCTCGCGAGCGTTGTTGGTCCACACGCTCGCCCCCAATCCGAACGGAGAGCGATTCGCCAGTTTGATTGCCTCGTCCGCATCGCGGACCACGAACATCATCGCCACCGGACCAAACAGCTCTTCGTAGTAGATCGGCGACGAAGTATCGATATCGGTAACGATAGTCGGTTCGTAGAAATTGCCTGGACCCTTGATACGCCCGCCGCCGGTGAGGACCTTCGCTCCGGCCTTCACCAGGTCCTCGACTTGACGCTCCAGGTCCGACAATATGCTCGGTGTCGCCAGCGGGCCAACATCGGTCGTCGGTAGCATCGGATCGCCCACCTTCAAAGACCGCATCCCCGCCACAAATCGCTCGGTGAACTCAACGGCAATTGGCTCCGCAACAATGAACCGCTTCGCCGCGATGCATGACTGGCCGTTGTTAATACACCGGGCCTTCACGGCGGTCTGC
>Ga0075355_1000075_pt1 | contig 13221 bp, 10 predicted proteins | sample WestPond_Cattail_6_FD_120069 | JGI IMG/M metagenome (GOLD analysis project Ga0075355, IMG submission 120069) | Natural and restored wetland microbial communities from the San Francisco Bay, California, USA, that impact long-term carbon... | ecosystem: Environmental > Terrestrial > Soil >...
ATCAGCGTGCCGGAGCCGAAGGAAACCGCCGCCGGCTCGTAGCTAACTTCTCCTGCGATGGCGTTTTGACGCCCGAGTCGGCGCCTCTTCCACGATGGCGAAGTTGATCTTGTGCAACACGGGGTCGATGCGGTCCACGAGGACTCGAACCGTGTCGCCAATCGAGTAGGTCTTGCGGGTGCGCTGGCCGATGATCTGGCGCGTGTTCTCGTGGAAGGTATAGCGGTCGTCGTTCAGCGTGGCGAGCGGCACAAGGCCCTCTATAAATAGATCCGCGAGTTCCACGAAGAAGCCGAACTTGGTCACGCTGATGACCAGTCCGGTAAACTCCTCGCCGATGCGGTCCTGCATGAACTTCGTCTTCTTCCACTCCATCAATTCGCGCTCGGCGTCGGCGGCGCGGCGTTCGGACTCGCTGCTCTCCTCGGCGATGGCGCGGAGAAGATCGAGCGGGATAGGGCCATCACCTTCTTGCGCGACCTGACGTTCCGAGCGGCGGTCCCGCTTCGTTTCGCGCTTGTCAGCCCAAGGTGAACGGCGGGTGTCGTCCTGCTGAACTTGAGCCGAGCGCTCCCACATGCCTTTCTTCTCCGAGAGCACGCCGACGCCCACCGGAACGTCGCCGTCCACCTCTTCCGGCGAATTGCGAAGCACGTCCTTCAGAATGCGGTGAACAATCAGGTCGGGATAGCGGCGGATAGGCGAGGTGAAGTGCGTATAGGTGCCGACCGCGAGCGCAAAGTGGCCGACGTTATCCTCCGAATAGCGCGCCTGCTTGAGCGAGCGCAGCATCAGGTACGAGAGGATGCGCTCCATCGGCGTGCCTTCGATCTTCTTCGTCAACTTCTGGTACATGCGTGGCGTGATGTGCACGTCCTCGGGAATCTCGATGTGCGTTGCTCGTTGTCCGGTGCCACGACGGTCCCGACGATCACCGCGAGGTTCGAAGCGCTTCACCTTGAGCGCGCCGACGCCCAGCGAGAAGCCGAAGGCTGTTGCGAGATTTTCGAAATCGTAAACGCGCTTGGGATCGGGCTTCTCGTGGATGCGGTAGAGCGAAGGAACATTCCTATTTTCGAGATAACTGGCGACACTCTCGTTGGCGGCCAACATGAACTCTTCGATCAGGCGATGCGCAATATTGCGCTCGGAGCGCGTGATCCCCTGCATCAGCCCCTGCTCGTCAAACTCGATGACTGCTTCGGGCAGATCGAAATCGATTGATCCTCGCTTTTCGCGTTTACGGTTCAGGACAAGCGCCAATTCCTTCATCAACTCGAACTCGGCAACCAGGTTGGAGTAGCGAGCGCAGGTTGCAGCATCACCTTCGAGAGCGGCGTTCACCGCGGTGTAGGTCATGCGCTCGGTGGAGCGAATCACTCCTTCGCTGATCTGGTAGCCGACGATCTCGCCCTGGTGATCGATTTCCATGACGCACGAGAGCACCATGCGATCGACCTTCGGGCGCAGGCTGCACATGTCCGTGGAGAGCTCCATCGGCAGCATGGGAATGGCGCGATCGGGGAAGTAGACGGAGGTTCCACGCAACCGGGCTTCGCGGTCAATGGGCGAGTCTTCGGTGACATAATGCGCTACGTCGGCGATGTGGACTTGCAGTTCGTAATTGCCGCTCTCGAGTTTGCTGACGCGCACGGCGTCATCAAAATCACGGGCCGTTTCGCCATCGATCGTTACGATTGGGAGTTGGCGGAAATCGCGGCGGCCTTTGAGATCGTGCGCGGAGATGACGGCCTCGAACGCCTGTGCCTGCTCGAGTACTTCGACCGGAAAGCGATGCGGCAGGTGATGCTTGCGAATGATGATCTCCACGTCCACACCGAAGTCGTCTTCGTAGCCGAGAATCTCAACCACGCGGCCTTTCGGCTGTTGCGTGAGTGTGGGCCAGTCGGTGATTTCGACGTCCACGACGACGCCTTCGAGGTCGTCCCACTGCGGGGTACGTTTGGCTTCGGAACCGACCACGCGGTGCTGGGAGAACGTGCTCTTTTTCCGCTTAGATACAGGCTGCTCTTCTTCGCCTTCGTCTTCCTCCTCCGGACGTTCCCAGCCCTCGGGGATCATGATGTCCTGCGTGAGCTTTTCCTCGATGGGGCGGACGTAGTTAAACTTACGGCCGTAGTGGAAGATGCCTACAACCGTCGGATGAGCGCGCCCGACAACGCGCAAAATGCGGCCTTCGGCGCGGCCGTCTGGGCGTACAGGGCCGATCTCGACCAGCACTCGATCACCATGCATGGCGTTATCGATGGCGTTAGGCGAGATGTAGATGTCGCCGGTGATGCGGGCGCGAACCTCGTCGCTTTCGGGCAGCACGAAGCCGTAGCCGTCCCGGTGCATGCTGAGGCGGCCGAATATCTGGTTCTTCGAAGGACGGCTGATCGGGATCGAAAACCGGTCGGCGTCGGCGATGAGTTTGCCGCGCTTCACCAAGTCGGCAAGGCGCTCTTTCAACTCCTGCCGGCCATCGCCCTTGATCCGCAATTCGCGGACGAGTTGTTTGTATCCGGCTGACTGGCGCGGTTGGCGCTCGATCTTTTTCAGAATCTCACTGTCCGACAACATGCGTGATGATTGTAGTCCGGCGCGGGTTCTTGCACGAGTGGGCCCTGGAATGGGATGCGTAACGCGCGGGAAGTGACGGCTGCGGTACCACTCCGTTTATAATCCGCGCACAACCAAAATGGAGGCTGTCCCGTTGCTTCGTAAGCTTGCTTTGCTTTCGCTGTTCTCTGCCTGCGCCCTGGCGCAATCTGCTCCGCAAAAAACCTTCGTAAACGCCGGACGACTGCTCGATGTGAAATCCGGCCGCATGCTCACGAACCAGCAGATCGTGATTGAAGGTGACAAGATCGTCAGTGTGGGCCCGGCCGCCGCTGCGCCCGCCGGAGCGACGGTTATCAACCTGCCGAACTCGACCGTGCTTCCGGGCTTGATTGACGCGCACGTGCATCTGACGGGCGACAACACGAAGCTCGGCTACGAAGAGCTCAGCGTTTCCACTCCTCGCGAAGCGCTAACTGGAGCTAAGAACGCGAAGATCACATTGGAAGCCGGGTTCACCACGGTTCGCAATGTCGGCGCCGGCGGGTTCAGCGATGTCGCGCTGCGCGATGCGATCAACGATGGCGATGTGCCGGGACCGCGGATGCTGGTAAGCGGTCCGCCGCTCGGTATCACCGGTGGACACTGCGACGACAATCTCCTGCCTTCCGAGTATCACCATAGCGCGGAAGGCGTGGCGGATGGAGTAGAGGCGGTCCAGCACAAGGTGCGCGAGGACATCAAGTACGGTGCGGATGTGATCAAGTTCTGCGCCACGGGTGGCGTGATGTCGAAGGGCGATGACCCGAATGCGTCGCAATACACGCAGGAGGAGATGCGGGCGCTTGTCGCAGATGCTCACCGGTTGGGCCGCAAGGTGGCGGCGCACGCGCATGGAGCACAGGGTGTGACGTGGGCTTCCGACGCCGGCGTCGACTCCATCGAACATGGTCACCTGATGGACGACAACGCCATCGCCACCTTGAAGAAGAACGGCACATATCTTGTTCCAACGCTATACCTGACCGAGTGGTGGTCTGAGAACATGGAGCGCATGAAGGCCCCGGAATACCTGAAGACCAAGATGAAGATGGTGAGCGCCGCGGCTGAGAAGAACGCGCAGAAGGCAATGCAGGCAGGCGTGAAGATCGGCATGGGAACGGATGCGGCCGTCTATCCGCACGGACTGAACGCGCATGAACTGGCGGTCTACGTGAAACTCGGCATGACACCGCTGCAGGCGATCCAGTCAGCTACGGTAACCGACGCCGAACTGCTGGGTTGGTCGGACAAGGTAGGTTCGATCGAGCCCGGCATGTGGGCGGACATTATTGCGGTGGATGGCGATCCGTTGCAGGACATCACGACGCTTCAACATGTGAAGTTCGTGATGAAGGGCGGACAGGTGTTCAAGAACCAGGCCGGGCGTTGATCCACCTCTGAGGGTAACGCGGATGCACAGGCAAGGTTTGTGCATCCGCGTTGGGTGGGTGATTCGCTGTGTGGAAAGAGGATAGGTTGTTTTCCCGCCCCACCCTGAAAAATCGTCGGCCTGTTACGAAATCCGGACAAGTCGCAAAATTGGCCCGAAAAACCGCATTTTTCTCATTATCTGCTCCGTTAACAATTCGTAAGAAACACGGCTTCCGCGGAATTCTGTACCCACTTTGCTATTGCTAGCTTCCGGTGTGGGAAACAATGATCGCCTGAGCGCATGATTACGAACCCCAATCCTGAGGCCGGTCTGTCCCCGCGACTCACTGCCTTGCTGCGGATACATGCCGCATTACTCGTCCTGGTAACGGCACTGTCGCCGTTCCTTTTCACCGCGGTGATGCGAGGACTCCCGAGTGATCTCGAAGCGGACCATCGGTTGGCCCCTACGTTCGCGCTGGTACATGGATATAGGCTGTACTACCCACCTGATTCGGGCCCCGTCCTCAGCACGCTCTACGGGCCGGTAACAGCTCTTTTTTATTTGCCCGCGACAATCGCTTCCACGCCAATGACTGCCATCTTGATCGGCACCGTGTGGGCGATGTTGGCGTTCTTTGCCGCGAGTCTCGCCACGATTCGTGCGGCTACCGGAAATTCGTGGATGAAATTGTGGCAACTGGCCGGCGTGACGGTTGCACTGGTATGGCTGGTGGGGCCAGTTGAGCGAAATGCTTCTCACATCCACGCCGACGCGCCGGCACTCGCGTGCGCTGCCTTGGCGTGCCTGTTTGCCATGCGCGAGAGGAGAAGGTTCTTCGCCTGGGAGAACGAAGTTTGCGCTGGTCTTTTCGGAGTCCTCGCCGTTTTCGCCAAGCAGAACATCGCTCCGGCGCTGGTGGCCGTGGCAATCTGGTTTGCCCTGCGTGGCGGAAGAGCGTTCGCGCGCTTCGTAACCTTTGCGATAGTATTTGTGGCCTTGATGACGGCATTCACGGTCACTGCACTGAGCAGCCCATCGGCCTTCCTCTTCAACTGCTTCTTGATGCCAGCACATCAGCCACTGGACAAGGCGTTGTTCTTTCCAGCGTTGTCGGAGATTTGCGTGTTCGGACTCATGTTGCTGTTGATTCCGTTCGCATTGATGGCGCAGGCTTGGGTGAAATCAAGTGCGGGCACGCGCGGATTTCTGTTGGGACGAAGAACGCCGCTGTTGATCGTCGCCGGAGTGCTGATGATTCCCGCCGCGATCGCAGGCCGGATGAAGTGGGGCGGCAACGAGAATTCACTCGGGCTGGCACTGTTCTTCTTCGTGCTGGCGCTGGTGGCAGAAGTCGCTGCTGTTCGCGACGAGGCTGACGCGAGGCTATGGTCGTTGCCGGTGCTGGTGTGCTGCATTGTCGGAATGACGTCGGCGGTTTACTTCAGCGTGAAGTCTCGTCCGGCGAGCCCGATTCAGCAGGCGTTTGTATATGCGAGGCAGAATCCAGGGCAGGTGTATTTTCCGCAGTTTCCGCTGGTGCACCTGATGGCCGAAAGGAAGCTGTATCACTTCTCGTGGGGGCTGACGGACCGCCGCAATGCCGGTGCGCCGGTGAGCGACGCTCATTTCCGGGCCAACATTCCTCATAACGCTAAGGTTATAGCCATCACGGCATTGAATGCGCCGTTCGAGGCGGACATGACATCGCGGGAAGGGCCGCGAGTGGCTGATTTCGCGGGTGCGGCGGAGTTACCGCAGTTCGAATTTGTCGCTATGCCGTCGCAGCAAGGTCCGCAGAAATAAGGAAGCCCAGCCGTGGCCGGGCTTCGAATCCGCTTCGGGGGAATTACTTCTTGCCAGGAGCGATGGAGTCCTTTACAGCCTTTGCCAGATAGAACTTCGCGACCGTCTTTGCGGCGATCTTGATCGGCTCGCCGGTCTGCGGGTTGCGGCCCATGCGGGCTTTGCGCTGCGACTTCTTCAGGCGGCCGAGGCCGGGAAGAACGAAGATGCCATTCTTCTTGGCTTCTTTAATAGCCGTGTCGGTAAGTGTCAGCAGAAAAGCTGCTGCAGTCTTGTTGTTCGTGCCCGTCTTCTCAGCGAGGTGGCGGACCAATTGAGTCTTTGTCATGCCTGCTGCCATGAATCCTCCTTCAGAACTTGTCTTCAAGTGCGAAGTGACGCCATGTTACATCAGCGATTTCCTCAGCGAAAGCGTTTTACCGCATTTTTTCAGGGTTTTTTACGTGTTTTAACCACTAAACCTGTGGAAATCGCCCGTTTTTGCCGATTTTTGGGGCCGGCCGGAGAAAAACCGGGTTCTCAGACGTCGCGAGTGTACCGCAGCACCCTGTGCAAAACCGCGAAAAATGCGGGTGAAAAGCAGGTTGCGCAATCCCGACACATTTCGTTTCGCACCGCACTCGCTACGAATCGCGCGACCATTTTCGGACGATAGCTTCCGCTCGAAGTTCTGCGAGCATCGCGCTGACAGTTTTGGATAGCACTGGATGCCAAGCGAGTGGCGCGATTTCATTGACTGGCTCCAGCACGAACCTGCGCTCTTGCATTGCCGGATGCGGAATCGTCAATCCGTATTCGTGCATAACCGCATCGCCATACAGCAGGATGTCGAGATCGATCAGCCGCGGACCTTTCGGCTGCAAGCGCTCGCGTCCCATCGCGTGTTCGATGGCCAACATGCCGTTCAACAGTTCCCGCGCGGAAACATTGGTCTCCAACTCGACCGCACAGTTTACGAACCACGGTTGCTCGGTGAATTCCACCGGCTCCGTTTCGTAGAACGACGACAACTTCCTCACCGTGCCGAGTTCGCCTAGTCGACGGATCGCTTCGCGCAGGTTCGCTTCGCGGTCTCCCAGGTTTGATCCGAGCGAGAGATAGGTAACAACAGGCACGTGCCTATTTCATCACGTCGCCCGCAGACGGGAAAGACTCAGTGCGCGGCGGACTTCCTATAGAATCGCGGCAGATGTCCTCCTCTGCATCCACCGGCCTGCTGGCGCGCATCAAACGCGTCCTTCGTCCCTCGCACCAGCACTCCGCGTATTCGGCCACGCTGCTGTTGATGGCGACCGTCATGCTGTCGCGCATCATTGGCTACATTCGAGAGGCGTACATCGCATGGGCCTTCGGCGCGGGACAGCAGACGGACGCCTATGTCGCGGCTTTCACCCTGCCGGATTTTCTGAACTACATCCTCGCCGGTGGCACGACGGCGATTACCTTTGTCGCGATCTATACGCGCTATCTCGCCGACAAGGAAGAAGACAAAGCCGACCGGACGTTCTCGGCCATCGTGACGATCATGTCGGCTGTACTGGTGGTCGGGATCATCATCACCGAGATTTTCGCGCCCCAAATCGTACGCGTGATCTTTCCGGACTTCACCCCTTCGCAGATGCAGCTCTGCGTCGATCTCACCCGCATCCTGCTTCCCGCTCAGCTGTTCTTTTATGTTGGCGGAGTCATTTCGGCGGTGCTGGTTTCGCACCGCATGTTCCTGTTCCCTTCGCTGACGCCGATCATTTACAACGCCGGCATCATTGCGGGTGGACTGCTGCTGTCGCGGCATTATGGGATTGCATCGCTCGCCATCGGTGCCGTCGGTGGCGCATTGCTCGGGCCGTTCCTCATCAACGCACTCGCCGCGCGCAGCACTCGTATCAAGTTTGCGTTGAACTTCGATGTCGGCGATCCGGGATTCCGCGAGTGGATTCGCAAGACGATCCCGCTGATGCTCGGGGTTTCGCTGGTCACCGCCGATGACTGGATCCTGCGCTATTTCGCCTCAGGCGGCGTGGGCGACATCACTCGGCTCAATTACGCCAAGCGCCTCTTCGCGGTGCCCATGGCGGTTCTCGGACAAGCCGCCGGCGCCGCCAGCCTCCCCTTCTTTGCCCGGATCTATAACGAGAAGAAGTTTGACGATTTCTCCCGCCTCGTCGGCGATTCCATCTATCGCATTGCGGCCACTTCGTTCATGATTTCGGCGTGGATGGCCGCGACGGCGCTGCCTGTCATCGATCTCGTCTATCGCCGCGGCAAGTTCACCTTCGCCGATTCGCAGGAGACCGCAGTCTTCTTCCTATGGTTTGGCCTGTCGCTCGCCTTCTGGTCCGCGCAGGCGATCTACTCGCGCGCGTTCTACGCCGCCGGCGACACGCTCACGCCGATGCTTGCCACCACCGTGATCACCATCGCCGTTATCCCCGTGTACAAGCTTCTATTCCACACCTTGGGAATCGTCGGACTCGCGATCTCCTCCGATGTCGGCATCCTGCTAAACACGATTGTCTTTGCGTTCCTTCTCCACCGAAAGAGTCTGGTGCCCATGCATTTCTTGCGCTGGGGAGAGTTAGGGAAAGCCTTAATCACTTCCGTGCTTGCCGGGTTCCTCAGCCATCGAGTTGGTCAACTGGTTGCAGTAACCGGCTCGCGCGGCAAGGACCTTGAACGGCTTGGGTTAGCGACCCTCACTTGGGCAGCTGCCATTGTGGTCGGCCTGTGGATCACGAAGTCACGTCTGCTCGCGGACCTACGCCGGCGAGGAGCCTGAAAAACTGCTAGTTGCCCGCTTCGCTTAAACTCGGCCGTTGGACTGTGACCTTCACGTCATACTTGCCGTTAGGATCGACTTCAACCGCATATCCCTTCGGAAGAAAATCCTTGAGCACCTTGGGATCGTTCCACTCCACGTCCCAACTGTCGATGGAAAGCAGCGTGTAGCGGCCGGGTACCACCTGCTTCAGCGTGAACGTACCATCACTGTCGCTCTGGTCGCGCCGAAACAGCGCCTGGTGATTCTGCGGATCGTCAGGCACAAGAATCACCTGTGTGCCCGAGATGCCCTTGCCGTCGCGCACGGCCGTGCCGTAAATCTCTCCGACCCCTTTCGAAAGGATGATGGCCATGCGCACGTCCGCGCCCGCGGGAATCTCGATTGTGCGTCCGCTGGCCTTGGCGTTGCTGGCCGCCATGTTGGCCAGGTACAGAGCAGCATTACTTCCTACGGAGACTTCGTACTTTCCCGCCGGAATGGATTCAATCTTGAACTTGCCGTCTTCGCCGATCATGTCGCCGCGGACATCGTTGGTTTCGCGGTCGCGGAATTGAATGAACGCCCGCTTGAACGTTACACCCTGAGCACTCGCCAGCCCGGTGATGCTCGCGGTTATGTTCGACCGGATACTGTCGAGATCGAGCGTTGTATCGCCGTAGAGGTCAATCGGTTGCGAGCGCTCCATCTCTTGCCGTCCCGGTCCTTGCATCCGGATGGTGTATCGTCCGGGCGCAAAGCCGCTAAGGATGCGCATTTCACTGGTGGACATTTCTCCAAGCGCTTGCACGGGAATGTCTTCATCGAATAGCTTTTGCACCAGCATGACGGAAAAATGCGGCTGGGTTGCGTCCTGCTTGACCGGGATTGTGATGCGTGCCGCCTGCACGGCACGAAGATCGAAGTCGGCGTGGAACGATTCTCCCGTGCGCAGGTTGATCGCGGAGGCGCGGTCGGCATCGGAACTGTCGGAGTAGTACGTCAGCGGGAAGGCGACATTGAGCTGATCGTCGGTCTCCAATTTTGCTTCCTGGGTTTTGCCGTTTATCGACGAAGTTATCTGTCGCATCGCGTTACGCGCATACCACGGCCGGGCATTGACCACGATGTAGTACGTCCCGGCCATCAGCGGCGAAAATTTGTATATGCCACGGTCGTCGCTCTGTTCTTGTTCAACCGGATAAGTGCCAAGTCTCCCGTCGCGAATCGTGCGTTCAAACAGAAAGACCTGCGCTCCACGGACGGGTTCGTCGTACTCGTCTTTGACCAAGCCTGAAATCGACGCGCCCGGTTGCAAGCGGAAGACGAGATGCTCGGAATCAATGCCCTCGCCGATCACAATCGCGGAAAGGAATCCGCCTGAATGTTCATCGAAGCCCTGGCGCGCGAATCCGGAACGTTCGGCATAGAGCTGGAGTTTGCCACTGCCCAACCGGTCGAAGGCGAAGCTGCCGTCCTTGCCGCTTAGTGCCGCTTTCACCCATTGCGCGCCGGACGTAGGCGCCAGTTCCAGCCGCGCGCCGCTCAGCGGAGCGCCCGTGACGGCGTTCACCACTTTTCCGGCGACGCGGTAACTTCCACGCGCCGACTGCGCCTGCGACAACAGCGAAACGAGACAAAGGGAAGCAATGCTAAGCCAGCGGATCATTCGCTCACTCCCTTGATAATCTGGGGCGTGACTGTCGCCTGCTGGTTGGGTGTGAGTGTGGTCTTCGTGCCACGCGAGAGATACGGTTCAAGTGCGGTGCGATTTGTGTACTCAAGATTGCCAACATCCTCAAGAGCAAGCACGGTGTAAGAACCTGGGCGCAGGCCTCCCATTTGCATCGCGGCGTCATTGCCGGACTGATACGTTTCCTGCAAGCGCGGCACACCACGATCCGGCACCAGCAGAATGGTCGCGGGCGATTTCGCATCGTCGCCCTGTAACTTCACGGTTAGGCTGGCGCCGTCGTCGCGGAGCACGATGTCAATTGCGCTCTGCGTCGCGTTGGGTGCGATCGTTAGGTCCCCGTTGAGCAGATCGGTCATGCCGTAGCGCGCAGACGCGACGTACATATCGCCCAATGTCGACTGGAGTTCCACGCGATAGTGGCCTGGCACAACGTTCTTCACCACTAACTGCGAGCTGGGATCTTTGGGGTCGTCAGGACTGCTGAACCCGGGCGGACGGTCTTCTTCATCGGGCATCAGGCGGACTTGCACCCGCGGGAAGTTCTGGCTCGGCGTCGGTCCGGATTGGTCGCGGGTTCGTTCGACGCGAACGTTGACTGGGATCGTCAAGCCGGGCTCGACGCCAATCGTTACGCCCATCAGGTTACTGCGCACGCTGATCGGGACGGAACCGAATAAGTCGCTGCGCATCATGCGGCGGTTCTGCGGATCAACAGTCATTCCCCTCGCCTGCAGCAGGTAGTCGCCGCGCGCGATTCGTGGCAGTGAAAACGTTCCGCTCTCGGCGTCGACCGGTGATCCGCCCATCGCCATTCGGACGCCAGGAACGCGCGGGATCAACTGCACGAAATAGCGGTTGCCCGGCGAGGTTCCACTCACCGATCCGGTGACACCGTAGAATGGCTCGGGCTTGATGGTGAAGTTTGCTTCCACGTGCTGTCCGGCGTTGATCCGCATCGGCGAGGAGCCAGGATAGACGGCAACGGGATAGCCGAGATCGGAAGTGTCGTCGGCACCGGCGACGAAGGCCTGCGCGTGTCCCGGACCGGCGACAACGAGGTAAGAACCGGGCATCAGGTTGTTAATGCGATAGCCGCCGTCGGCGTCCGTGCGATCGGTTGTTCCTTGCGTCCACTGCTTGCGGCCTTCGATGACGCGCTGGGTGACGGCGCGGATCATCAGGTTGGGGATCGGCAAGCCGTCGGGATCAACGATGCGTCCGGAGATGATTGCCTCGGGAACGAGCTTGATAACGATAGAGGTCGAATCAGGTCCGACCGGAAACGCCTTCGGGCGATGACGTCCGGCGCTCAGTTCCTGCTCGCTGAAGTAGCCGGGCTTCTGCGCGGTAACCGCCACGGACGAGCGAGGCAGGTCAGAGAACTCGAAGCGTCCATCGGAATTGGTCATCACCGGAATCTGCTGCTGGTAGAAGAGCGTGACGAGCGCGCGGCGGATCGGTTCGTTGGTGACAGAGTTAACGACGGTGCCGGAAAGCTTGTAGCGGTTGGTGTCCGTGGGATCGGATTGAGGCGCAGACAGAGGGCCGCCGAAAACCTGCGGGTTCGCAGGAATGGCTACTGACAGGGCGAGAAGGGCGAGGCAGGCGCGGAAGCGCATACGAGCATGATTCTACCCGCAATCGAGGCGAGAGTTCCGCTCGGAGTTTGCTTGTTCCAAAAACCGAAGCAGTTAATGGGACGAGGTTGTCTTCAACATGCGCATGTTCGTCCAGTCGTAGGCGAACTTTTTTCCGCAGTCGAGACAGACAACGTAATGACTCGGGCCGGAGCCGACGGCATCCCAATCACCGCTGGCTTTTGCGGGCTTCCATTCTGACGCCGTGAAGGGCTGAGTGGTTTTGCGATGGCGGCAGGAGAGGGCGAAGACCTGGAGCAATTTCTCAAACATGGGGGATCACAACTCAATTCTTAAAACTTCGGTGAACCAAGGATTAACACGGGCGCCTGTTAAGACGCCCGTGATCCCATACAAGAAAGGCGGTCGCAGTTAGCGGGCCGCTGCGGCTTCGGCCGGAATTTCCTTGGCTTCGCCGTTCGACTTACGGTTGGTGTCGACATTCTGACCGGGCTTGCGGATGTCGATACCGCCCTTGAAGAAGGCGCCGTCTTCGATCGAGATGCGCTGGGCAACGACGTCGCCGGTGAGCGAACCTTCGGTCCGAATATCGACGCGATCGCTAGCGACGAGGTTCCCGCGAACCTTGCCAAGGACAACAATTTCGCGCGCGTTGACATTGGCGTTCACAACGCCGTTACGGCCGACGGTGACGCGGTTGCCGGCGAGGCTGATGGAACCCTCGACGCGGCCATCGATGTACAGAGATTCGGAGCCGGTGACTTCACCCTTAATGACCAGCGACTTGCCAATCGTGGCCTGGTCGGAGGAGCTGAGGGTGGCGTTGCGCGGAGCGGAAACCGGCGTCGGTTCCGAGGTTACGGTCGGAGTCGGCGTGGTGACCGGACGCTGTGGTTCGGGAGTGGAGGGATTCGGTTGATTCGGATTGCTAGGCTTCCACATTTACTTCTACATCCTTTCTTGACGGGGGATAGACATCTTGTTGTCGCACTTGGGTGACCAAACATTTCCTCACTCGCGTGCAACCGTTCAGGCCCATTTAATGCTTGAAACTAAAGGTGAGTCGCTGATCCTCAGCCGCGCACCCCAATCGCGGCCCATGCAAGCGCCACGAAAACTTTCCTTGCAGCATGAAAATTCTGCTGCCAGTGGACATAACGATATATCCGCCGAAGCACCTATTCAAGGCAGTGTGTTTGCCTAGTACCGCGAACTAAGGTGAATCGCTCATTTTGGCGGATTGAGGTAGATGTTCAGGTTGAGTCCGGCGGCGTTGACGTTGACCGGATTGCAGGTGGTGCAGTGCTGACGCAGATAGTAGGTTTGCATGGCGAAAAGACGATGCACTGGCCACTCGATTCCGGCGGTGTACTGCTCTTCGTTCCAGGAG
>Ga0075355_1000076_pt1 | contig 13124 bp, 19 predicted proteins | sample WestPond_Cattail_6_FD_120069 | JGI IMG/M metagenome (GOLD analysis project Ga0075355, IMG submission 120069) | Natural and restored wetland microbial communities from the San Francisco Bay, California, USA, that impact long-term carbon... | ecosystem: Environmental > Terrestrial > Soil >...
ATCCTTCGCAGCGGTGACCACGCCTCGCGCGATGCGTCGAGCAAGGACGGTGCGCGCGTACACGTCGAACTGCGCAACGCCCCCGCGGTGATTCGGGTGCACCCAGGCACCCGCTTTGATCTGCCGCTTGAGCTCGACCTCCCACGCCTTGGATGCTTGCAAGGTGCCTTTGCCGGGTTCGCGAATGGGGTCAGCCCAGCCGGGCGCTTTGTACTTCACCCAGTAGTTGGGCGGCTTGCCGGTGCCAAGGTTTCGGTCGTAGACGCTCACTGCTTCCCTCCGCGTGGGCGTGCTTTAGCAGCAAACCAGGCTTCAACGGCGGCTAGGTTGAAGCGAAGAATCTTGCCGCGCATCTCGTGCGGACAGCCCCTGTTGTGAACCCAGTTGTGGACGGTGGCGCGGCTGATCCCAAAGCGCTGCTGCAGCGCCTCTGAGGTTACATACGTATCGACGCGCGCGTTTCTGCGCGCGTCCGCCCGCAACGCGCGCGAGACCTCGTCGCGCACGATCGCTCGAAGCTCCGCCACTGTGATTACGACTATCTCTTGCACTGCTTGCACCTCGCGAAACGTCTTCTATCGCACTCTGCGGAGCCCGCCACGACCGCTGAACCATGCTTCGACTTCGCTCATTTTGAAGCGAAGAATCTTGCCGCGGACTTCGTGCGGGCAGCCCTCGCGCACCCAGTTGTGGACAGTGCCTCGACTGATGCCGAAGTGCGCTTCGAGCGCGTCAGGCGCGACATACGTCTCGACGGCCGCATCGTTGCCATGCTTACCGCCCAGAGCACGCGCTACTTCATCCCTCACCAGTGCGCGCAGATCCGCAGCCGTGAGCTGCACCAGAAGGCGGCCGTCGTCGTTGTCGTTTGCAGGCTTGGTCACGCTGTCTCCTCGGTGTTGCTGGTCAGCGGGATCGCACCGCCCGCCAAGATTGCTTCGACGTCGAGCACCCAAATCGGAACGGCCGGCGAGCCCGAGCCGTCGTTGGCGACGCACTTCGCGCGTGCATCGGTGCAGTAGGACTTCACGCGCAAGAGGCGGCGCGTCTGGTCGATCACCGTGTGGGCTTGCGAGGTGTTCATCGAGTGCAGGAGCGCTATGGCCTCCGAGAGCACCTGTTCGTGCTCGGTGATCGATGGCGCTGCAGCGATCGCCTCAAGCACTTCGTCGACGCTCTTCATGACTGCATGACTCCGGCCTCGACCTTGTCCGCAATCTCGCGCAGCACATGCACGAGTGCTCGGCGCGCGAGCACGCCTTGAGTGAATACGTACGTGTCGTTGTCTTCGTGGAGTTCGCGTCGGATCGAGACGGCCGTGACGCCCCAACGCGGGCCGATGCCGACGACGAGGTAGAGCCGGCCGTCTTCTTCTTGACGCGCCTCCCAGTACACGACCTGTGCCGTCTGCGTCATGGTTCCCCCCGGTAGTTGAGTGCAGTGTTCACCAGCGCGAGGCGCTTCTCGAGCAGACGCACACGCGCGTGCGCACGGTCGCGCTCTCCGCGTAGGTCCGCGTTCTCGTCACGGAGTGCGACGAGCTCGAAGCGCTCGCGCAGTATGTTTCGGTCGCTTCAGTGATGGGGTCGCTCATCGCTTCCTTTTGGGCTTGCGCCACACTGCGCGCTTCGGACACGTGATGAAGTGGTTGTCGTAGACGACCGTTCCCGGCGGCGGCGCCTTGGTCAGGATGATGGCCAGCGGCACTCCGTTGTCGGGATGCGGTTCGAGGCGGATGTGGCCGCTCTCGCTCGGCACCGCGTCGCAGAGCACCTTCTGGCCCTTGGTCGTGAGCCCCCAGATGCACGTGGCGCCGCAGCTGCCGCACAGCGATGTCTGCATGCTGCTCACGCCGGCGGCTCCATTTCGTGCGCCGTGTACCGCGGGCACGATTCACCCGTCACCTCGAACCACTGCTGCTCGCCTCCCTCGACTGCAGTGACGCGAACGGCTGCGGGCGAGCCGCTCAGGATGACGTAGTCGCCATCGCTATCGGTCTGGTCCGCCCATTCCTCTGCGGCTGACTGCGCGTCGAAGGCGTGCACCCTGTCGCCCTCGTCATGCTCGCCGTGATGGCGGTCGCACCACACGAAGAACGCCGGCGCGCATTGGTGCCGCTCGGGAAACAACCGAAACGCACCGCACTCGGAGCAGTAGTTGCCCATCACTCGCCCGCCTTGAGCTGCGGCAACGTGTTCTGCGCATGCTCGAGCACCGTCATGCCGCTCGGCAACAGAATCTGTCCGAGGAACGCGCCCTCGAACGTTAGGATGCCCGACTCGATCGCCATGACCTGGCCCTTCAGCCAGTCGCGCAGGATCGAGTAGACCGCGAGCGAGGCGATGCGATTGGCCTCGCGCTCGTGATCCACCTTGTTGCGCTTCATGCGTGACGACCACGGATGCGCCTTCAGCCAAGCGGCCGCGTAGCCGCGGGTGGACGCCTGCACTTGAATCCCCATGTCGCGGTAGCGGAAGTGCACCGACAGCGTCTTGGTGTCGAAGTCCATCATCGAGCCGAAGCTCTGACAGCCGAAGCGCTGCAATAGGCGCTGCGTTTCGGCGAGCGCGCGCTCGCCGCTGGTGGCGGTTTCGTACGGCAGTCCAGGTGTGCCCATGCAGTCTCCGAGGCGAGAGGTTTTAGGTCAACACGACGCGTGCACTGCCGTCGGCCACTTCGATGCGGACGTCTGCAAGCTCCTGAAGTTCGGGGTTGTGGGTCACGAACAGCACCTTGTCTGCATCGACGAGCTCAGCCGCGCGACGGAGCATCGCGATGTAGGCGCGCCCGTTGCCGGGGTCGAGCGCAGCACCGCTCTCATCGCGGACCAGCGTGGGGCGCGAGAGTCCCGCGCGCTGACACGCGAGCATGGTGAGCGCGAGCGACACGGCCTCGCTGATCACCACGCGCTCACCTCCGGAGAAGATCTCGACGGCCGCCTCGCGGCCCATCACCGTATCGAGCACCGAGATATCCAAATCTTCGAGCATGCGTTTGCCGTCGGCCGACACGCGGCTGCTGCGCAGCTCCACCGTGAAGCGCGCGCCATGGCAACTGTGGAGCAGATCGTTTGTGAGCGTGTTGAGCTGCGGGATGGCCGCGTCTATCTCGAGCGCTTGCAGCCCGTCCTTGCCGAGGTCCAGCCCGAGGCGCGTCCAGTTCGCGAGCTCGGCATCGAGCGCGCTGCGCTGCGCTGCGAGCGCGCTCAGCGTCTCGGCGCCCGCGCGCGCAGACTTGAGCCGTTCGGTGCACTGGGCGAGCTCCGCGCGCATGCTGCGGTCGTGCTTGGTCGCCGCCTCGTTCGCACGCTGCGCGGCCGCAACGTCGACCAGCGTCACGGGCAATTCGGGCATGGCCGCGAGCTCGGCCTCGTCGAGCTCGCGCTGCGCAGTGAGGCGCGCGAGTTGCGGCTCGAGCTCTTCGAGCCGCGCTTGCGCTGCTTCGAGCTTGGGCAAGAGCGACGCTTGCGCGTTGGCTTCGATGCGCTCCGAGCGCAGCGCATCGACGCGCTTGGTGAGCTGCTGCTGCTCGTCCGCTGCTTTCTTACGCTTCGCGCGCGCAGCGCTCACCGCCTTGGTCGCCGCAGCGACTTCAGCGGCTGCCGCTTTGCCGTCGCGCAGCGCGGCCGCGAGGTGCTTGTCTGCCCGCGCGAGCTCGCTCGCGCCCGCTGCCGCCTCTTGCAACTCCGCAACACGTTCGGTCGCGGCCGACTGGGCATCGCGCAGCTTCTTGAGCTTCGCACGCGCAGCGGTCAGCGCCTTGGGCGCACCATCGGCCGCGTCCTTCAGCTGGTCGTCAGCGGCCAACGCATCGCGGGCGAGAGTCTTGGCCGAGGCGGGCTTTTGCGCAACCGCGGTGAGGCCGGTTCGCAATCCCTTGATCCGATCATCCTTCTGGGTCCGCAGCAGCGCCTCGGTCGCGAGGCAGGCTTGCTCTGCTGCGTCGACCGCAGTCTGCGCGGCCTTTGCAGCCGCCTTGGCCTTCGGCAACGCTTCGATGGCCGCCTCGACCGTGCCACGCGCTTCGAGCACGTCGCGGGCTGTAGAGGCGTCGTATTCAGCGCGCTTGATGCGCTGCTCTGCGCTCTGCAACTCGTGCGTAGCCCGCGCGAGCTCGCTCTCGGCTGCCGAATGCGCGAGCCGCGCCTCGTTCAACTGCGAGGTCAGCGTCTGAATCGATTTGTCCGCGCGGTCGCGCTTCTGGACGGCCGCCTCGATGTCGGTGCGCTGCGCAATCAGGCCGCGGTTATTGGCGATGCGCAGCGTCACGTCCGCGGCTTGGTCGCCCGCCTCCGAGATGGCACGTAGCAGCTGCTGGCGTCGTGCGCGCTTGCCGTCGTGCGCGGCCGCATCACGCTGCGCTTGTTGCGCGTCCTGCAGCGCCTTGAACGTCGCAGCGACGTCGGCCTCGGCCTCAGCCACGCACTCGGTCGCATGCGCGTGAGCGGCTTCGCACTCTGCCAGGTCAGGCGTGAGCGCCTTGGTCTGCTCGAGCCGCGCGCACGCGGTCTCGAACTGCGTCTTGCTGGCCCGCGCATTGTCGCGCGCGCGCTCCGCGAGCAGTTCGAGCCGCTCGATGCGGAGCAGGCGCAGCAGCACACGCTTGCGGTCTGCGGCCGGCAACTCGGTGAAGCCCGCGCTCGACTGCGACAGAAACGAGCTGGAGTACAGCACCTCCGAGCTCGGGAAGTGCGCGGCTACCCAGGCGTCTGCGTCGCGCACCTTGGCCGAGTCCAGCTGCGGTGCCCCGTCCGCGTTCAGGATGAGCGCCTCGGACTTTTTCGAGATGCAGTCGGCCGTCTGCCGAATCGTGTACGCACGGCCGTTGGCCGCGCGCACTTCGAGCATCGCATCGCGTCCGGTGGCCAGCGCTGTGAGCGCACCGCGGGTAGGGCACTCGCGGTAGAGCGCGCCCGGCAAGAGCTCCAGCAGCGTGCTCTTACCGGCCCCGTTGGCACCCGTCACAGCAATCAGCTTGCCCTCGAGCGCGGACAGATCGAGGCGTACGTCCTTGAACGGGCCGATGTTCTTGATGATGAGGTGTTCGAATCTCACGGCTTGTACTTCCTTTCGAGCTTCTCCAGCCCCAGCGCGACGAGCGCCTGCAACATCGTCGATCGGTTCGAGTGGCCGTACTCGGAGGCATTGCAGCGCGCGACGAGCGCATCCACTTGCGCGACCAGGGCGGCCGGTAGGCGCACCGCGGTCACGGGCATGTCCTCGTCGTAGCTCACGCGGTCTCGTCCTGCTCGAGACCCTGCGCGAGTTCTATCAGAACTTCTTTGCGCGGTGATTCCGGAGTTGTGTCACGTGCACGCCAGAGTGCCAGCAGTTTGTCGCCGAGTGTTAGTGCGGCAGCGACTTCGGGCGCGCGTGCGCGCGTACTGGTCTCGACGGACTCTTCCACCTTCACGTCGCTGGCACCGAGCGCGAGCCACTCGTCACGCCAGTGGGACGCGATTGCGCGCGCAGCATCGCGCTGGTCAGGAGCAACGGTGTAGCGCATGCGGATTTCCGCACCCGGAACTTCGTCCGGGTCGACGTGCATCACCGCCGCGCCTTCGAAGCAGCCGTCGTCGCCGTTCCAGGCATCGGTGACGAGGAACATGCGCGCGCACGGTGTTGGGATGCGCTGCCACTTCACGAGGTTCGCGCCCCGGTATTCGACGAGCAGCACACTCTTTTCCTCGGTCTCACCGTAGCTCGTGCGGAACGGTGACCCGGTGTAGAGCATGGGGGTCGAGCCGTGCTGAAACTCTTGCGGCTTGTGGATGTGGCCCATGATGACGATGTCCGCCTCGAGCAACGCCAAGTCCGAGGTGCCCACGTGCATCGGTTGGCCGATCAGCGGCTGGCCCACGGACGTGACAGAACCATCGACCATGAAGTGACCAACCGCGAGGCGCGGACACGTCGCGTAGTCAGCGAGCTGCGCACCGAGACCGCGGAACACGTTCCGCAGCGCCTCCTCGGCCACGAGCTCGGCTGATGTCTCGTCTGCTTCGTCACGAGCGTGCTGCAGGATGCGCGCGCGTTCCGGCCACGCCACGGCGGCGATTGCTGCGCCTGCGATGACGTGGACGCTCGCGCCTTCCTCCACGGTGATCGGGTGCCGAGTGCGGAGCTGCGCGAGCAAGGCGCAGTCGCGCGCAGAGTCGTGGTTGCCCTTCACGATGAGCACGGGGCAGACTTCCGCGATGGCCGTGAGCCAGCCTGCGACGGCCAAGCGTTCATCGGGGAGCGAGGCGCGCTCGTAGATGTCCCCCGCGCTGATGAACAGATCTGGCTTCTCGCGTCGCACGAGCGCGGCAATGAAGTCGTGCACGCGCTGGCATTCGAGCCAGCGCTTGCCGAGGTCCCAGTGGTGGTCACCCGAGGCGATGACCTTCATGCGGCCTCGGGGTTGCGCAGGTGCATCATGAGGTGCTCAGCAGCGCGCGCCTCGACTTCGGTTTTGTCGAACACGATGCGCTCCGCAGCGCTCGCGATGTCTGCTTCCGCCTCGCGCTTGTCCGCGCTCGACGCGGCCGATGCGAGAAGTGCTTTGGCGTAGGTGGTTTCATAGGCGAGCTTGGCCGCGCGATACGCGGCCTCCTTCTCCTTCCAGTCCTTCAGGGCTTGCTCGAACTTCATGCCGCCTCCGTTCGGTCAGACCTTGAGCGAGCCTTGGGCAGGACCGTCGACGACTTCCCCGGTGGTGTGGTCGTAGCCGTCGTCCGCAGTGTCGTCGTCGTACTGGCTGTAGTCGTCGCCTTGCGTGCTGCCGTCCGGTTCGCGCGTGTAGCGCTCGTCGTCGTCACCATCCGTGTCGACGCCGACAGGCGGAGGCGCGTGGCCCGTGGGCAGCGCTGCAGGTTGGTTGCCGTAGAGCGTTTGACGCGCGCCCAGGAACGTGTCCGCGATGCGAGCCGCAAACATGCGCTTGAGCGTCGGGTCGTCGGTCTGGCCGGTGAATGCCAGCTTTGCGACCACGAACGGTTTTGCGAGATCTTCGCGCGTGTACTTGGTGCGAATGCCCAGGCGTCGAACGACGCGGTTCATGGCTTTGGACTCCGCGTGCCGCAAGATGAACTTGCGCACGAGCGCGAGCTCTTTGTCGCCCATGTTGGCAGCCGTGTCCGAGCCGTCGCGCAGGTCCATCTCGACCGTGCCGACTTCCGTGCGCATCGAGCCGTCGAAGTTGCGCACGCGCCCGACCGCGCGGTAGTGCACGTAACGCGGGTCGCTGCCGTCATCGAGGCGGCACGACCCGACCGGGTCCCAATCGATGCCAGCCGCGGCCGAGATCTTGGCCAAGGCGGTCTTGTCGAGCCCGCGGTCGTTGGTGCCAGGGATTGCGTACGACTCGCGATCCGCGTCGATGTACACCGCGCTTGCGGAGACCGCGCAGCCGGCCGGCAACTCCCCGCACGAGGTTTGAGGCGTGACCAGGTGCGCGACTTCCGAAGCCGCGCGCATCATGGCCATCACCGAGGCGCGGTCGCTGAACGAGCCCGAGAGCTTGTCCACCTCGGCACGCACCGCGAGTGAGTTGGGCGCGCGGGTCTCAGGCGCACGCTCGTTCTGCGCAGGCCGCTGCTGCTGGGTCTGCGCGCGCGCGCCTCCACGCTGCGCACCGCCTTGGGCGTTGAGCGCAGTGCGCATCGCGGTCACCAAGCGCTTGTCGGCATCCGCGTTGCGCGAGGCGCCCTCATTGAGGGCCGTCCCAATGCGGTCGATCCAGTAACTGAGCGTCGCGGGACTCGCTTGGTCGACTGGAGTGCCCTTCTCTTTGCCGCCCGGAATCAAAAACTGCTGCTGATTCATCGTGTGCCCTTCGGTGTCAGTGCCATAGCTGCCGCTATGCCTGAGAGGCGTAGGACTGTCAAGCCTAAGCCTTTCTGTCCCAGCACGGCCTCGGAGGCACATCGGCAAAAATCTGCACGGCAGCGCACCAATGAGCGCCTGCGCGGGTCTGAGGGCCGATCGCGCGAAACGGCTCTGGGGCGCGTAGTGTCCGTAGGCTGGGAGTCGTATGGGCTGTGCTGGTGGCCGAATGGAACGGTGTATGCGCTCGATTTTGAATCAGTCGATCGAAACTGGGGTCCGCGAGGTAGGCGCTTGGGATAGCTACAAACACAACGTGGACATTTGGCGCAGCGTCCTGCGACTATGCCGCCCCCAATGCATCAATACCTGGAAGAGCTGGCAGAACGGCTGATTGAGCGCGTGAACGCGGCCCCGCCGATCAGCGCGCTCGCGATCATTCAGATGAACCATCTGACGATCGTCACAGAAGGCGCGCGGCTTGCTCGCGATGCTGTGCGTGGCGCGGCGTTGACCGTTCCGTTGACGCTGGACCAGCGCGAGCAGGAATCTCGGTGCGCGGTCGAGTTCGCTATGTTTCAACTCCGTAAAGAGTCGCTCAACGCGTCGGTCGACAATGCGCGCTACTTGGCGCGCGCGCTCTTGCTGCCGCGCGAACACTTTGCGCTCCGGATGAGCGACGACGAGCATGCGCGCGGCAGTTGGGCCACGCCGGAGATGATTGCGGCGAGGCGAGCGGACTTTGGGCCGGCGCTGCGGCTTGTCGACGGGCACGCGGATCGCGCTGCGGCCATCATCGCAGCCGATCCGGCGATCAACACGGCGCACGCAGAGGCGGCGGAGTTTTTGCTGCTGCCTGTGCTCGAGGCCGGCGGCGCCGTGATGATTCTCGCATCACGCAAAGACTACGAGGGGATTGTGCGTGCACTCGCGATCCACGGCGTCGACGTCGAGCGGGCGCGCGCGGTGCACACGATCACGTACGGTGACGTCGACGCGATGTTGGCAGAGATTATGATCGACGGCAGGCCGGATCGAGACACGCTCAGGCGGATCATGTTGCCGCTGATGGACCAGATGGGCCGCGCGGCCAACGGCCGCGGGACGACTGGCTACGGTGGTTTGGTCCAGGCGTTGCGCCTTCAAGGGAAGTTCGAAGCCGCGATGGAGCTCAACGACTACTGCCAGGAGCTAGCCAGTGAACATCGCGCAGGGATCCCGCGGGTGATGCCGGCGGTCGCCATGAGCATCCGCGGTCCGGGCGCGCCGCAGTGGTGGGGCCCGCCGCCGCGCGACGTGCGGGGTCAGCCGCAGAAGGTTGTGCCCACGCCGCGCACAGGCCGGTTGCGCGAGCGCAACAAGCGGCGGCCGTAACCTCAGCGCTTGCGGCGTTCCTTGGTCGGTGGCCGCGCGTGTTTGCCGGTCGGTTCTTCGTGTGCCGTCGGCGCCACAGGCTTGTAACCGAGCGCGAGTGCGCGGCGCTGGACGGCTTCATTCCAAGCGCGATTGTTCGCGTCGGAGTTGTCCCGCATGCAGCGCCCCATGCGCACGCTCACTTCGAGATCGTGCGGCCCCGACGGCCAACCCTGGCCGAGATGCATATTCATGACGTCGATGTCGGCGTTGTCGAACTTGCCCAGCCACCCCAGGGCGAGCAGATCGATGATGGGTTGAGCAAGTCCCGCGCCTGCGCGCCCCGGCGCAGCTGGGGCAGTTGTGGCGGCAGCGGCGGGAGCGGTGGCGGGGGTTACGCTGAGCGGCGTTTTCAGCGGCTGCGCGGGGGACTCGCGGCCCGTGATCAGCCAGTCGCAGCTCACGCCAAGTTCAGCCGCGGCGATCTCGATCTGATGCACGGACAGCGCGCGGCGGCCGCTTTCGTACTTCCACAGTCCGCTCGACTCCGCGAGCCCGAAGAGCTTGCCAAGCTCGAGCTGCTTCATGCCTGCGCGCTCGCGTGCAGCGCGTAGCCGCGCGCCGATCCCCTGCTGCTGCCTCAGACGTAGCTGCTTGAGCTGGGTCTCCATCACGACACCGTCTCGCAACTTTTGTTGTGTCGCCATAGCCGCGAACTGGCCGCAAGTCCCCATTCGGCACAGAACGCTTGACGGACTGTGCCTCGGAGGCGTAGGACGGAAAAGCCTATGAAGCCTCGCCCGTACCATCTTCTCGGCAGTCGAATACGCCTGGCTCGCACGAGCCGCGGCATAACTCAACGTGACTTCGCTAAGCAACTGGGAACTGACCAATCGCAGATGTGGAAGTGGGAGGCGGGCATTCGGCAGCCGTGCACGGAGCGGTTGGTGGAGATCAGCCGGCGACTGAAAGTTTCGCTGGATTACCTGCTGAAAGGCACGCGTGAGAACTCGAACTTGCCTGAGCGCTGAGCGCGCCGAGCACTGCGACGAGCCTGGGTGGGCGCACCTGGGTTGGTCCGAGCGCTCGGCGATCGCAATCCCCCTTGCGATCGCGCGGTAGCTCGAAGGCGGCGGCGCCGCTGGCCAGATAGCAGGCTGGCCAGCGGCGTCGTTTGTGCTCATCTGTCCCAATCGTTGTGCCTAGGAGGCAGTCCATGCGGCTGACTGGGTTGGCGGTGACGGTGTTGCTGGCGGCGGCGATCGGCGCGTTTGGCGCTGCTTTGGCCGTGGAATGCGCGCGCTGGGCATACCCCAGGAAAGGAGTGCGGCGATGAACTTGCGGATGCGGCCGGCGAATGAGAACGCGCGCGAGCTTGAGCCTCCGAGGCAGCTCACGCTCTACGCGCGTGCGCACTGGGAGCGCTTCGAGGCGTGGCTCTCGGACAACCCGCTGATGTGGACGCTGTTTGTGCGGTTTGCGCGTGAGGCGATGAACGCTGGGCACACGCGTTACAGCGCGGACGCGGTGTGTCACCGGATTCGCTGGCACGTCGACATCGAAGTGCGCAGCGTCGACACGTTCAAGGTGAACAACAACCACGTGGCGTTTTTGGCGCGACGATTCGAGCGGATGTTTCCCGAGCACGCAGGATTCTTTCAGCTTCGCCGACGGAGGAGCGCTTGATCCAATTGCGACCTCTGACGCTGCTTGAGGCGAACCGTGCGGTGACGCTGTGGCACTCGCATCACAAGCCGGTGCGCGGTCATCGATTCAGCATCGGCGCGCACGTCGGTGGGGAGCTAGTGGGGGCCGTGATCGTTGGTCGGCCCGTCGCCGCCGGTCTTCAAGACGGTTTGACCGCGGAGGTAACTCGGCTCGTGACGAACGGCCACGCACACGCGGCTTCGCGGCTGCTGGGCGCGGCTTGGCGTGCGTGCCGCGCGATGGGGTTCACTCGGTTGGTGAGCTACACGCGAAAGGACGAGGCGGGCACCTGTTACCGCGCTGCCGGCTGGTTGGTGGTTGCCGAGGTGAACGGACGGGAATGGCAGACGGGCAACAAAGCGCTGCGCTGGCTACCTGGGATGTACGCGCCGACCACGGAAATTATCGACCGAACACGGTGGCAGATCGAGGCGAGCCAATGAACATGTACTTGCCCGGCATGGAGGGTGAGCAGCGCCACGCTGATCTGTCGCAGTGGTACACGCCGCCTTGGCTCGCTGAGAAGCTGTGGTGGTGGTGGCTCGACTGGTTCGACGCGCGCAGCGTGTATCGCGAGCAGGTTCGTGTGCTCGAGCCGGCGGCGGGTGACGGTGCGTTGTTGCGGCCCGCGCTCGCGAGCCAACGACTCGTCAAGCTGACTGCGGTCGAGATCGACGCGAGCAAGGTGGCTCGGCTTATCGAACGCATGCCCGGCGATTCAGGGCCTGCAGACTTCGCATCGGGTCGTGCCGGCGAGCTGCTCTGGAGGGTCATCAAAGACGATTTTCTGAGCCTCGCGCCCGGCGGCCTGCTCATTGCTTGTGGGCCGTTCGATGTGGCTTTGATGAATCCGCCGTACGAGGACGGCAAAGACGTCGCATTCATACGGGAAGCGCTGCGCTACACGAGCGACGTGGTCGGGATCTTCCGATCGGCGATCGTGCACGGTGACGAGCGCTTCGAGACGCTCTGGCGCTTCACCGACGTCGTGCGCGGCGTGTGGTTGACGGGCCGACCGAGCTTCGGTCAGGGCGACAAGTCCGAGAGCGCCAAGAGCGATTTCGTCGTCCTTCACCTCACCGATCGCGCAACCGAGCGCAAGCGCGGCGAGCCGCTCAACCTGCAGATGGAGTGGTGGTGATGACCTGGTTCCGAATCGACGACGGTTGGCACGCACACCCCAAGGTCATCGGCTTGTCGTTCGCGGCGCGCGGGCTGTGGCTCACAGCAGGCACCTGGTGCGCGCAGTACCTCACCGACGGCGCCGTGCCTCGCAAGACGCTCGATGCGTGGGGCGCCTCGCACGAGCTGGCGCGCGAGCTCGTGGACGTCGGCTTGTGGGGCGAGACTCCCGACGGCTGGCAATTCCACGACTGGCACGACTACCAGCCGACGCGCGCGGACGTGATGGCCAAACGGTCCGCCTCGGCAGACCGAATGCGTGTGATGCGAAGTGGGGGTGTTCGCGCGAACAACTCTGCAACGCCCGCGAACGGTGCGCAGGGCGTTCATGCGAAGTTATTGACTCCCGTCCCGTCCCGTCCCGATCCCGTCCCGTCCCAAGAGCGAGAACGCGCGCACGCGATCGAACCGGCTCCGTCGCCGCGGAGCGAGATCGGCCGCGCGTTCGAAGCACTGGAATCCGGCGCGGCCTACCGGGCGACCGCCGAGTTCCGCGCCTGCCCAGCGCTGCAGAACGTCGCGAGCCACGACTTCCAAGCCTGGCGCCAAGACTGGGCATGGATCGGGGCGCAGGCCGAGGAGGAACGGGCCGCTGTCATCGCGACGTTGGCGCGTAGCGCCTGGGCGACCAAGCAGTGGCGCCGTTGCAACCCCGGGCACATCCGCAAGCACTGGCAGACGTACGCGGGCGGCGAAGAGCCCGGCTTTCAACCCGCGAACGACAACGGGCGGCCGATGGTCGGCATGTCCGACGTCGGGCGCCCTGACGAGTTCGAGGAGAACCCCCGGCTATGAGCGCGCGCCCCAGCAGTCGGCCCAGCAAACCCAACTTCGACAAGTTCATGCCGCGGGACGTCGACCCCGAGGCCGAGCAGCAGTGGCTGGCCGGGCAGGCCAAGCGCGAGGCGGAGGAGCGGCGCGATCGGCGAAAGCTCCACCTCGACACTGCGGCCAGCGCGCTCGAGCTCACCGACACGATGCGCGACGCGCTGATCGACCAGGCCGGGCTCGTGCTCACGCCTTCCCTCGAGGCCGCCAAAGGCTGGCTCGGCGGGCACCCCAAACCGTGCTTGGTGC
>Ga0075355_1000077_pt1 | contig 13122 bp, 9 predicted proteins | sample WestPond_Cattail_6_FD_120069 | JGI IMG/M metagenome (GOLD analysis project Ga0075355, IMG submission 120069) | Natural and restored wetland microbial communities from the San Francisco Bay, California, USA, that impact long-term carbon... | ecosystem: Environmental > Terrestrial > Soil > Wetlands...
ATGTTGATGCCTGCTCGATGGCAATCCGGTTGGTCACGCTTGGTGGCAGGACGCTGTCGCGGTATTCCTTCGACTGGTGTTCGAAGATTTCCCACGACGGCATGGAGACCACGCGCGACTTGATGCCCTGTGCGACCAGCTTTTCGTGCGCTTCTGCCGCTAGGCTCAATTCGCTGCCGGAAGCGATAAGAATCACGTCGGGTTTGCCGCCCGGCGCGTCGGCAAGAATGTAAGCACCCTTCGCGACCCCCGCAGCCGGAGCGTACTTGGCGCGATCGAGAGTAGGCAGCGGTTGCCGAGACAGCGCGAAAATTGCAGGCTCATGGCGGAGTTTCATGACGTACCGGAATGCCTCGACAACTTCGTTGGCGTCACCCGGGCGAAGCGTGATGAGTCCGGGAATCGCGCGCAAGGAAGCGAGGTGCTCAACCGGTTGGTGCGTCGGCCCGTCTTCGCCATCGCCCATGGCGTCATGCGTGAAGACGTAGATCGCCGGCAACTCCATTAATGCAGCAAGGCGAATCGCCGGACGCGCGTAATCGCTGAAGATGAAGAACGTTGCGCCGAACGCACGGATTTTTGAAAGCGAGAGTCCGTTCACGATCGAACCCATGGCGTGCTCGCGGATTCCGTAGTGCAGGTTCTTGCCCTGCGGTGTGGCGGCCTGGAAGTCGCCGGCGCCAGCGTACGTGAGCGTCGTCTTGTTCGAAGGACCAAGGTCGGCCGAACCGCCGAGGAACCACGGAACACTCTGCGCGAGTACGTTTAACACTTTTCCGGAAGCATCGCGTCCAGCAAGGCCTTTCGCGTCGGCCGGGAAGACGGGCAGGTTCTTGTCCCAGCCCTCGGGAAGTTCGCGCTTCTGCATCTGGTCGATCTGCGCGGCCAATTCCGGATACTTCGCCCGGTAGGCGGCAAACATGGTTTCCCAATCTTTGCGGGCTTGCGCTCCGCGCGCGCCGATTCCGGCCTGGAAGAATTCGTAGACGCCGTCCGGCACCAGGAACTTTGCTTCCTCGGGCCACTTGTAAGCGCGCTTGCAGAGCTTGATTTCGTCTTCGCCCAACGGTTCGCCGTGAGCGGCGGCGGTGTCCTGACGATTCGGCGACCCGTAGCCAATATGGCTGTCGAGCACGATGAACGTGGGACGTCCCTTTTCCTTCTTGAAGACACTCAACGCGTGCTCGATACGCTCGAGATCGTTGGCATCGCCGACGCGCAGCACGTTCCAGCCATAGGCCATGAAGCGGGCGGCAACGTCTTCCGTGAACGCAATTTTCGTGCTGCCTTCGATGGTGATGTTGTTGTTGTCCCAAATCCAGCAGAGATTATCGAGACCGAGATGGCCGGCGAGGGAAGCGGCTTCGGAAGCGACGCCCTCCATCAGGCAGCCATCGCCGCAGACAGCGAAAATCTTGTAGTCGAACAAATTAAAGTCGGGACGATTGAAATGCGCCGCCAGCCATTTCTGTCCGATGGCCATGCCAACGCTGGTCGCCACACCTTGTCCGAGCGGACCCGTGGTCGTCTCTACGCCAGAAACCCAGCGATACTCGGGATGGCCCGGCGCGCGGCTGTCCAACTGACGGAAGTGCTTGATGTCATCAAGGGTGACAGAGGGTTGGCCGAGTCGCTCGTACTCGGCGTTCACTGCCTGTGTCTTCGACAGGTGCAGGACGGACCACAACAGCATCGAGGCGTGTCCGTTGGAAAGAACAAAGCGATCTCGATTGGGCCAGATCGGGTCCTTCGGATCGAAGTTCATCATCCTGTTCCAGATGGTATAAACCAGCGGAGCCAACGCCATCGGCGTGCCCGGGTGCCCGGAATTAGCGGCCTGGACCGCGTCGATGGACAGCGTGCGAATCGTGTTTACACAGAGTTCGTCGAGATCGGCCGAACTTACGGCCTTCGTTGCAGGAACTGCGCTCATATCCTCACCCCTGAAGATCGAACTGATATTGATTATGCGCTGGCGGCTTTGCCGGCAGCGGCGCGATCAGCCAGAATCAGCGAATCGGTACGGCGAATTCGGCCCGCAGGAATACTTCCGTCCCCATTTAGCAACCGCTGCAGCATGGGGACCTTTTCCCCGCCCGTAATCAACCACATGATTTTTCGAGAACGATTCAATACCGGATACGTTAACGTCATGCGGTTGCGCCCCTGGTAAATTCCGGTGAGTGCAACTTCGCGATCCGTGACCGACAACACGGGATCGCCCGGAATCAGCGAAGCTGTGTGCCCGTCCGGTCCCATTCCCAGGTGTGCCAGATCGAGCGTCGCCGGCTTGCCTGCGAACTGCTCCAGTACTTTCGTGTACTCAAGCGCGCCCTGGACTGGATCCGCTTCCACGGGCATGGCGTGGATCTGCTCCGGACGCAACGGTGCGTGCGAGAGCAAGCTTTCGCGGAGATGGGTTAGATTTCTGTCGGGATCGCCGGCGGGAGCAATGCGCTCATCGATCTGGAAGACGTGAACCTGGTCCCAGGGCACCTGCTCGTTAGCCAGATCGCGAAGCATCACCCATGGCGTCTTGCCGCCGCTAACGGCGATGGTAAATACGCCGCGTGTCGCTACCGCGTTCCGGGCGTCGGCGGCAATTACGGCGGCTGCGCGTCGTGCTACTGCATCAGAGTCATCCAGGATTTCGATATCCATCGTTCGGCTCCCCGCCGTAACACGACGCTAATCGTAACAGCTGCTGTTACTTTCCAGCGGCTTTTTCGAGGTGGCCGCCGAAGGCAAAGCGCATCGCTGAAAGGACCTTGTTGGCATAATCGGCTTCGCCACGCGAACTGAAACGCGAGTACAAGGAAGCCGTCAGTACCGGTGCCGGGACCGCCTCGTCGATGGCCGCCTTGATGGTCCAGCGTCCTTCGCCCGAATCGGATACGCGTCCGGCGAACTTCTTCAGGTCCTGATCCTGGATCAATGCCGAAGCCGTCAGATCGAGCAACCAGGAAGCAATGACGCTTCCGCGCCGCCAGACCTCGGTGACATCCGCCAGGTTGAAGTCATACTGATAGTGCTCAGGATCACGCAACGGCGTGGTCTCGGCGTCGACTTCATGGCTGGCCTTGCCGACGTTCGCCGACTTCAGAATTCCCAGGCCTTCCGCGTACGCCGCCATGATTCCGTACTCGATGCCGTTGTGCACCATCTTTACGAAGTGTCCGCCGCCGTTCGGTCCGCAGTACAGGTATCCCTTTTCTGCAGTACCTCCCACGCCCTCGCGCCCGGGAGTGCGCCCGACATCACCAACGCCGGGAGCCAAGGTGGCGAAGATTGGATCAAGACGCTGCACCACATCCTTCTCGCCGCCGATCATCATGCAGTAGCCGCGTTCGAGTCCCCAAACACCTCCGCTGGTGCCAACATCCACGTAATGGATCTTCTTCGCCGCCAGTTCCTTCGCACGACGAATGTCATCGATGTAATACGAGTTACCGCCGTCGATCAGGGTGTCGCCGGGTTCCAGTAGTGGAACGATATCCGCGATGGAGCGATCCACAACCGCCGCCGGCACCATGAGCCATACAGCGCGAGGCGCCTTCAGCTTCTTCACCATGTCGGCCAGCGACGACGAGCCAACTGCTTTCTCTTTGGCGAGATCTTCCACTGATTTGGGCGACATATCGAAGACAACGCACTCGTGACCGCCGCGTATCAGGCGGCGCACCATGTTGGCGCCCATTCTTCCCAGTCCTACCATGCCTAATTGCATAGCTATTCCTCTTTCAGTATTGCGAGAGTTGACTGCTGTTATAAAGCTCTATTTGGCGGCGGCGAGCGCGGCGCTCTTCGACTCAATAACCTGCATCAGGTCATTCCATGACGCCACGAAGGACTTCGCGCCATCTTCCTGGAGTTGAGTCGCCAGCGCATCCACGTCAATGCCAGCCTGGGCGAACTGCTTCAGAACCGCTTCGCAGTCACCGCCATCGTCTGCCATGATGCCGCCGATCTCAGTCTCTCCCGCGAGTGCCTTCAGTGTCACCTCCGGCATGGTGTCGACGGTGAACGGAGCCGCGAGCGCTCTTACATAGAGAACAGGAGAAGCCGCCGGATCTTTCGTCCCCGTGCTGGCCCACAAGAGCCGCTGCGGGATGGCGCCTTCGTTGTAAGCGCGCTCCCAGCGGGGTGATCCCAACAGTTGACGCATTGCCGAGAAGATTCGTCCGGCGATAGCGATGCCCAGCTTGTTCTTGAGTGAATCGGGTACTTTCTTGGCGACTGCCGCATCCCAGCGACTGATGAATACGGACGCCACCGATCCGACCTTCGGATTGAGACCGGCCTGGATGCGCCGTTCGATGCCGCGCAGGAACGCTTCCGCCGCCGCAAGATAATGTTCGCGGTTGAACAGCAGCGTCACGTTCACGGGAACGCCGGAGAAGATACACTCTTCAATCGCCGGCAAGCCAGCGCCGGTTCCGGGGATCTTGATGAACAGGTTCTTGCGTCCGGCTTTTGCGTGCAGTTCCTTGGCCGCTGCGATCGTCGTCTGCGTGTCGTAGGCCAGCAGCGGAGAGACTTCCAGCGAAACCCATCCGTCCACACCGTTGGTGCGTTCGTAGATGGGAAGGAAGAAGTCGGCAGCGCGAGTGATGTCCTCGAGCGCCACGTTAAAGAAAAGCTTTTCGCCGGACTCACCCTTCGACAGTTTCTCGCGAATCGAGTTGTCGTACGATGCGCTGTTCTTGATTGCCTGATCGAAGATGGTTGGATTCGAGGTAAGTCCCGTGACCGATAAGTCGTCGATGTAATGTTTGAGCGTCCCGTTATCCAGGATGTCGCGCGTGATGTTATCGAGCCAAATGCTTTGGCCAAGATCGTGCAGCAATTTCGTCGCTTTCATTCCCTCACCTCGAATTTACAAAGGTATCTCTTACTGACCGGGATCTGCCCTGTTCTAATTCGTGTCGTGCAGAATAACCCTGGAATGCCCCACCCACTTAGAAGATGAGTACATTACGTGTTTTTCGTGAGGAATTCAATGCCATATGCGAGCAAAAAAGCTCGTAGGCAGATATAAAGTTCAGAACATGCCTATTGATCTGGGGCGAAACAATAAAGCCTCATCTCGCTGCGTCATCTAAGCGGCTTATTATCAACGATCAAGCCTGTAACATTACTGAAATGTATTTCCTTTTGATTGGAGTCACAGACTTAAGCTTCTGAGCGGACTACACTGGATTTGCGCCAATGAGCCATGCTGCCGATCTCGGAGCGTTCTTTCGCGGCCTATCTCCCAAGGAGCTTCGGGCAGCGCTGGAGACCTTTATTCCACCGGGTCTTAGCGCAGCGGAAAAGGTCGCCGCCATTGAGGCTGTTCTTAACAGCCCTACCGGAATCAGCGTCCGAGCTACCATGGGCCACTGGATCTCCGAGCATATGGTGCCCGCGAGCAAACTAGTTCCGGAGGCCCACTCGCGGTGGGTGCCTGTGGTGCGTGATGCCATGCTCTTTGTGGTCTCGAACCTCTCGTCTGCCCGGCTGGCTCCTAAGTTGCTCGAACAGCTGGAACTTCCATTGCGGACCCGTCCCGAGACTAGGCTGCTGCGGCTCATTTCCAAGGTTCCCGGATTGCAAAAACTGGGCCAGGTACTTGCCCACAACCAGAATCTCAATCCGCCTCTACGGAAAGCATTAATAAGGTTAGAAAACGAAATCCGCGATGTAAAGGCCACGGAGATCGCGCACCTGATTCGCGAGAGGCTCGGCGATCGCATCGCGCTCTTCGATGTGCGCTTCCGGCCGGCCATCATGTCCGAGGCCAGCGTGAGCGCGATTGTTCGTTTCACGTGGATGAATCCCGACACTGGCCTGCGTGAGCGCGGCGTGTTCAAAGTGCTCAAGCCCTACATTCCGAGCTTCTTCGCCGAAGATATGCAGATGCTGCAGGGGCTGGCCGAATACTTCGGCTCGAAGCTGAACGATTACGGGCTATCGGGCGATGTGCTGGCTGACACGTTCACGAAAGTTCGGCGATTGCTGGAGCACGAAGTCGATCTTCCCGGTGAACAGCACACGTTGCGTACGGCGGTCACCATGTATGAATCCATGTCCGGAGTGCGCGTGCCGCGTGCTATCACACCCCTCTGCACCGCCGACATCACCGCCATGACCGAAGAGCAGGGAAGCAAGATCACGGTCGCGACGCGGCGCATGTCGAAGTGGAAGCGTGCTCGGTTGGCGGAACGACTGGTGGAGGCGCTCGTGGCTCGGCCCTTACTTTCGTCGGAAGCCGACGCTCTCTTCCACGCTGATCCACATGCCGGAAACTTGTTTTACGACTCGGCGAAGGGCGACATCATCATTTTCGATTGGGCGCTTACGGAGCGACTCACGCGCGAGCAACGGCGGCATCTCGCGCTGCTCTTCGGATTCGTCGCGCTTCGCGATCGCGTCTCTGTTGCGGTTGAGATTGAAGCCTTGCGCCAGAGTGGACGCAATCACAACGGGCACAACGTCCGCCCATCGCAACAATTGCGTGAGCAAGTTGCTGAGTTTCTCGATCAGCTTCCGGTCGCCAAACTTCCCAGCGCAGTGGACGCTATGCGACTTCTGGAGCGTCTCGCCATGAACGGAATGAAGTTTCCGGGGCCGCTCATCATGCTGTCAAAGGTCATGCTGATGCTCGACGGCATTCTCGCGGAACTCGGCGCCTCGAAGAACTGCATGGGGATCGGCATCAGCCGTCACCTCGTGCGGCAGTCGTTGCGCCATCAATCGCTGATCGCCTCGCCCATTAAAGGATTCGATTGGCTCAATCTGCAGTGCAGCGCATTGATGTACGTGGGCCGGGTGTGGATCCGGTGGGAAGAGATGCTGCTGGGAACTGGCCCGAACGTCGCACGATCACTTGCCTGACTTCAGACCGTTCGCCTTCCCCTGCGCCAGCCGCTTCGCGATAATTGCAAACACCGATGAGTTGAATGCCATGCCGATGTGCGTTCCCGGCACTTCGAAGTCCTGTTCGCGTTCGCCGGTCCGGCAGTAATTCCAGTCGACGATGCCGTCGTCCTTTGTATAGATCGCGGTCTGCTGAACGGAGTCGGGCATATCGCAGCGCAGGTTATTGAGGAAATCGCATGTGCAGCGCGCGGTGTAGCAAGTGGGCAGTACCTCGGGCCCATGCTGCCGCAGAATGTGCTGACGAACTGCTTTTGCGGCCCGCAAGATAGAAGGATGCGCCACGTTGCCGCGGAACGGAGAGCCTAGCGTGATCACCGAAGCCACGTGCTGCGGACGCTGCGTGGCCACGGAGCGAGCGATCACCCCGCCTAGGCTATGCCCGATCATGTGGATCTTGCGTCCCGTCACTTCCAGCGCCTGCTTGATTGTCTGGTTCAGCCGGTACTGGATCAGCAGGTTCGGACACTCGGCATTCAGTCCGATGCCGGAGACAAAAGCCTTGTAGCCGATGCGATTGAGCCAGGTCGTAAGGTGGGAAAGATAGAAGTCACTGCCGAGGAAGCCTGGAACCACAACGACGGCGGAACCGTCGCCGCGCGGAATGCCTAGTCCGTAATATACCGGCGAGGCGTGCAGCAGTAGAAGGTCAGCGCCAAAAAGCGCCTCCTTCCATATTGGGATGTCAGCTTCCGCTTCTTTTCCGCGAATGTTGTTTTGCCGCGGCGCCATGAAGAACTGTTGGTTCGTCCTTGCCGAAAGATAATTCAGGTCTGGTTAGACCTGATCGTAACAGGTAGGAATGCCTTCGCCTGAATTAAGTTGCACCCCGGCACACCCCCCTGCAAGCGTAGGCAGTCTATCGCGTACTCTGTCGTGCGTACAGTGCAAAACAAGGGGGCCTGGCATCGGTGGTGACATGCGCCAGACCCCCATATCTACTGGGTAAAACGTTTACGCCATGGCGGCCGCCGCGGCTGCCTTCGTACGGCGGGCACGGGGTTTCACCTTGGGCCGTGGACGCGGCTTCTCAGCCATTTTCTTCGGCTTCACCACCGACTCGATGATCGCCTTTTCGGCTTCCACGAAGCTGCGCACACCTTCGCCGGTCAGGCTTGCCATCGGCATCAGGCGGGCAGGATTCAGCATGCTCATCGTCTTGTTGGCGGAGGAGAGGTTCACGTTCATCTGCTGTCCGGCGACGTCGAGCAACTTCTTCTGGGCATCGATGAAGGCCGATACGCCCTCGCGCGCCAGCTTTGAGACTTCCGTCTTCTTCAGTTTGTCCGTGCGGGGTTTGCCCCCGGTGGCCTTATTGGTCTCGTCGACAATGATGTCGAGGAACTTTTTCTGCGAATGGACGAATGCTTCCATCCCTTCTTTCGCCACCGCCACCAGGTGCGCTCCGTCGTAGCCCTTGCCCTCCGACATCGCATCGAGCCAGGAAATCGCCTGCTTCTTCGTGATCTTCAGGTACTCCTGCTGCAACTCGACATAGTTATCAATGGCGCGGCGGAGCAGGTCGGTCGCGGCCATGCCAACAGCTGTGCCGCCGACGCGTTCCTTCACGCCGTTCATGATGATGTCGTTTTCCTGCTGAGCGAGATTAAGAAGAATTTGTTGCGCTTCAATGAAATTCGAAGTGCCTTCAACGGCCAATTCCGTCAGGATGGCCACCGGAGAATTTTCGGGATCGGTTAACATGTCGCGAAAACTCTTCATCGCGAGCGCGTTCTGCCGCATAGCGAGATCGACCAGCACCCGCTGCGTGGCGAAGAAGCTCTCCACTCCCTGCTGCACCCAGCCTGTCATGAGCGTCAGGAAGGAGGAGGGGGGAGCCGTTCGTACTTCTCTTGGCATACATACCTCCATTGCTGCACTGCAGCAATAACAAAAAGCTAGACCTTTCAGGGTTCTGTGTCAATATATTGTTGCGGTGCAGCAGAGACCCGCGAAGGCGCAAAATGGCGACTGTAACCATCCGGAAATACGAAAACCGCCGTCTGTACGACACTTCGGCAAGCCGGTACATCAACTTGGAAGATTTGGCGGCGATGGTCCGAAATGGGACCGACATCAAGGTCGTCGACGCGAAGTCGGGCGAGGACCTGACCCGTGTGACGTTGACCCAGGTCATAGTTGAGGAGGCCAAGGATCAGCCGGCCGGGCTGCCGCTGGAACTTTTGCGCCAACTCATCATGGCGTCCGACAAGGTGCGCCGCGAGTTTATGTCCTGGTACCTGAAGTCGTCGTTCGACAGCTACCAGAACCTGCAGAACGCGGTACAGAGTGGATTGGCGCAGGTGGGGTCGGCGGCGATGTCGCCACTTGAGTCGCTTGGGAAACTGCTTCACGTGAATCAACCCGTGGCGAAAAGTTCGACCGAGTCGGAAGAATTGCGGGAATTACGCCAGCGAGTGAGCGAACTTGAAGCCGCGCTTAAGGGCCGTCAAGGAAAGCGGCCGGCGAAGCGCACGGCCGCCAGGAAGAAGACGGTCCGGAAGAGTCGTTAGTCAGAGGCGACGGCAGCCATCGCCTTTTCCGGTACAACGGTGGCTACTGGTTTAGGCTCCGGCGTCGGCAACGGAATTTCCGCAGCGGGTGCCCGTTTCCGGACGGCCACCCGTTTCGTCGCAGCCTTCTTTGATTTCATTCCAACGGCAGCCTTCAATTCCTTGAAGCTTTCCTGCAGGAATTTCGGAAAGAGTGCGGAATCCGGAGTTGCGGGAACATCGCACGTGAAGCCGACGAACGCTCTGCCATCATACGTAAGGATGGCGCAGTTCATGCCCATCTCGCCGCCGATTGGAACGTAGGGATAGCACGTCAACATCTTGCGGCCAAGCATGTAGAGCGGATGCTGCGGGCCGGGCACATTGGTGCAGATGAAGTTAAGTAACGGCAGCGGTAATTGACTGACGATCGGTGCCGCGAAGATCTGGAATGCCGTCGGGATCGTCCCCAACAGCGTGCCTCCAAGCGCGACCATCTCTGCCAGTCGAATCTGCTTCACCGCTCCGGTTCTCAGGTGAATCGCCTCCAGCAGTTCCTTTGGATCCTCGATACCCACCGGCACCGTCACCGGCACAAACGTGATCTGGTTGCCCAGGCCCTGCGCCTGTTCCGCGGTGCGCACGTTCACCGGCAGCACGATACGGACGATCCGCTTTTCTATCGAAGCCCCTTTCGCCTGCGCATACTTGCGGATCGTCATCGCAATCAGCGTCAGCATGGCATCGTTGACGGTCGCGCCACAAACGCGCTTGATGGCGCGAATGTCGTCGAAGGGAACCTCGGTCCACTCGAAAGACTGCGGCCCGCGGCATACCACATTAAAAGGAAGTCGCTCGGGCGGAGCGCCAAATTCCGGAAGCAGGTCAGGCAATTGGGGCGGGAGCGTATTCTGAGCGAGTTCTGCCGCGGCGGTAACGTTCATTCCGTTATTGGCCTTCGCGACCATATCCTGCGCGAACCGCAACACTTGCGATTCCACCGTTAACACGCGCTCGAGCATGGAGAACCAACTCGTAACCAGGCTATCCATCAATTGCGTGGCGGGGTCGCGAGGAGCAACGTCCGGTCTCGGCATCGGCTTGGTCGCCTTGGGCCGCGGATGTGGCTCGGAATCCATGATGACGTTCAGCATGGATACGCCAGAGATACCATCGGCCAGCGCGTGATGCACGCGAGCCAGCAGCGCACAGCGCTGCCCGCGCAGTCCGGTGAATAGCGTGAATTCCCACAGCGGCCGCTCGCGATGCAGTCGATGGCTGAGTACCTCGGAGACCTGCTTTTGCAGTTCGGCTTCGGTCCCGCGTTTCAGGCGGATCTCGCGGACATGATTGTGTATCTCAAAAGCAGGATCGAACTCCCACATCGGCATGCCCAGCCCAAACGGCGCGGGAATCACGCGCTGCAGATAGCGCGGGATTAGAGGCAGTCGCGATTCGATATGCGCCGCGAACTCCTCCAACGCAATCTCTCCGTCGAGGATGCAAACCGCAGCCACGTGCAGCGGGGAGCCATGACGTTCAAGGTGGAGGAAGAGGGCGTCACCAAATGCGAGCGAATCGTCATTACGAAGTTCTGCCATAACCAGTCCTCAAGTTCCGAGCATAAAGCTCGTCAGAGCAGAGAGACACACCGATCACGAGCGGCCCGGCGGGAAGGCGCATCGGGCTCATTGAGCATATCGATGATAGCCGCGTATGTTTGTGGCAGAGCGCACACTGCGATGGTCTATTTTGCGCCGTTCCGTTTTGGGACAAGGCGCGATTTTCGTGTGCAGGTGCACTTGTAAGTGCGGCAGCGGCAAGGTAGTCATGATCGAATCAAGAACGGAATGGCGGATAAAAACTTCGACTTCGATTTCGTGATTGTTGGCTCAGGGTTTGGCGGAAGTGTGGCCGCGCTCCGCCTCACCGACAAAGGTTACAAGGTGGCGGTGGTTGAGATGGGCCGCCGGTGGACGCCGGAAAATCTCCCTCGCACGAATTGGACGATTCATCGCTGGTTTTGGCGGCCAGAACTCGCGCTACGTGGATTTTTCAACATGAAGTTCTTCCGCCACGTCACTATCCTTCATGGATGTGCCGTCGGCGGAGGATCGATCACCTACGCAGCCACATTACTTCGTCCGCCAGATCATGTGTGGACGAACGGTTCGTGGGCTGGCCTCGCCGATTGGCAATCCGAAATGCCGCAGCACTTCGACACGGCGTCTCGCATGTTGGGCGTGATCGAGAACCGTATTCTTGGCCCTTCCGATCTGCTGTTGAAGAAGGCCGCCGAATCCATCGGCATGGGCGACACCTTTAAGCCCACCCATGTTGCCCTGTTTCAGGCTTCGCCTGGCATCGCCGGCGGCGTTACCGTACCCGATCCATTCTTCAATGGGGAAGGTCCTGACCGCACCACCTGTAAAGGCTGTGGCGGGTGCATGATGGGCTGCCGCCACGGTGCGAAAAATACGCTCGACCTCAACTACCTGTATCTCGCGGAAAAACGCGGCTGCCGTGTAATAGCGGAAACGAAAGTCGTGGACGTGAAACCGCTCGGTGCCGCCGACGGCAGCGACGGCTACGAAGTCTTCACCATCCAATCGACCACGCTGTTGCCGCAAAAGCGTAAACGCATCACCTGCCGCGGCATCGTCTTCAGCGGATCGTCGCTGGGGACCACGGAACTGCTCTTTTCGCTCAAAGACAAGCGCTCTCTTCCCAACCTCAGCGATGCCGTCGGCAAACAGGTTCGCACCAACTCCGAATCGCTGATCGGCGTCCGCATCCCTGGCTACAAAGACGACTTGTCCAAGGGCGTTGCCATCGGCTCGCGCGTCTACATCGACGAGCACACGCATATCGAAGCCGTGCGTTATCCCGAGGGTTCCGATGCGATGAGTTTTCTTTCGACGATCCTCACACGCGGACGCCCAGGCATCACGCGCATCGCCAACTGGGTCCTCAACATCATTAAGTTTCTAATCCAGCACCCGATCCGCACCTTCCGCCTTCTGCTCCCTAATCGTTGGGCGCGCGAGTGCGTGATCCTGCTGTGCATGCAGGCCCTCGACGCGCACATCGACATGCGTTGGAAGCGCTCGTGGTGGTCTCCATTTCGCAAACATCTGTCCAGCGAGGGGATGCAGATCCCCACTTACATCCCGCAAGCCAATGAATTCGCCGAGAAATTCGCGCGCATGACCGGCGGCACGGCGATGAGCATGCTTCCCGAGATACTCTTCAATGTTCCCGGAACCGCGCACTGCCTGGGCGGGTGCCTTATCGCCGACTCGCCGCAAAACGGCGTGATCGATTCGCGCCATCGCGTCTTCGGCTACAAGAACATGTACATCTGCGACGGATCGGTGGTCGGCGCCAATCTGGGCGTGAATCCTAGCCTGACCATCACCGCGCTGGCGGAGCGGGCCATGTCATTACTGCCCATTGCAGCGGAGAATACCTGGCGCGATGCGCCTGAATTGAGTTTATCCACACTCGCTAAGAGGTGATTTTTTATGCAGAAAATCAAAGAAGTTGAAGACGCCAAAGCCATCATGATTGAAGCTATTAATTGGTCGGTGATGAAGTGGTTGCGCGAAAAGAAGCGCGTTCGCAAGGCGGCTGATATCGCCAATGCCGCGCTCGATTCCACGATCGCGAAACTCAAGGTAGGGTGGGATAAGGAATTCAGGGCTGCATACGA
>Ga0075355_1000078_pt1 | contig 13120 bp, 8 predicted proteins | sample WestPond_Cattail_6_FD_120069 | JGI IMG/M metagenome (GOLD analysis project Ga0075355, IMG submission 120069) | Natural and restored wetland microbial communities from the San Francisco Bay, California, USA, that impact long-term carbon... | ecosystem: Environmental > Terrestrial > Soil > Wetlands...
CGGTTGCGGTCGGTCGGTTGCATCCGGACGACGATGGCCGGTCTTCATACAATCGATGTCCTCCAGCAGAATGACCGAGCTCTCCGGAACGTCGCTGACTGCGGTTCGCAAACTGCGGTCGTTGAATTCCGTGAGGTTGATCGCATAGATCGACATCCCGAACTTCGCTGCCAGTGCCGACACCAGCGATGTCTTGCCGGTACCCGGCGGTCCATACAGCAAGTATCCGCGGTGATACGGAACGCCTAAACGCCGATAACGCTGGCGTGATGCCCGGAACTTCTCTATGTCTTCGACCAGGTGCTCCTTTTCACCCGGCTTCAGGATGACCGAACTCAACCAGCGCGGCCGATATGCTTCCACGTAACTCCAACCGTCGTTGTAGAGGTAGAGGTACGATTCGGACTTCATCTTCTTGCGGTGACAAGCCACAACGTCGTTGACGAAACTCTTCAGCAACTTCTGATCACGGCCAACAGTGCGAAACGTCAACGCCTCGGTCCGCTTCGGGTTCCAACCCTTGTTGTCCTCGCTGCGATAGAACCAGACCCAGAACGGCCGCTTCTGATACCAGAACCAATGCCGTCCGGGCGCCGGAATCAGCGAGAGCTCGGAACCGCGCAAGGTCGTGTCGAGATCGACGCGGCGGATGCGCTTCAGAAACTCCTGCTCCAGGAACCACTCCTTCACCCAATGGAAAGACGAGTCCTCGTCCTTGACGGTGATGGTCAGCGTGGTCTGGTCGATGATCCACGACCCGATCCTTTGCGGAAGCGCGCGCAAGTACGCGACGATTCCGCCGACGATCATCAGCAGCAAGCCGCCAGAAGCAAACTGGTTCTGGCCATCCCATAGGTGCTTTAACAGGTCCACAATGTTTCGTTTCTAACCGGCGGAGCCGGAGTGTGTCGTCCCTACGGGACTCGGAGTTATTGTTGATCGCTAACCCAGCACTTACGTGCTGGGCTAACGAATTTCGTCCGCTGCGCGGACTGGATCTTATCCCGTACCTACATTTGGAACTGGTATAGCTAGCCAGGGAACAAGCGGACACGGTTCACGAATCCCGAAGAATTCGCGCGAGGACTTGAACCTCGTCGCCTCACGGCTTACCAGAAGTATCCGTATCCTTCACCACTGGCCGGAAAAGAGCCGGGGGAACAGCTGACAGCGGTATGGTTTCTTTTCGAGAGAAGTAACCGCGGTCTTCACCACCCAGCGACAGTTATTCTTAAAGTCGGTCGTGTGCGATTGGCGTAGGAAACAGCTGCGAAACCTGGGATTTAGTGGGAGTATCCAAGAAACGCCCGTCCGGCATCGCAACCGACTAATAGTGCCGTCGGTGACAGTTGCCTACTTTCCGAATTGAGCATTCGTTTCATGACGGGTGTTTCTCCTACGCGAAACAGAGAGTGACACGATTTAGGAATATTCGTCAAGAGGGGAAATTGGAAATGTTGCGGTAAGTCACCAACGGTGACGAGCGATGAACGCGGACGGTAGGCGGTTAAGTTATTGAAGCGGAAAGGTGATGGCTCGGTTTCGGAATGCAGAATTCAGATCGGGAAAATATTTCAAATATTTTTGCAGCAACAACAAAACTTGCAAAGAAGAGGGAAAAATAAGCCCGGCGTCGGGCCGGGCTATCAGGAGGACCACACTCTTCCGGTTACTGGTTAACCGGGATCTTAATAATCTTCTTCTGGATGGCGTAGGTGACCAGTTGCGCCTTGTTATGGATGTCGAGCTTGCGCATGAGGTTGAATTTATGGGCTTCCACGGTTTTTACGCTGAGGCCGAGGAGGACGGCTATCTCTTTAACGGAATTACCTTCTGCGAGCAGCTTGAGGATCTCGCGCTCGCGAGGAGTGAGAGTGGAGATGCGCGGACGCATCTTGGTGTCGCGCACACGGGAGCGGAAGTCCTCGACAAGTTTGCCGAGCACCTGGGAGCTCAGGTACTTGCCACCCTTGTAGACGTCGCGCACAGCGGTGAGCAACTGAGGCGCGGGCGTGTCCTTCAAAACATAGCCACTGGCGCCGACTTCGAGGCACTGGACGAGGTAGTCTTCGTCTTCGTACATGGTTAGGAATAAGACCTTGGTTTCGGGCCGGTTCTTCTTGATGTGGCGCGCGGCTTCGAACGACGACAGTCCGGGCATGCCGATATCCATGAGGACGATATCGGGGCGCAACTCGCGCGCTTTTTCGACGGCGTCACCGGCATCGCCGGCTTCCCCGACGACTTCAAAATCCCCGGACTCGGTCTCTAACAACCGGCGGACACCCTGACGGAACAACGTATGATCATCAACTAATACGCATCTGATTTTTGGCATCTCTTAATCTCGCTTCACCTCGGCCCGAAGCCGGTACTTAATGGATTTCCTGTCCCGCGGCTGCGCGCTTCACCAAGAAAGGGCGCAGATCGCCTCGGTTCACCCCACGCTCGCTGTCGGCCCGCTGGGTTACGGGCACCTTAACTTCGATGCGAGTTCCCTTGTTCTTGGAAGAGGCTAGTTTTGCGGTACCCCCGAGCATGGAAATCCGCTCCTGCATTCCGGACAGCCCGAAGTTGCGTCCGACCACGGGTCCGGCGATGATTCCGACGCCATCATCCTGTATTACCAACGAGATAGCGTCGTTCTGGCGCGCCATTTGCAGGGTGACGTTCTTTGCCTTGGCGTGCTTGGCGACGTTGTGGAGTGCCTCCTGAATTACGCGGTAGACGGCGGTTTCGGTCTGATTCGAGAGCCGGCCGACGTTTTCGGAAACAGCTACCCGGGTGCGAACACCCGTCCGCTTGGTGAAATCCTTGGCTTCCTTCCGGATGGCGGCGATGAGGCCGAGTTCCTCCAGGACCAGCGGCGACAACTTGGCGATGATGCGGCGAATGCCGTCGATGGTCTGGTCGACGACGGCCACGGTCTCGGTGATCTTTTTGCGGGCTTCGGTGATGTCGCCGGCCTTGCCGTCGAGCATGCCGAGGTACAGGCGGATCACCATGAGCTGCTGGCCGGTGGCGTCGTGCAATTCGCGGCTGATGCGCTTGCGCTCTTCTTCTTGCGCGCGCAGCAGGTAAGCCGAGAGTTCGGCGATGCGGCCTTCGCGCTCACGGAGGGTGTCGTTGAAGCGAGCTTTCTCAATGGCAAGGGCGGAACGTTCGGCGATGGCGGTGAGCAGTTCCTTCTCAGTGGGAAGCCAGTCGTAGGGCTTGGCGAATCCGATGACGAGCACGCCGATTACCTGATCGCTGATGCGGAGTGGCACTCCCCAGAGAGCTTTTGCCTTTTGGCGGAGTACCGGATTCAGGGTACCGTGCGAATGATCGAGGTCAGGCAGGATAGCGGCTTCGCCCGTAAGAGCCATCTGGCCCGTGAATCCGACACCGACGGGAACTTCGAAGGTGGAATCGAGTTCGATGCCGACGGCGGCCTGCGGATGAAGGCAGTTAGGGTCGGAGACTTCCTTGAGCAGAACCACGCCGAGCGTAGCGCCGAAGGTTTCTGTCGTGATGCGAAGTATTTTGTCGAGCAGGGCAGACAGGTTCTGGGACGAAAGCTCAGCATCGAGAATGGATAAGAGCGTAGTAGAAGAAATACGCTGAGCGTCAAAGTAGTTGCCGGTGACGGCGACGAACGTTGTCTGGTTGAAGGTTTCAAGGGCGGCGATGCCTTCGGCACGGGCCATCGGCGACAGACGCTCGAGGTATGGTTCGCAATATTGTGAGTAGAGTTCGAGTGAGCGGGCGATGGCGCGGGTGTCGACATGCAACTTGGCGAGACGCGTGCCGAAGTAGTTCAGGTTCTCGAAAAACATTGCGAAATCACTGCGGCAAAAAATGCCGAAGCCGGTGCCGATGTTCAGCCGCTCGAGGGCGGTCATCACGCGGCCGTCGAAACGAAATTCCTCGAACATGCGGGCACGCCACGCTGCGTTGATTTCCTGGATGTGCGGCTGCAGCGTGCGAACAACCTCAACGATTCGCGCGCGTGCCGAATCCTTTAAAGGCAACATGGGTGACAAAGGCGAACTCCTCCGGGAGGTAAAAATAAGGAATCGGGGGCCCAGGCAGGTTACAGATCAGTAAACTAGCAAACACCTGAACTGGTCTGTATTTTAACGCGGTTTCAATGTTCTCTGCGGGGATGTCTAGGAATAAATTTACTTCTAGGTAAATAGAATCATGCAGCGGGTTAAGGTGTTCGGGCCACCGCGACCTTAGTCGCTGGACGTCGCCGACATGGGTTGAATTTCAGCAACATCAAAGAGTTGCGTGGGATAGTTGCGGGTGAAACAGGCGTCGCAATAGTTGACGTCGCCGTTTTCACCACAGGCGGTCTTCATGCCGCCGAGTGAGAGATAGGAGAGCGTGTCGGCGCCGATGAAGTCGCGGATCTCTTCGATCGTTTTGTTCGCCGCGATGAGTTCCTTGCGGCGCGGGGTGTCGACACCGTAGTAGCAGGAGGCGACCGTCGGCGGACACGAGATGCGCATGTGAACTTCGGTCGCGCCGGCCTGGCGGATCATGCGGACGATCTTTTTCGAGGTGGTGCCGCGAACGATGGAATCGTCGATGAGGACGACGCGCCTGCCTTCGAGCATGCTCTTAACCGTATTTAACTTCAGCTTTACACCGAAGTCGCGCAGGCGCTGGGCCGGCTCGATGAAGGTGCGTCCGATGTAGTGGCTGCGAATGAGTGCCTGGCGGAAGGGGATGCCACTCTCGGCAGCGTAGCCGATCGCGGCGGGAACGCCAGAGTCAGGGACGGCAACAACGATGTCGGCTTCCACGCCGGTTTCGCGCGCCAGTTGGCGGCCCATCATTTCGCGACTGGTGGCGACGGAGCGTCCGAAGACAACGCTATCAGGACGCGAGAAGTACACCTGCTCAAACACGCATGCCGACATCTTCTGCGCCGGAGCGTAGAAGCGAGAGCGAATGCCTTCGGGTTCCACGACGATTAACTCGCCGGGCTTCACGTCGCGCTGATACTCGGCGCCGATGAGGTCGAAGGCCGTGGTCTCCGACGCGAAGACGACGGAGTCCTTGCGCACGGTTTCGCTTGCCTTGATCACGCCCATGGAAAGCGGCCGGAATCCCCGCGGATCGCGCACGGCGAAGATGCGGTCGAGCGTCATAATGACCAGTGAAAATGCGCCTTCGATGCGGCGCAGGGCGTCGGCAATGGCATCTTCGAGCGTCTTCTCTTTCGAGAGCGCGATGAGGTGGACGATGACCTCGGTGTCGCTGGAGGTCTGGAAGATGGAGCCTTCGCTCTCGAGTTTGTGGCGCAGTTCTCCGGCGTTCACAAGGTTGCCGTTGTGCGCGAGGGCCATGGCGCCCTTGTTGCAGTCGACCATGATCGGCTGCGCGTTGAGCAGCGCGGAATCGCCCGCCGTGGAATAACGCGTGTGTCCGATGGCCTGCGTGCCGCTCAGCTTCGCGAGCACCTCTTCGGTGAAAATTTCGACTACCAGGCCCATTTGCTTGTGCGTGCGGATCTTGACGCCGTCGGCCGAGGCAATGCCGGCCGATTCTTGTCCGCGATGCTGAAGCGCGTGCAGTCCGAGGTACGCCATTTTCGACGCTTCAGGATGCGCGTGAACGGCGACTACGCCGCATTCTTCTTTCAGTTTGTCGAAAGGTACGATCATCTTCAGCACTCGCCTTTTGTTCGTAAGGGCACGACTTTAGCCGTGCCGAAAGCTAGCTCTTCTGCAACACATTCGGGACCAGGTGCTCTTCGGTTTCGACATGCAGGTCGCGTTCGAGAGCGCCGTCCCATTCGACGAACAGATCGGCTACGCTGGCCGACACGATCACTTTTCCGTCGAGCTTGATTTCCAAGTTGTCGGGAGTAGTTTGCCCGATGAGTTCGGCGGAGAGTTCGTACTTTTCCGCCACTTGTTTGATTCCTGAAACGTGGCTCTGGTCGCAGGAAACGACGATGCGGCTGGCGTCCTCGCCAAAGAGCACGTATTCGGCGGGGAGGTCTTCCAACTTAAGAGCGGCCGAGCTTAACTCCACCTTAGCACCGATGCCATTACGGAAGCCGGATTCAGCGAGGCAGACGGCCAGCCCGCCCTCAGAGATGTCGTGCGCCGACTCAATCACGCCGGACTGGATGAGTTCCACGATGCAGCGCTGGAGCGTGGCTTCCTGCTCCAAGTCGAGCGCCGGTGGGAAGCCCCAGAGTTGGCCGAGAACTTCCTTGGCGTACTCGGAGGAGCCGAATTCGGTTTCGGCGTCGACGAGATCGCCCGGTTCAGCGGCGCTTAGAAGAAGCAGAGCTTTGCCCGTGGCTTTGTAGTGCGGCGTGGCAGTTTTGCTGGCGTCTTCAAGGATACCAACAATGCCCATGACGGGCGTCGGGTAAATGCCTTCGCCGAGCGTTTCGTTGTAGAAGCTGACATTGCCCCCGGTAATCGGAACGTCAAGCTCTTCGCAAGCCTTGGTCATGCCGTCAATCACCTGCGAGAACTGCCACATTACGTGCGGCTTTTCAGGCGACGCGAAGTTCAGGCAGTTGGTGGCTGCGACGGGTGTGCCGCCGGAAACCGCCACGTTCCGGCAGGCTTCGGCGACGGCGTGCATCGCGCCGAGCTTCGGATCGAGATAGGTCCAGCGACCGTTGCCGTCGAGGGCCATCGCAAGTCCGCGATTGGTGCCCTTCACGCGGATCACGCCGCCGTCGCCGCCCGGACGTTGTACGCCCGTGAGTTGCACGTACGATTCGTACTGCTCGGTGATCCAGCGCTTGTTGCAGGTGTTTTGTCCGGCGAGGAGGCGCTTGAGATCCTGTGTCAGGTCGGCCTTTTCGCCAAGGTTAATGGTTTCGGGCTTTTCGCGGAGGACGGGTGTCTCCCAGCGCTCCAGCGGACGATGGTAGACCGGCGCTTCGTCAGTGAGCGCCGCGTTCGGGATCTCGGCGACAACGTTGCCATGCTCAAGCACGCGCATCATGGGCTCGGCGATCACGCGGCCAACGTTTGCGGCATCGAGGCCCCATTTCTGGAAGACGGCGAAGACTTCTTTTTCGCGACCCTTTTCGGCGACGAGCAGCATGCGCTCCTGTGACTCGCTGAGCATGATCTCGTAAGGCGTCATACCGGTCTCACGCTGCGGAACGAGGTCGAGTTCGATCTCGACACCAACGTTGCCACGCGCGCCCATTTCGCAGGTGGAGCAGGTGAGTCCGGCGGCACCCATGTCCTGAATGCCGACGACGGCGCCGGTCTGCATGGCCTCCAAACAGGCCTCCAGCAGCAGCTTTTCAAGGAACGGATCGCCGACTTGAACGTTGGGGCGTTTCTGCTCGGATTCCTCGCTGAACTCTTCGCTGGCCATCGTCGCGCCGTGAATGCCGTCGCGACCGGTCTTCGAGCCGACATAAATGACAGGATTTCCAACCCCAGCCGCCTTGGCATAAAAGATCTGGTCGCGGCGGACGAGGCCGAGGGCGAATGCGTTGACCAGAGGATTCTGCGAGTAGCAGTCTTCGAACTTGGTTTCGCCGCCGAGGTTGGGTACGCCGAAGCAGTTGCCGTAATGCGCGATGCCGCTGACCACGCCTTCGAGGATTGAGTGATTGCGATGAACGGTAGTCTCGTCGTTGCCGTTCGTCTTGCGCACGGAGCCGAAGCGCAGGGAATCCATCACGGCGACGGGACGCGCGCCCATGGTGAAGATGTCGCGCAGAATTCCGCCAACGCCAGTCGCCGCGCCCTGGAACGGCTCGATGAAGGACGGGTGGTTGTGCGATTCGATCTTGAACGCGCAGGCCCAACCGTCGCCAATATCGATGATGCCCGCGTTCTCGCCGGGGCCTTGCACCACACGCTTGCTGCGCGTCGGCAGCCGCTTCAGATGCACGCGCGACGACTTGTACGAGCAGTGCTCGCTCCACATCACGCTGAAAATGCCGAGCTCGGTGAGCGAGGGCTCGCGGCCCATCAGATCGAGAATTTTTTTGTATTCGTCAGGCGTTATGCCGTGGTCACGGATGATTTCGGGAGTAATAGCGAGCGTCGTAGAGTTGTCTGGCATGTCGAGGGAACCGGCTGGCGGTACTTCCTATTTTCGCACGACTCACGCCGGTTTCGGCGCAAAACCTCATTTGGTGACAAGGCATCAGACAGAAAGAAGCGTGATGAGCGAGTCCTGGTACGACTCAACCGCGGGACTTCATCGGGGACCCGTCAACCAGCGGGTCCCCGAAAGCTTCAAACGCTCCGCTGAATCACGGCAGCGAAGAAGCCGTCGGTGGCGAAGCGGCCGGGAAGCACGCGGAGAAAATCGCCATCATGCAGGACGGCAGGATCAGCAACAGCGAGTTCGCCTTCCGCGTTAAGTTCATCCAAAACGCCGCGCGCATCGACCAGCTCACAGTCCTGCACATCGCGGACAACGTGCCCGACAACCTGTTCGTTCTCTTCCGGTTCCAGCGAACAGGTCGAGTAAACAAGCCGTCCGCCGGGGCGAAGCTTCGCCAGTGCGGCGCGAAGGATAGCCACTTGCCGTTGATGAAATTGTTGGAGTTCTGCGAGCTGCAGCCGCCACTTGATCTCCGGATGATGTGCCAGTGTGCCCGTGCCGGAGCAAGGGACATCGGCAAGAACGCGATCGAAGTCAGCGGACATCTCTAGTGCAGTGGCGTCAGCGGTGATTACATCGACATTCGTTTTCGACTTCAGCCGTTCCCGCATGGCCCGAGTACGATGTTCATGGATGTCGGCGGCAGTCACTTTAGAATTAGCATTCCGCTCGGCAAGGATGGCCGTTTTTCCGCCCGGTGCAGCGCAGCAGTCGAGCAAACGCTCGCCGCGACCGACAACCATCGCGACCAGCTGCGATGCTTCATCCTGAATCGCGATGCGCCCGTCGACGAAAGCCTTCGTTGCGGTGACATCGCCATTGACCACTCGACGCGCACTGCGCAGCAACGTGCCGGGCGCAAGCCTGATGCCAGCGGCCTCCAATTCTGGCACAACCGACTCGTCGCCGAGATGAATCGCTGTCGGCGGAACCCTCTGGTCATGAGCGCAGGTCTGCCCGGCGGCTTCGAGGCCGAAGCGGGCGGCCCAACGCGCCACCATCCATAGCGGGTGCGCATACAGGGATGCGAGATCGAGCTCGGTCTTCGCCCCAGGGACCACTGGCGCTTCGAACAGCCCTTTCTTCGCGATCAATTTACGTAACACGGCATTCACGAACGGCGCGGCCGAGCGTTTCTTCTTCCGCTTAACGAGTTCAACGCTTTCGTTAACCGCCGCATGTGCCGGAATTCGTTGGAGAAATCCGATCTGGTAGGCCGCGAGCCGCAGCGCTTCAAGGACTTCGGCGTCAAGCCTCGCCAGTTTTTGTGACGACACGCTCGCCAGCACCTCATCGATGCGCGAGCGCCAGCGCAGCACGCCCATCACAAGTTCAGTGCAAAGTCCGCGATCTTGCGGGGAAAGTTTATCGAGTCGCTCGGAGTGCAGCAGTTCCGAGGCGAACGCTCCGTGCTGCTCCACGCGCAGGAGGATGTCGAGGGCGACGTCGCGGGCAGGCGAGATCACTGGCCCAACTTCTCGCCACTTTGCGGGCGATATCCATTAATGAAGTCTTTGGCAGCCATGCGCTTCTTGCCTTCGGGTTGGACCTCGAGCAATTCGAGTGTAGAGAGTTGTCCGCAGCCGACCAGCAGCTGTCCGCAATCGATGCGAAGCGCGCCGGGATCAATAACCGCGGTTCCCGACGGCAACGGCCTCGCTGCCGTGACGCTGAAGCTCCTTCCGCGAAACTTTGTGAAAGCACCCGGCCACGGCTGAAATCCGCGCAGGCGGTTCCAGATCTCCGTCGCGGTGCGCTCAAAACTGATCAGGCCATCCTCTTTTTTAAGGATAGGCGCGAGCGTCGCCTCGGTATCGTTCTGCTTTTGCGGTTGGATGCGTGCGGCCTTCAGTGCAGGCAGAGTCTCCACCAGCGCTTCAGCCGTTAGATCTGCCAACCGCGGCATGATTGTCACGGCCGTATCCTCCGGCAGGATCGGCAACTCGCGTTTCAGCAGCATGTCGCCGGTGTCGAGACCGGCGTCAATGCGCATGGTGGTCGTTCCCGTGACGGTTTCGCCCATCGCGATGGCCCACTGGATCGGCGCGGCGCCGCGGAACTTTGGCAGCAACGACGCGTGTCCGTTGATGTTGCCCAGCGGCGGCAGATTGATCATCCATAGCGGGATGATGCGGCCGTAGGCGACGACGACGATCGCTTCTGGCGCGATCTGTTCCAGTTGAGCACGGAATTCCAAGTTGTTCTTGATCTTCTCCGGTTGCACGACTTCAACGCCGCGCTCCAGCGCGAGTTGCTTTACGGGAGTTGGCGTTACTTGCATGCCGCGACCGCTCGGCCGATCCGGTTGCGAGACAACCAGTCGCACATCGAAGCCATGATCGAGGAGCGCTCTTAGGGAAGGAACGGCGAATTGCGGAGTGCCACAAAAGACGACGCGCATGGCGTCCGTCATTTCCACTCGCCCGCTTTCTCCAACTTGCGGATCTTTCGTTTCATGAGGTCGCGTTTCAATCCGCTGATGCGATGGATGTAGAGCTTTCCATGTAAGTGATCGATTTCGTGCTGAAAGGCTCGCGCCAGAAGGTCGTCACCGGTCTTTTCGTACCACTTGCCTTTTGCGTCCTGGGCGCGGATGGTCACGAATTTTGCGCGGCTCACGTTTTCGCGGAACTCGGGAATGCTAAGGCAGCCTTCCGACTGCGAGATCTTGCCGTCGAGCTTAATGATCTCCGGATTGATCAGGACCAGCTTCGCAGCCGGATCTTCCTTGAAGCTCACATCGATCACGGCAATGCGTTTCGAGATGCCGATCTGCGGTGCGGCCAGTCCCACGCCATGCGCGGCGTACATGGATTCCCACATATCCTCGAGCAGCTTGTTCAGTTCGGGAGTATCGAACTCGGTGATGGTCTCGGCCTGCCTTTCGAGCACCGGGTCGCCAAATTTTACGATCGGGTAGATCATTTCGTGTCTGTAACCTTTAGTATTTTGCCGCTTCAGAAATTCCGAAGCTGTTCACAATAGCCGCGGAAGTTCCGCAGTAGTTCCGTCGTCGAGTCGCCGCCGAACTTTTCCAGCGCGCAGCGTGCGATCATCAATGCCACCATGGCTTCGGCTGCAACGCCGGCCGCCGGCACAACGCATACATCGGAGCGTTCATACGCAGCCTTCACCGGCTCGCGCGATGCGAAGTCCACCGATTCCAGCGGCCTGCGCAGCGTCGAAATCGGCTTCAGATAACCGCGAACAATGATGTCTTCGCCATTCGACACGCCGCCTTCAAGTCCGCCGGCGCGATTCGACTTCCGACGGAATCCGGTCAAGTGCTCGTTGTCGCCGGCCTGGTCGTAGGTGATCTCGTCATGCACGGCCGAGCCCGGCGAGTATGCCGCAGAGATTCCGGAGCCGATCTCCACACCCTTAACCGCTTGCAACGACATCACCGCGCCCGCGAGCAGCGTGTCCAGACGCTCATCCCAATTCACGTGCGTGCCCAGTCCGGGCGGAACGTTGTGTACGCGCACTTCAAAGACGCCGCCAAGCGTGTCGCCTGTCTTATAAATCGCATCGACGGCGGCTTTCATCGCCTGCTCGGTTTCAGCGTCCACGCAATTCAGCAGGACTTCTTCTTTGTCGTTGACGGCAACGATCTCGTCCCAACTCGCCTCCCGCTTCAGCGAAACATCCCCAACGGTCACCACGTGGCTGAGCACTTCGATTCCCAGCTGTCGGAGCAGCAACTTGGCAATCGCTCCCGCAGCAACTCTCGCTGCTGACTCCCGCGCCGACGCCCGCTCCAGCACATATCGTGCTTCGCTGAAGTTGTACTTCAGAGCTCCGGCAAGGTCAGCATGTCCCGGCCGCGGCGACGCTACTCGCTTGTGTTTTGCCGGATCACCTGTCTCCACCGGCAGGATCTCCTGCCAGTTCTGCCAATCGCGATTGGCGATCAGCACCGCGATGGGTGAGCCGATCGTCTTCCCGTGCCGCACGCCCGACACGATGTGCGCCGTGTCGCGCTCGATCTTCATGCGCCCGCCGCGGCCATAGCCTTGCTGGCGACGCCAGAGTTCGCGGTCCAGGAATGCCTGTTCTACGGGCACCCCGGCCGGCAGACCCGAGAGCATGGCGACCAGGCTCTCGCCGTGTGATTCACCGGCGGTGGAGAAGCGCAACATTAAGCATCAGACCCCAGGTACGAACTTACGATTGTAACGGATGGGCGTCTGCGGTCAGCAAGAACGATGCCACATCAGGCAAAGCCGCAGCTCTCGCGGCGCATCTAAGAAGCTAGTAAGCTGTTCTCAAACTTTGTGTCAGGAAGTGGCACGATGACGATCTCTCGTTTCACGGTGCGCCTTCAAGCGCTGCTAATTGTTTGTGCTCTATCGGCCAGCCAGATGCTGGCGCAATCCACTCCGCAGTTACCCGACCCGGGCAAAGCGCCGCTCTCGCGCGAGCAACAGATACAGCTCGGATTCCAGGCGGCGTCGGAGGTTTACCAGCAGATGCCGGTGCTGCCGGACGACAGTCCGGAAACGCAATATGTCCGTTCCGTCGGCAAGCGGCTCGCTGCCGTCATCCCGCAGCAGTACGGCTGGCCATTCGAGTTCCACGTTATCCCGCAGAAGGAAGTGAACGCCTTTGCGCTTCCCGGGGGGCCGATGTTTGTGAACGTCGGCGCCGTTACCGCGGCCGGTAATGAAGCGGAACTCGCGGGAGTGATGGCGCACGAAATGGCCCACGTCTACATGCAACATTCCGCCAAGCAGATGCAGAAGAACCAGGTGCCCAACATCCTGGCGGGCCTCGGCCAGGTTCTCGGGTCGATGATCGGTGGCGTCGGCGGGGCGGTCGCCTCCATCGGCGGGCAACTCGGCGGCGGCCTGCTGAGCATGAAGTACTCGCGTGCCGACGAAGCGCAGGCTGACGCGGTGGGAGCGATGATCATGTACCGCGCCGGCTACAACCCAAGAGCGCTCGCGGCCTTCTTTGAAAGACTCGTTTCGGAAGGCGGTTCTGGTGGACCGCAGTTCCTGAGTGACCACCCCAATCCAGGCAA
>Ga0075355_1000079_pt1 | contig 13057 bp, 12 predicted proteins | sample WestPond_Cattail_6_FD_120069 | JGI IMG/M metagenome (GOLD analysis project Ga0075355, IMG submission 120069) | Natural and restored wetland microbial communities from the San Francisco Bay, California, USA, that impact long-term carbon... | ecosystem: Environmental > Terrestrial > Soil >...
CCTCGGGCGGCACTTCGACCCGCCCTCCGGGGACTACCGGTGGGTGTCCCCCTGGGGGGGCCCCCTGCGGTTCATGCACTGGGTGGCGTTCTTCGCCATCCTCGCGCTGATCGTGACCGGGTTCTACATCGGACGCCCGTACTTCCTCACGATGGGCGGCCCGCCCCAGTACCTGATGGGCTACATCCGGCTGGCCCACTTCATCGCGGCCGGGGCCCTGGTCATGACCGGACTCGTGCGCGCCTACTGGTTGTTCGCGGGCAACCAGTTCGAGCGGCTTCCGGCGCTCTTCCCGATCCGCCTGCGTGACTGGCAGAACCTGGTCAAGCAGGTCAAGTACTACCTGATGATCGACCCGGAGCGCGCTCCCCATTACATCGGGCACAACCCGCTCCAGCAGCTGAGCTACACGTTCACGTACGTGGTCGCCGTCATCATGGTGGTGACCGGCTTCGCGATGTACGGCCAGGCCGCCCCCGGGGGCTTCTGGTACGGCATCACCGAGCCGTTGGTGAACGTGGTGGGCGGCATCCAGATGATCCGCCTCACCCACCACCTCAGCACCTGGTGGTTCATCATCTTCCCGATCATCCACGTCTACCTGGTGCTCCGGGCCGACATCACGGAGCACGGCGGCGGGCTGTCGGGCATCTTCAGCGGCGGGCATTATGTGCGCGCCGATATCCAGTATGTGGACGAATAATCCCCAGCCGATCCTCGTCCTCGGCCTCGGCAACCCGATCATGGGCGACGACGGCGTGGGCATCCTCGCGCTCGAGCAGTTTCGCGACACCTTCGAGTGCGAGGCCTGCGTGGAGCTGATGGATGGAGGCACCTGGGGCATGAATCTCCTCCCCTACATCGAGTCGGCCGGCAAGCTGCTGCTGGTGGACGCGATCCGCGGCGGGCTCGGCGCAGGGGAGGATGTGTACGTGGCGGGGCCCGACCTGCCCAGGGTGCTCGGGCAGAAGCTCTCTGCGCACCAGGTGGACATCGTGGACGTCCTGACGCTGTGCCAGCTCCGCGGCACCCTGCCGACCCACACCGTCGCGCTGGGCGTCGAGCCGGAGCGGATCGAAATGCGGGCCGAACTCACCCCGGCGGTGGCGTGCGGCGTCGAGCGGCTGCCGGGACGGATGGCCGATCAGCTGCGGGAGTGGGGCGTCCGCGTCACGCCGCGCGTGGCCGCGCATGCATGAGATGAGCGTGGCGGTGGAGGTCTGCCGCCTCGCGGAGGAACGCCTCACCCCGGCGGAACTGCCGCAGCTCGTCACCGTGGGGCTCGACGTCGGCGACGACGCCGGGCTCGAGCCCAATAGCCTGCTCTTTTGCCTGGAAGCCCTGCTGGCCGCGCCCCCGTTCCGCGGGGCGCGGCCCGCGGTCAATCGCTGCAGCGGCGATGTCCTCCGCGTCACCTACCTGGAGCTCGACGATGACCGTCCGGACGATTGAACTGCGGGAGCCGGTCATGGCCCGGAACAACGAAATCGCCGCATCGGTCCGCGCGCGCCTCGCGGCGGCGGGCGTGCCCGCGCTCAACTTCGTCTCCTCGCCCGGCTCCGGAAAGACGCGCCTCCTCGAGCGGACCCTCGCCGCACTCGGCGACGAGCTCCGCATCGCGGTCGTCACCGGCGACGTGCAGACCCAGAACGACGCCGACCGGCTGGCCCGCCACACCACCCGCCTGGTCCAGGCTGTGGTGACCGGCGGCGCGTGCCACCTCGACGCGAAGCAGGTCGAGACCGCCCTAGAGGCCATCGACCTGGCGGCGACCGACCTGCTGTTCGTCGAGAACGTCGGCAACCTCGTCTGCCCCGCGAGCTGGGATTTGGGCGAGGACGCCAAGGTCGTGCTCTTCAGTGTCACCGAGGGCGAGGACAAGCCTCTCAAGTACCCCAAGATGTTCCGGCAGGCGCGCTACGCCGTCCTCACCAAGACCGACCTCCTGCCGCACGTGCCGTTCGACGTGGAGCTCGCCGTGGCCAATGCACGGCAGATCAACCCCGAGCTGCGCTTCTTCCACACATCGGCCCACAAGGGCGAGGGGCTCGACGAGTGGTTCGACTTCCTCCGGCAGCTGGCCCGCCGCCCCGTCCCGGCCTGACGGACCGGGAAGGCCTCGCCGTCCGCGTGACGGGCGTGGTGCAGGGAGTGGGCTTCCGCCCGTTCGTGCACCGGCTGGCCGCGCGCCACCACCTCGATGGCTGGGTGCTCAACGCCGCCGGTGACGTGCAGATCGAGATCGAAGGCAGCCCCGATTCCCTGCGCGATTTCCTGGCCGCGCTCGAAGGGGAGGCGCCCCCGCTCGCGCGCATCGAGCGGATTGACGTGGCCCACCGCCCTGCCACGGGGCGCTCGGGCTTCGAGATCGAGCGGAGCCGCGACGAGCCCGACCGCCGGCAGCCGGTGTCGCCGGACGTGGCGGTCTGCGACGCCTGCGCGGCGGAGCTGCACAACCCTGCCGACCGGCGCTTCGGCTATCCGTTCATCACCTGCACCGACTGCGGCCCCCGCTTCACGGTCATCGAGTCGATGCCGTACGACCGTGAGCGTACCAGCATGGCGGTCTTCACGCAGTGCCAGGACTGCCGGCGCGAGTACGAGTCGCCGGGCAACCGCCGGCATCATTCGGAGACCAACAGCTGCGCTGCCTGCGGCCCGCGCCTCTGGTACACCTTGCCCGACGGCGCCCCGCGGACCGCCGGCGCCGACGAGGCGGTCGAGGCGGCCGCCCGGCTCCTCCGTGCAGGGGGCGTGCTTGCGATCCGCGGGTTGGGCGGATTCCAGCTCGCGGTGGACGCCACCGATCCGGTCGCAGTCGGCCGCCTCCGGGAGCGGAAGCGGCGCCCGGCCAAGCCGCTCGCCGTGATGGTGCGGACCCTCGAGGACGCCCGCCGGATCGGCCGGGTGGGGGACGCCGAGGCGGAGCTGCTTCGCTCCGCGGAGCGGCCGATCGTGCTGCTTGGTCGGTCGGGGGGACCGGCGCTGGCCGAAGGCGTGGCGCCCGGGATGGCCTGGGTCGGCGTGATGCTGCCGACCACGCCGCTCCACCACCTGCTGCTCGACCAGGTCCGCCGGCCGCTGGTGATGACGAGCGGCAATCAAAGCGACGAGCCGATCGTCACGGGGAACGCCGAGGCGCTCGCCAGGCTCACCGGAATTGCCGACGGCTTCCTGCTCCACGACCGCGAAATCGTGGCCCGGTACGACGACTCGGTGGTGCGTTCCACCCGGACAGGACCGATCCTGCTGCGGCGCGCCCGCGGCTACGCCCCGCTGCCGCTCGAACTGCCGGTCGCGAGCCCGGCGCCCCTGCTGGCGGTGGGTCCGCACCTCAAGAACACCTTCACGCTTGCGCATGGTGCGCGCGCCTACGTGAGCCAGCACATCGGGGACCTCGAGAACCTCGAGACCCTCGAGCATTTCCAGGCCGCGCTCACCCGCTATCGCCGGCTGTTCCGGATCGAGCCGACCGCGGTGGTGCACGACCTGCACCCGGGGTATTTCTCCACGCGGGTGGCGGAGCAGTTGGGGTTGCCGATCTTGCCGCCGGTCCAGCACCATCACGCGCACGCGGCGGCGGTCCTCGCCGAGCACGGCCGGACCGATCCTGTCCTGGCGGTGACCTTCGATGGCGTCGGGTACGGGGAAGACGGCACGGTGTGGGGCGGGGAGTTCCTGGTGGCCGACCTGACCGGCTTCCGCCGCGTCGGCCACCTCCGCGCCGCGCCCCTTCCCGGCGGCGACCTCGCGGCCCGCGCGCCGTGGCGCGCCGCGCTGGGCTACCTGTCGCTGGACCGGCATCTCGAGCCGGCGTTCAGCCTCGCGCTCGATCGCGTTCCGCCCGCCGAACGGACGATCGTCGAGCTGCAGGTGGAACGTGGGCTGAACAGCCCGTGGGCCACCTCGATGGGGCGGCTCTTCGATGCCGCCGCCGCAGTGCTCGGCGTCCGCCACAAGGCCGAGTTCGAGGGGCAGGCCGCCATGGAGCTCGAGTCCCTCGCGGGGCAGCGGATCGCCTCCGAGGTCCGGCTCGGGATCGGCCGCGGCGGGGACGGGGCCTGGGAGATCGATCCGCTGCACCTGTTGGCGGTGCTCGGCTCCCGCCGGCAGCGTGGGGACGACGTGGCCGACCTGGCCGCGGATTTCCACGCCAGCATCGCGTGGGCCACCGCCGAGGTCGTCCGTCATCTCGTGGAGGACACGGGGATCACCACCGTGGCGCTCGGCGGGGGTACCTTCCAGAACGCGCGGCTCCTGACCTCGTTGACCGGGCGCCTCGAGGGATTCGGGCTGACAGTGCTCCGCCCGAAACGACTCGGACCGAACGACGGCGCCGTGAGCTACGGCCAGGCCGCGGTGGCCGCGGCACGGCTGGCCCGGGGCATCACCGGCTGACACTCCAGGAGGATCCATGTGTCTCGGCATTCCAGGACGGATCGTGGACATCCGCGGCGACCGCGGACTCCCGATGGGCACAGTGGACTTCGGCGGGGTCCGCCGGGACGTCTGTCTCGCCTACGTGGCCGATGAGGTGTCCGTGGGTGACTACGTCGTCGTGCACGTCGGGTTCGCCATCTCCCGAGTGGACGAGGAAGAGGCCAACCGGACCTACGAGATGTTGCGCGAGATGAGCCTGCTCGAGGGCGAGCTGGGGGCCGCGCCATGAAGTACCTCAACGAATACCGCGACCCCGCCGTCGCCCGCGGCCTCGTCCGGCAGATCCTCGACACCGCCACTCGCCGCTGGGTGCTGATGGAGGTCTGCGGCGGCCAGACCCACACCATCGTCAAGCAGGGGCTGGACGAAATCCTGGCGCCGGCCGTCGAGATGATCCACGGCCCGGGCTGCCCGGTGTGCGTCACCTCGCTGGAACAGATCGACAAGGCCCTCAACCTGGCCGCCCGGCCGGAGGTTCTGTTCACCTCCTTCGGCGACATGCTGCGGGTGCCGGGCAGCGAGTGCGACCTGCAGCAGGTCCGCGCCCGGGGCGGGGACGTGCGCGTGGTGTACTCCCCGCTCGACGCGCTCGAGCTCGCCATCAGGCATCCCGAGCGGCAGGTGGTGTTCTTCGCCGTCGGCTTCGAGACCACCGCCCCCGCCAACGCGATGGCGGTCTGGCGCGCGCGCGAGCTGGGCGTGCCCAACTTCAGCGTGCTGGTCTCGCACGTGACGGTGCCGCCGGCCATGATCGCCATCCTCGACGCCCCGGACAACCGGGTCCAGGGGTTCCTGGCCGCCGGCCACGTCTGCAGCGTGATGGGATGGACGGAGTACGAGCCGATCGCGGCGCGCTACAAGGTGCCGATCGTGGTGACCGGCTTCGAGCCGGTGGACATCCTCGAGGGGATCGCCCTCGCCGTCCGCCAGCTCGAGGAGGGACGCCACGAGGTCGAGAACCAGTACGTCCGGGCGGTGCGCCGCGCCGGCACGCCGCCGGCGAAGGATCTCGTCTTCCAGGTCTTCGAGCTGGCCGACCGGAAGTGGCGCGGCGTGGGGACCATTCCGCGGAGCGGGCTGGTGCTCCGGCCGGAGTTCGCCGACTTCGACGCTGAATTGCGGTTCGGACTCGGTTCCATGGAGGTGGAGGAACCGGCCGAATGCCACGCCGGCGAGGTGCTCCGCGGCACGCTCAAGCCGCTCGAGTGTCCCGCCTTCGGCACGATCTGCACGCCGGAGCGTCCGCTTGGCGCGCCCATGGTCTCCTCGGAAGGGGCCTGTGCGGCCTACTACAACTACGGCCGCCATCGCGCGGCCACCGCCGCGGAGTCCTGAGGTGTCGGCGACGCTCGGCGCCGGTCCCGCCTGCCCGGTGCCCCTGGTGGCCACCGACCGCGTCCAGCTCGGACACGGCTCCGGCGGGAAGATGAGCGCCGCCCTGCTCCGCGACCGGTTCCTGCCCCATTTCAGCAACGCGTTCCTCGAGCAACTCGGCGACGCCGCCGTCCTCCCGGTGCACGGGGGCGAGGTGGCGCTCTCCACCGACACCTTCGTGGTCCATCCCGTCGAGTTCCCCGGGGGAAACATCGGCTCGCTGTCGGTGCACGGCACGCTGAACGACCTGGCGATGATGGGGGCGCGGCCGCTCTACCTGACGGCGGGGTTCGTGCTCGAGGAGGGGCTCGAGATGGCCCTCTTGGACCGGGTCATCGCCTCGATGGCCCGCGCCGCCGACGCCGCGGGCGTGCCCATCGTGACCGGCGACACGAAGGTGGTCGAGCGGGGCAAGGCCGACCTGCTCTACATCAACACGACCGGCGTCGGTCTCCTGCGGGAGGTGTTCCGCCCCGCGCCCCACCGGGCCCGCCCGGGCGACGTCGTGCTGGTGAGCGGTCCGATCGGCTCCCACGGCATGGCCATCATGACCGCGCGCGAAGGCATCGCGTTCGAGGCGGCCATCGAGAGTGACTGTGCGACGCCGTTCCCGCTGGTCGAGCGGCTCCGCGAAGCGGTGGGCCCGGCCGTCCACGTGCTGCGCGACCCGACCCGCGGCGGCGTCGCGAGCGCGCTGAACGAGATCGCCGCTGCCTCGGGTGTGGGGGTGGTGCTCGAGGACGCCGTGCTCCCGGTGCCGGGCCCTGTGGCGTCCGCCTGCGACCTGCTCGGTCTCGATGTCCTGTACGTGGCCAACGAAGGCGTCCTCGTGGCGTTCGTGGCCGCCGACGCGGCCCAGGCGGCGCTCGCCGCGCTCCGGAGCCATCCCCTCGGCGCCTCGGCGGTCATTGCCGGCACGGCCGTCCCCGCGCATCCCGGAATGGTGGTGCTGCGGACCGGCCTCGGAGGCACCCGCATCGTCGACATGCTCCCAGGCGACCAGCTTCCCCGCATCTGCTGACACCCAGTCAGCTTGCCGCTCCCGCTGGCTCCGCGCCCCGCCTAGATTGCGGGGCGCGTTGTATCAGACCCCATTCGCCGAAAGATTCCGATGGCTTCCAAGACGATCCGGTGCCCCTCCTGCGGCGCCGAAGCCGAGGGCAACTTCTGTCGCCAGTGCGGTGCCGGCCTGGCTCCCAGGAACTGTCCATCCTGTCAGGCGCAGGTGCCGCCTGGTGCCCGATTCTGCACGAAGTGCGGCACTCCAACGGCCGGCGGGAAGGCCGCCTCGGCGCCCGGCGACAAGAAGGCGTGGGCCATCGCCGCGGTCGCGGCGTCATTGGCTCTGGTGGCCATCCTGGCGCTCGTGGTCCGCGGGAACAGTGGCTCGCCCAGCGCCGCAGGCCCGGTGGACGCCGGCGGGTCAGCAGCGCCGTTCGCCGACGCCGCGGGCGGGGGCGGCACGCCGCCGGACCTGAGCACCATGACGCCGCGGGAGCGTTTCGACCGGCTGTACAACCGGATCATGCGCGCCTCCGAGTCGGGGGATCAGCAGACCGTCACCACCTTCACGCCGATGGCCTTGATGGCCTATCAGCAGCTGGACACCGTGGACGCCGACGCGCGGTTCCATCTTGCAACGCTGAAGCTGCATGGGGGCGATGTGGCGAGCGCCGTCGCGATCGCGGATACGATTTTGCAGCAAAATCCCGGGCATCTCTTCGGGTACATTCTGCAGGGAACCGCCGCTCGCTGGAACAAGGACGACAAGGCCCTCAAGAAGGCCTACGCGGCCTTTCTGGCACATTACGATGCAGAGATCAAGAAGGCGCGGCCGGAGTATGCCGACCATCAGCGGATGATGGACGACTTCCACCAGGCGGCGCTGGCAGGGAAGTGAGCCTGAAACGACCGTGAAGATCTGTTCATCCGGCCTTTCGGGCCTTGCTACCGGGGCGTCATCGCCCGATTTTCGAGGAGTCCAGTCGGGATACAGTCTCTCGCAGGGAGATGGCTTATGAAGGCGGGTCACAAGTTCCTCTTCGGCGCCGTGTTGATCGTCGGCAGCGTGAGCCTCTTGATGTTCCAGGGAGTCAAGGAGACCGGCGTCTACTTCCTCACTCCCACCGAGTTGGCCTCGAAGGCCTCGGCCGATCCCACCTTCCACAACGTGGGGGTGAAGATGGGAGCTCGGGTAGTTCCCGGTTCGGTCAAGCGCGATGCGGCCACCCAGACCGTCGACTTCCAGGTGACCGACGGCGCCAAGGTCTACCCCGTCACCTACCGGGGCCTGGTGCCGGACACCTTTACCGATGCGAGCGACATCGAGGTCGTGGTGGAGGGCCGGCTGGGCACCGACGGCGTCTTCCACGCCACCGACGTGCTGGCCAAGTGCGGATCGCGGTACGAAGCTGTCCCCAAGGCCTGATCGTCGATGACACTCCTCGGGCAATTCTCACTCTGGGTCGCGTTCCTGATCGGTTCGTTCGGCGCCGTCCTCTCCTTCTCGGGGCGCTGGCAGGACCGCCCCGACCTGGAGCGGGTGGTCATCCGTTCGGTCTACGCGCTGGCTGCGGCCATGCTGGTGGCGTCGATCTCGCTGTGGAAGGGGCTCTTCGCCCACGATTTCAACATCGAGTACGTGGCCGCCTACACCTCCCGTAATCTTCCGACCTACTACATCGTCTCCGCGTTCTGGGCCGGCCAGAAGGGCTCCCTCCTCTTCTGGGCGGTGGTCCTGTCCTGCTTCGCGTCGGTCGCGCAGCTGCTGACCTCGCGTCGGTTCGCCGGGCTGCTGCCGTACGTGGCGGGCGTGACCTCCACGGTCGTGGTGTTCTTCGTAACCGTCATGCTCTTCTCGGCCAACCCCTTCCAGCGGCTCGGCTTCACGCCGGAAGACGGCCGGGGCCTCAACCCGCAGCTGCAGAACATCGGCATGGTGATGCACCCGCCGATGCTCTATCTCGGCTACATCAGCATCACGATCCCGTTCGCCTTTGCCGTGGCCGCGCTCCTCCGGCGCGAGATGAACAGCAGCTGGATCGTGGCCATCCGGAAGTGGACCCTCGTGTCGTGGGTCTTCCTCTCGATCGGCATCGTACTCGGAATGTGGTGGGCGTACGTCGAACTGGGCTGGGGCGGCTACTGGGCCTGGGACCCGGTCGAGAACGCGAGCCTGCTCCCCTGGCTGACGATGACGGCGTTCCTGCACTCGGTCATGATCCAGGAAAAGCGCGGGATGCTGAAGCGGTGGAACGTCGCGCTCATCATCGCGACCTTCCTCCTCAGCATCTTCGGCACCTTCATCACGCGCTCCGGCGTCATCGCCAGCGTGCACAGCTTCACCCAGTCGAACGTCGGCTACTTCTTCCTGGCGTTCCTGCTCGTGTGCGGCATCCTGAGCTTCACGCTGCTCTACACCCGGTGGCCCTCGTTGGAGCCCGAGGCCAAGCTCGAGTCGATGCTGAGCCGCGAGGCGGCGTTCCTCTTCAACAACCTGGCCCTGGTCGGCATCGCCTTCTCGGTGCTGTGGGGCACGCTCTTCCCGATCCTCTCCGAGGCCGTGCGGGGGACCAAGATCACGGTCGGCCCTCCCTTCTTCAACCGGGTCAACGTGCCGCTCGGGCTCTTCCTGCTGGCCCTCACCGGCATCGGGCCGCTGATCGCGTGGCGCAAGGCGTCGGCCCGGAACCTCCAGCGGCAGTTCACCTTCCCGGTCGGCTTCGGCCTCCTGGTGGCCGCTGGACTCCTGATCGACGGGATGCGGGACTTCTATGTGATCCTCGCCATCGGCCTGGGCGCCTTCGTCCTCGGCACGGTGCTGCAGGAGTTCTACCGGGGCGTGCGGGCCCGCCGCCGGATGCACGGCGAATCGGTGCCGGCGGCGCTGTTCAACCTGATCGCCCGGAACCGGCGCCGGTACGGCGGCTACGTGGTGCACGTCGGGATCCTGATGATGTTCGTCGCCTTCACCGGCATGGCGTTCCGGGTGGACAAGGAAGCGACGCTGAAGCCCGGCGAATCGGTGGAGATGAAGAGCCCCTATGGCGGCACCTACAAGCTGACGCACCTCGGCGTGTCGCAGTACAACGCGCTCAACCGCGTGGTGTCCGCCGCCGCGGTCCAGGTGGAGTTCGACGGCAAGCCGATGGGCGTGATGAAGTCGGAAAAGCGGCAGCACGTGGACAGCTTCGGCCGCCCGACCTTCGAGCCCTCCACCGAAGTCGCCATCCAGAGCGGCCTCCGCGAGGATCTGTACATCGTGTACGCGGGTTCGGTGGACGGCACGGAAGAGGCGGTCTACCGCTTCACGATCAACCCGCTGGTCTGGTGGGTCTGGTACGGCGGCATCGTGCTCGTTCTCGGCGGCATCCTGACGATGTGGCCGGGCGGCGGTGGCATTGCGGAGACCCGGCGGACGCAGGCCGGCTACGAGGCCACGCTCATCGGCGCCGAGGCCGCCTGACATGCTCCAGTCGGTGACGGGCCGCCGGAACTTCCTCCGGCAGGTGGCGCTGGGCGGGATGGCGGTGTTGGGCACCCGCGCCGCGATGGCGCAGGGACAGGCGCCGGCGCAGGAGCCGGCGCTGCCCGGGGGCGGCGCGAACGGCACCCTCTACAATCCGGGGGTCGTCCAGGAGCGCGCGCCGACGGTCTCGGCGGACAACGACGACTTCATCATGACCGTCGAGAAGACGCTGAAGTGCCAGTGCGGCTGCAACCTGGACGTGTACACCTGCCGGACGACCGACTTCACCTGCACCACATCCCCGGCGCTCCACCGCGACATCGTGGCGCTCCGGAACCGCGGCATGACGGCAGCCCAGATCCGGGAAGATTTCGTCCGGCAGTACGGCGAGCAGGCGCTGATGGCGCCGAAGCCGGAGGGCTTCAACCTGGCCGGGTATTTCGTGCCCGGTGTGCTGATGCTCCTGGGGATCGGGGCCTTGAGCCTCTGGATCGCGCGCCGCCAGCGGCAGGTCGCCCTCGCCCCGACCGGGCACGACGCGTCCGATGCCACTTTTGATTCCGCCGCGCTCTCGGGGGCGACCCCGGAAGAACTCGAGCGGCTCAAGCGCGCACTGTCCGAGGTGAAAGACTGATGTGGATCGAAGTGATTGCCGCCGCGATGGTGGGGATTTCGCTGCTCTGGCTGGTCTTCGAGCCGCTCTTCACGCGACCTTCCCAGGCCGCGGCCGCGGCGGCCGCCCTCGACGCCCTCGACGAGATGGAAGACACGCGCAGCGGCGTGGCACTCACGGCGCTGAAGGAAATCGAGTTCGACCGGGAGACGGGCAAGCTGAGCGAGGCCGACTATGGTTTCCTCAAGCAGAAGTACACGGTCGAGGCGCTCGCCGCCCTTCGCGAGGAAGCGGACGAGGGTCCGACGGACATCGAGGCGCAGGTGGCCGCCCGCGTCGAGACTATCCGCGCCGGAGGCACCCAGCACGCCGACTGCCCCATGTGCGGCATCATGCTCGAGCCCGGCGCCCGCTACTGCTCGGCCTGCGGCCACAAAGTTGGCGCCCCGGCCACCTGCCGGAGCTGTGGCAGCGAGCTGCCGGCCGGCACCCGCTTTTGCGGCAGTTGCGGCGGCCGGGTCGCGGCCTGAAATGAACCCGCCAGCCTAGCCCTTCCGTACTGACTGGTTAGGATACCCACACGGGCCCTGTCGGGCCCGTGTTGCTATGCCCTCGCAACTCCCTCTCATTGTTCTGCGGAGCTCGCCATGCCTGGTCGAGTCGGCGTCCGGAGTACCCTCGTGCTGCTGTCTCTCGTGTCGGTCGCCTGCGCATCCGGCAACCCCGCATCGACCGCCCCGGCGCCCGCCGCGGCTCAGGGCGGGGGGGCCAAGCCGGCAGGCGAAAAGCCCGCGGCAGCGAAGACCATTGCGGAACTCACCAAGGGCTCGAGCAAGTACGCGGTGCTCTTCACCATCTACCAGGACACCGCCACCGGGGCGCTCCAGATGGAGGTCCACAAGGACCAGGTGGGGAAGGAGTTCATCTACTTCTCGGTGACCGAAGAGGGGGCCTTGCCTGCGGGCTCGTTCCGGGGCGCCTTCGGCCCCAATACCGTCTTTGCCATTCGCAAGACCTTCAACAAGATCGAGTTCGTCACCCAGAACACGGCGTTCTACTTCAACCCCGCCAGCGCGCTCAGCCGCGCCGCCGACGCCAACATCAGCCCGGGTGTCCTGGCGTCGATCGAGATCGCCGCCACCGATTCCGCCAGCGGCGATTACCTCATCAAGGCTGACGACCTCTTTCTCACCGAGACGCTGCGGCAGGTCAAGCCGTCGCCCAGTCCCACTGCACGCCCGGGGGCCACCTTCCAGCTCGGCGTATTGAGCAAGGCCAAGACCCACGTGGTGTCAATCAAGTCGTACCCGCTCAACACTGATGTCGTGGTGGATTACGTCTACGAGAACCCAGCGCCGCTCAACGGCGGCGGGCCGGACATTACCGACGCGCGGAACGTGAGCCTCAAGATCCAGCACAGCTTCATCGAGCTGCCTGTGAACGACTACCAGGTTCGGTACGCCGATCCTCGCGTCGGCTTCTTCACCAACGAGGTCACGGACCTGACCTCGAACAGCGTGACACCGTGGCGCGACCAGATTCACCGCTGGAACCTGGTCAAGAAGGACCCGTCTGCCCCGTTGTCGGATCCCGTGGAGCCGATCACCTGGTGGATCGAGAACACCACGCCGATGGAGCTCCGGCCGGCCATCCGGGAGGGAGTGCTCCGCTGGAACGAGGCGTTCGAGGCGGCGGGGTTCACCAACGCCATGGTGGTCAAGGAACAGCCTGACACCGCCACCTGGGACGCGGGAGACCTGCGCTACAACGTGCTGCGCTGGACCGCATCGCCGAATCCGCCGTTCGGGGGGTACGGGCCGAGTTTCGTGAACCCGCTCACCGGGCAGATCCTCGGTGCTGACATCATGCTGGAGTACATCTTCGTCACGAACCGGCTGCTCCAGTCGAACCTGTTCGAATATGCCGGCCAGTCGCTGATGCTTCCCTCCGGCGATGGTGCCGAAGAGCCGATTGACGAGCAGCTCCTGATGCAGCAGCAGGCACTCTTCGGCGCCACGGCGCTCCAGGCGTCTGGCGCCAGCCCCGCCGAGATGGATGCCTACGTCTACCAGGCGGTGGTGAACCTCGTGCTGCATGAGGTCGGGCACACCCTGGGGCTCAACCACAACATGAAGGCGAGCCAGATGCTCTCGCCGGCGGAG
>Ga0075355_1000080_pt1 | contig 13035 bp, 12 predicted proteins | sample WestPond_Cattail_6_FD_120069 | JGI IMG/M metagenome (GOLD analysis project Ga0075355, IMG submission 120069) | Natural and restored wetland microbial communities from the San Francisco Bay, California, USA, that impact long-term carbon... | ecosystem: Environmental > Terrestrial > Soil >...
CCAACGAAGGCGCCGGCCCGAGCCCGGCATTCCGCGAGGTGGTCGCGCAGATGGTCGGCGACCCGACGCTGCGGCACGTCTACTTCGACATCTCGTGGGATGAAGTGGCGAAGTATGCGATCGCGACGCCCGAGGCGACGCAGCGCACGGTGGAGATGTTCAACGCCCATCCCGAGCGCTTCCTGTTCGGCACCGACAACGTCGCACCGGCCGACCAGGCCACGCAGCTGCGCGTGTTCGAACTGTGGAATCCGATCTGGGCGCTGCTGACCCCGGAGGCCAGCCGCATGATCCGCAAGGGCAACTACGAGCGCATCTTCGACGCGGCGCGCACCCGCGTGCGCGCCTGGGAACACGCCAACGTCAAACCACTTTGAATTTGGCGGCACCGGATGACGTTGGCGCTGCCTTTGATTTGACCGGGGAGGCCCTGAATGAACGGGCCGTAAGGCCCTAAGAAGCGTGCGAGGCGAGCGTCCCGATGTGGCGCCGCCCCTTGATGACGTACCAGGCAAGCCCGGCCCCGAGGATCACCCCGATGTACACGAACGCACCCCAGGTGTTGTACCAGGGCGTGCCGTAGACCGCCTCGCGCGGCCACGCCAGGTTCAGCGCCATGCCGATGCCCCACAGCACCGCGAGGACATTGACGGCCATCCCCCAGCGTCCCATCGTGAAGTAGCCACCCGCCGCCAGGTCCGGCGGCGGCCACTGGCCCTGCAGGCGCTGCAGCAGCATCGGCGCGGTCACCATCAGGTACGCGAGGTAGATCATGATCACGGCGATCGAGGTCAGCACCGTGAAGATCTTGGGCTGGCCGACGTTCAGCACCAGGATCAGCGCCGCAATGATGCCGATCACGACCGCCGGCACGATCGGCGTCTGCGAGTTCGGGTTGACGTTCGCGAGGTGTTCGCCGAACGGCAACGCGTTGTCGCGCGCCATCGCGAAGGTCAGGCGGATCGCGGCCGTGTGCACGGCCAGGGCGCACACCGTCACCGCCACCACGATGCAACCGAGGAACACCTTGCCGAGCGGACCCCACATGACCTGCTCGATGATGTACTGCAGGCCGCCGTCGCTGCTGCCGATCCTGGGATCGCGCAGGTCCGGCGCCGCCAGGATCGCGAACACGAGGATGGCGCCGCCGATCACGAACGAGGCCAGGATCGCGCGCAGGATCGCGCGCGGCGCGGTGCGGCGGGGCTCGAGCGTCTCCTCGCCGAGCGAACTGGCGGTATCGAAGCCGTACATCACGTAGCCGGAGGCGAGCGAGGCGACCAGGAAGGCACCGAGGTAGCCACCGCCCGCACCCGCACCGTAGCCGTTGGTCGAGAACAGCACGCCCGGACCGCGCGTCATGTGCAGCGCCAGGAACAGCGCGATCAGGCAGGCGGCGATCAGCTCGATGAACACGCCGGCGCTGTTGATCGTCGCCATCAGCTTGACGCCGAGCGCGTTGACCAGCGTCGTGAAGGCGATCAGCACGGTGCCGAGGATCACCGCGTTGGTGGCGAAGTCGAACTTGCCGTTGCCATCGCCGACGATCTGGAATCCGTGCCACAGCCGCGGCAGGTTCAGCTGCAGCGCCAGCACCACGGCGGACAGCGTGACGATCGAGGCCGTCAGCATCAGCCACCCGGATGACCAGCCGACGACGCGGCTGCCGAGCCGCTTCGACCAGTTGTAGACCGACCCGGCCACGGGATACTTGGCCGACAGCTCCATGAAGCACAGCGCCACGGCGAGTTGGCCCACCAGGACCATCGGCCACGACCACAGGTAGGCGGGACCGGCCGTCCCAAAGCCGAAGAAGAACAGCTGGAAGGTGCCGGTCAGGATCGAAATGTAGCTGACGCCAGCGGCGAAGCTGCCGAATGAACCGATGCTGCGCGCCAGCGATTCCTTATAGCCGAAGTGCTCCATGCCGCTGTCGGCATGGTGGCCAGTGCGGTTCACGAGCGCTCCCTCAAGGCGTGCCGGAGGGCGGCGGCGCGGCGTGGCCCGCGGCGCCGGACTCGTGCCAAAGCTTCAGCGTCTCGGCTTCCTTCTGCGGATCGAGGCCAGCGCGCAGCTTGGCCTGCCGTTCGGCCGGCAGCGACTGGAACCAGGCGAGCGTGTCGCGGACGGTGTCCTCGAGCGGGCGGATCTTGAGCCCGGTGCGCAGCGCCGGCTCCACCGAAGTCAGCGAGGCGGCGGCGGTCTCGCCGCTCATGGGCGACCACGGCGGCAGGTCGAGGTCGTCGGCCTTCCAGTGCGCCGCGAGGAAGTCCTCGGGCACCCAGGTCGCGGTCGTGCCGGCCTTGGGCGAGGCGCGCAGGCTCGCATCGATGAGCCCGCCCATCGTGAACTTGTCGGGCGGCGAGATGGCATTGAAGTAGCCGGTGGTGCGCGCCTGCACCAGGAGCATCATCCACGTCGCGAGGTCGCGCACGTCGATGATCTGGATCGGATCGCGCGGTGTACCGGGGGCGAGCATCTCGCCGCCCTGGGAGGCACGCACCGGCCAGTAGGTGAAGCGGTCGGAGCGATCGAGCGGGCCGACGATGTAGCCGGGACGCACGATGCTCGCGCGTCCCTTGAAGGCCGCGAGCGTGTACTGCTCGCACAGCGCCTTCATCGGCCCGTAGCTGTCGTTGGTGATCTCCTCGGTGTTCGGGTCCGCGAGCTTGCCGGTCGGCGAGTTCTCGTCATTGCGGTGCGCAAAGCTCGCGTAGGCCGAGATGCTGGACACGAACAGGCAGTAGCCGCAGTTTGGCGCCAGCAGCTCCGCCGACATCTGCACGTACTTCGGGATGTAGCCGGTGTCATCGACCACGGCATCGAAGCGCCGCCCACGCAACGCATCAAGCTGTCCCTTGCGGTCCCCGAGGAGCGTTTCGACCCCGGGCATGCCGTCGGCGGAGGTCTTGCCGCGATTGAAATGGGTGACCTTCCAGCCCAGCTTCTGGGCCTCCTGCGTCAGCGGCGGGCCGATGAAGCCCGTTCCGCCGAGGATCAGCAGCGTGCCGGGCTTGCCGGCCGCGGCGAACGCTCGTGGAATGGCGGCGCTCGCTGCGGCCCAGGCTCCGGCGACAAGGACGTCTCGACGGCTCGTCATGGTTTTCCCCTCCGCGCGCGAAGTTAGCACGCGTGGGCCGCCGGGGCTACGGGCCGGGCCTCGACGCTGGTGCGAATCCCGGGGTGTACAATCGGACCCCACACGCACTCGCGAATTGGGGGAAATGAACATGAGATACCTGGCCACCGCGCTCGCCCTGACTGCCCTCGCCCTCGGCGCCACCACCGCCACGGCCGCCGACGCCGGCAAGAACTCCGTCAACGGCACCTGGGGACTGGACGCTGCGAAGTCGAAGTTCAGCGGCCCGGCCTTCAAGTCGCAGACGCGCACCTACGCGGTGGCGGCGGACGGCACGACCACGATGTCATTCACCGGTGTCACGAGCAGCGGCGCCACCGCCACCGGCGGCTCGACCTTCAAGGCCGACGGCAAGGACTATCCGATCACGGGCTCCGGCGACTTCGACACGATCTCTGCCCGCAGTGTCGGTGATGCGATCCTGAACTTCTGGCTCAAGAAGTCCGGCCAGCTCGTGGGCGAGGGTTCGCGTGCGCTGTCCGCGGACGGCAAGGTCATGACCCTGACCTCGAAGGTCAAGGGCGCCGACGGCAAGCCCTACACTTCGGTCATGGTGTTCGAGCGGCAGTAGGCCGCGCGCACGATGGGATACCGGCTGTCGGCGCTGGCCTCGTGCCTGCTGCTGGGCTGCGCCGCAGTCCCGTGCGGCGCGACGGCGGCGGCCGAACCCGACGGCGCCGCTTCGGCGCCGCGCGTCCGCCTGCTCTCGCAGGAGCAGTACTTCAACTCGCTCGCCTACCTGTTCGGGCCCGACATCGCGGTGGCCGCGCATTTCGCGCCTTTCCGGCGCACCGAGGGCCTGCTCGAGAGCGGCGCGGCGAGCGCCGGCGTCACGATCGGCCAGATGCAGGAATTCCAGCGCACCGCTGGCGCCGTGGCGGATCGGGTGGTGAGCCCGGGGAGCCGCCAGTTCCTGATTCCCTGCACGCCTCGCGTGGCGGCGGCGCCCGACGACGCCTGCGCGGCGCGCTTCCTCGGCCCGGTGGGGCGATTGCTGTATCGCCGGCCGCTGACCGCCGCCGAGCGCACGTCGTACGTCGCCGAGGCGCGCGCGGCGACGCTGCGCCTCAAGGACTTCTACGCCGGACTCGCCGTCGTGCTCGAGGGCATGCTGATCTCACCCGAGGTGCTGTTCGTCATCGACCGCAGCGAGCCCGACCCCGGGCACCCGGGCCGCAGCCGCCTCGACGGCTACTCGCTCGCGAGCCGCCTGAGCCTGTTCCTGTGGAACGCGACGCCGGACGACACGCTGCTCGACTGGGCGGCGCACGGGGACCTGCAGACTGCCACCGGGCGTGCGCGGGCGGTCCAATACATGCTCTCGAGCCCGCGGCTCGCAACGGGCGTACGGGCGTTCTTCGATGACATGCTCGGCTTCGACGAGTTCGCGGTGCTGTCGAAGGACCCGAGTATCTATCCATCGTTCATCGCGGATACCGTCAGCGACGCGCGCGAGCAGACGCTGCGCACCATCGTCGACCAGCTCGTCGACGGCGGCCACGATTACCGCGACCTCTACACGACGCGCGACACCTTCCTGTCACCCGCGCTCGCGCCGCTCTATGGCGTGCCGGCCGCGCGCGGCTGGACGCGCTACCAGGCCCCCGCCGACAGCGAGCGCGTCGGCCTGCTGACGCAGGTGGCGTTCCTCGCGGCGCACGCGCACCCGGGCCGCAGCTCCGCGACGCTGCGCGGCAAGGCGCTGCGCGAACTGCTGCTGTGCCAGAAGGTGCCGCGGCCGCCGCCCAATGTCGACTTTTCGCTGATCGAGGACCCGAAGTCGGCGCTGAAGACCGCGCGCGAGCGCCTGGCCGCGCATCGCGCCAATCCGGTGTGCGCAGGCTGCCACAAGCTGACCGACCCGATCGGGCTCGGCCTCGAGAATTTCGACGGCGCGGGCCAGTACCGCGCGACCGAGCGTGGCGCGCCGATCGACGCCAGCGGCAACCTGGACGGCAAGGCCTTCACCGACCCGGCAGGCCTGGCCCAGGCCCTGCACGACAACCCGGCGCTGCCCACGTGCCTCGTCAACCGCGTCTATGCCTATGCCACCGGCGGGCCACCGGGCTCGGGTTCGAACGACGAGCTGGCATTCTTCAACGCGCAGTTCGCCGCGCAGGGCTACAAGTTTCCAGCGCTGCTGCGCAGCGTGGCGCTCAGCGAGGCTTTCGCGACGATCGCCGTGCCCGCATCCGTGGCGCAGCTGCCGCCCGCCCACACCGAAGGTACCCCGTGATGAAACATCGCCATCGCCTCGCCGATCTCGGCCGGCGCCGCGCCCTCAAGGGCATCGTCAACGGTGGCGTCGTCACCCTCGGCCTGCCGCTGTTGAACTGCTTCCTGAACGACAACGGCACCGCCTACGCCTCGGGCGCCCCGTTGCCGGTGCGCTTCGGCACCTGGTTCTGGGGCCTCGGCATGGACTCGACCGTGTTCGTGCCGAAGGCCACTGGCGCCGGCTACGAGCTGCCGGAGGAGCTCGCGGCGCTCGAGCACGTGAAGCAGCACGTGAACGTGTACACGAACTTCAACGCCTTCCGCGATTCCTCCCCGAACTTCTGCCACTACTCGGGCTGGATCATCCTGCGGACCGGCAGCGCGCCCACCAGCGGCGAAGACCGGCCGGGCGAGACGATCGACGTCACGATCGCGCGCGCCATCGGCCGCTCGACGCGCTTCCAGACGCTGACCGCGACCGCCAACGGCGACGTGCGCACCAGCTTCAGCTACGAGAACGCCAACTCGATCAACGCCGCCGAAGCCTCGCCGCTCGATTTCTACAAGAAGATCTTCGGCCCCGGTTACCAGGATCCGAACGCGGCAAGCTTCACGCCCAACCCGCGCATCGTCGCGCGCAAGAGCGTGCTGTCCGGCGTGCTCGACCAGACCAAGGCGCTGGGGCGCATGGTCGGCACCGAGGACCGCGCGCGGCTCGAGCAGTATTACTCGGACCTGCGCGACCTGGAGCGGCAGATGGACCTGCGGCTGACCAAGCCCGAGCCGATCGCCTCGTGCCACGCGGTCGCGGCGCCGACCGAGGACCCAAAGCCGAGCGTCGAGGCCAGCGCTGTCGCCGAGCGCCACCGCATGATGACCGACCTGATGGTCATGGCCGTGGCCTGCGACCAGACGCGCGTGTGCAACATGGCCTACTCGGCCGCGTTCGCCTCGACCACCAAGGCCGGCTACGAGAAGCCGCACCACACCTGCACGCACGAGGAGCCCATCGACCAGTCCATCGGCTACCAGCCGAACGCGTCCTGGTTCCTGCGGCGCTCGATGGAATCCTGGGCCTATTTCGTGGAGGCCTTCAGCAAGGTCCGCGAAGGCGACGGCACGCTGCTCGACAACATGCTGATCTACGCCTCGAGCGACACCGCGTGGGCACGCATCCACTCGCTCGATGGCATCCCGCTGTTCACGGCCGGCCGCGCGGGCGGGCGCATCAAGGCCGGCCTGCACGTCGACGGCGGCGGCGGCCCCGGCGCGCGCGTCGGCTATACGGCGCTCAAGGTGTTCGGGACCGATGCGCCCACGTGGGGCACGAAGAGCAACTCCACGTCCAAAGAGATCGCCGAGATCCTGGCCTGATGCGAGCACAGCGGCTGGCATGGGCGACATTGGCGGCGTTGGCGCCGGTGGCGGGGGCGCTGGCGGCGCACGCGACCCCGTCGCGGCCGCAGCCCACTGAATCCTATATTCCCGAACCGCTGCCACCGCACTTCCGGGTCGTCGCCACCGAGCTCGACGGGCCGGTGTTCGCCGACGCGCGTGGCCGTACGCTCTACACCTGGCCCTTCAAGATCATGCGTGTCGGCAACACCGGCGATCCGAAGGGCCAGTCGAACTGCACGTCGACAAAGACCACCGCGAACACGGGCTACATGAGTCCCTATCCGGGTGGCCTGACGCTGCCGGACCTCGAGGACCGCCCGAGTTGCACGCAGGCTTGGCCGCCGGCGCTGGCCGCGCCCGGCGCGCGGCCGACCGGCAAGTGGACGCTGGTCACGCGCACGGACGGCAGCCGGCAATGGGCCTACGACGGCTTCGCGCTCTACACCTGCGCGCTCGACCAGCAACCGGGCGACGTGCTGTGCGGGCGGCGTTACGATCATCGCGACGGCGACACGGCCGCCGAACGCCACCCGATCGGCCCCGACGCCGACGTGCCGCCGGGATTCCGCGTGGCCACGACCAACCTCGGCCGGGTCCTCCAGACCGAGCGCGGTTTTTCGGTCTACGCGTACGACGGCGACGAGGTGGGACCTTCGCAGGCCTGGATGCCGATGGCCGCGCCGGCCACGGTGCGGCCGCACGGCGACTGGAGCGTCATCGAACGTTCGCCGGGGAACCGCCAGTGGGTATTCCGCGGCCAGCCGCTCTATCGCCACCCGCTCGACGACAGCCCGGGCAGCCAGCAAGGGAGCGATGAGCGCGGCTGGCACAACGTCTACGTGCGGCGCGCACCGGCGCTCCCCGCCGACTTCACCACGCAGGCGACCACCATCGGACTCGTGCTCGCCGACGTGCGCGGCATGACGATCTATACCTTCAGCTGCGGCGACGATGCCCCCGACCAGCTCGGCTGCGACCACCCGAGCGAGACCCAGGCCTACCGCCTCGCGATGTGCGGCGGCGGCGATGCGGAACGCTGCCTGCGCAGCTTTCCGTACGTGCTCGCCGAGCCTGGCGCGCGCAGCGGCAGCCGCGCCTGGAGCGCGATCGACATCGACCCGATGACCGGCCGCCGCGCGAGCGCCGGCCAGCCCGGCGTACTGCACGTCTGGGCCTTCCGCGAACGGCCGGTCTACACCTACGCGGGCGACCACGAGCCGGGCGATGTCTATGCCGACGGCCATGGCGAATTCCGCGCCGAGCGCGAGGGCTATACCGCCTGGTGGCTGCGCGACGACTACTTCGGGCGCGACCAATGAGCGCGCGCCGCGCAGTGACGATGGCCGTGGCCGGCACGATGGCGATTTTGGCGGCCATCGCGTCGGCCGCGCCGGCAGGGCCAGTTCCCGCCGGCAAGCTCAGCATCGCCTACGTGCTGACCAACCTGAGCTGGGCCAACTACCAGACCGCCGATGGCAAGGCCGAGTGCCCGCAGGGCTTCAACGAAGGCAATCGCGAGCAGTTCAAGGCGCTGCACCCCAACGGCGGCACGCTGCGCACCACGCAATTGCAGTACGAGATCGACAGCTGGTATCCGACGCTGGCGGACGACGGCTTCGCATTCCACGAGGCGCAGGGCACGACGGCGCTCGGCTTGAACCTCGACGGCAAGGTGGGTCCGCACGACTTCACGAGTCCCGAGGGCGAACCCGGCGTCGACAACCAGCTCTACCGCGCGCTCGGCTGCATCAAGAACTACCGCGCTCCGGACGGCGCGATCCGCTTCTTCGACGACGAGATGATCGGGCGCGACGACTACAACCGGTTGCTGTTCGAGGTCACCGGCGCCGACAGCCTCACGGAATCCCCGCAGGTGCTCGTGACCGTGTACCGCGGGCTCGATCCGCTGCTCTATGATGCGACCGGCAAGAAAGTGGTGCCGGGCGGCTCCGAGCGCATCGACACGCGCTGGGGTGCGCGTTACATCCGCACGTTGCACGGCTCGATCCACGACGGCGTGCTGGTCACCGAACCGGTCGACCTCGCCTACCCCTGGGCGCCGTTCTACCTGCCGACCGACGAATTCATGCGCGCCGCGCGCCTGCGGCTCAAGCTGACGCCCACCACCGCGGAAGGGCTGATCGCCGGATACAGCGACGTCGAGACCTGGTACCAGCAGATGATGCGTTCCTGGTCGACGCACCACCAGAACTACGGCCAGACCGCCGCACCGTCGCTGTATCGCGCACTGCGCCGGCTGGCGGACGGCTATCCCGATCCGGCGACGGGGAGCAACACCGCGATTTCATCGGCGCTGCAGGCGCAGTTCACGCAGGTGGTCATCGTGCCGGACTCGCGCCCGGACCCCGCCGCGCTCGCGGCGCAGCGCCCGATGGCACCGTACCGTGGCCCGCCCTATCCGCGCACTCCGTCGATCGAGAAGGCTGCGGCGGAACCCTCCGCCTCGTCACGCCCAGCTGGCAATCAGCCGGCTGGCAATCAGTGATAATCTAGCGACATGCACGATCCATCCCGCCGCCATCTCCTGCGCCGCGCGCTCGAGCTCACGACCGCGTTCGCGGCCGCGCCTGCGCTGGTGCGCACCGCCGCGGCGGCGGAGTCGTGCGTCGATCCGCAGTCGGAGTCGTTGCGCGCCTCGCTCCACTACGCCAGCGCGACGCCGGTGGCGGGCCAGGAGTGCAGCGCCTGCGGGTTCTTCACCGCCAACGCGGCGGGCGGCTGCGGCAATTGCGTCATCATGAGCGGCCCGGTCGATGCCACCGGCCATTGCGATTCATGGAGTGCGAAAAGCTGATATGCGAACGATCCCGACCGTGGTTGCGATCCTGGCCCTGTTACCCGCGGCGCTGCCCGGCCGCGCCGACGACCAGGACGTCATCGATTACCGCACGCACGTCATGAAGACGCTCGGCGAACAGATGGGCGCGATCGGCATGATCCTCGAGAACAAGGCGCCGGCCGACAACCTCGCGCTGCACCTCAAGACGCTCGCCGTGACCGCCACGCAGGTGAAGAAGGCCTTCGAGCCGAAGGTACCGGGCGGCAACGCCAAGCCCGAGGTGTGGTCGAACTGGCCGGATTTCTCCAAGCGGGTCGATGAATTCGTGGCCGCCACGGCCGAGCTGTCCGCAGGCGGCGCGCAGGGCCCGGCGGCGGTCGGCGCCAAGCTCAAGGCGGTCAAGTGCAAGTCCTGCCACGAGACCTATCGCGTCCCGCCGAAGTGAGCCTCAGCGCTGCGCGCGCACCATGCGCGCGGTCACGGGCGCGCCTCGATTGCCCCAGTTGGCCCGCAGGTAGTTGCTGACCGCCGCGACCTGTCCGTCATCGAGCAGGCTGGCGTAGGCCGGCATCGTCTCCCAGGACTCCGACGACAGCGACTCGGGCGCGTCCGACCCCACCAGGATCGCATTCACGAGCGAGGACGGATCCTCCGCCTGCACGACGGCGCTGCCCGCGAGCGGCGGGCCCGAGAACATGCCGCCGCGCCCGGAACCACCGTGGCATTTCTCGCAACGGGCCTTGTAGACGCCCGCCCCCGCCTGCGCCAGCGCCTCCGGCACGCGCTCCTCGCCGTAGGCACGCGGCGGCAGGCTCTTGAGGTACACCGCCATGGCGCGCAGGTCCTCGTCCGAGAGCTGGCTCAAGCTGTTGGCGATCACTTCGTTCATCGGGCCGAAGCTCGCCGCGCGCGCACTGGCGCCGGTCTTGAAGTAGCGCGCGAGATCGGCCGCCGACCAGGCGCCCAGTCCGCGCGGACCCGGCGTCAGGTCGACCGCCGACCAGCCCCGCACGCGATCGCCGGTGAGGACCTGGAGCGAACCACCCTGCAGCGCGCGGTCGGCGCGCTCCGCCAGCAGCCGGTTGCGCGGCGTGTGGCAGGCGCCGCAATGCCCCGGGCCCTGCACCAGGAAGGCGCCGCGGTTCCACTCCGTCGTGTGCGCCGGATCGGGCACGAACCGGCCCGGCCGGAAGTAGAGTGCGTTCCACAGCGCCACCGGTCCGCGCACCGCGAACATCCAGCCATTGCGCGGCGGCACGTAGCGCGCCGCCGGCACCGTGCGCAGGTAGGCGTAAAGCGCAGCGACCTCGGCGTCGCTGAACTTCGTGAATGCGGTGTAGGGGAAGACCGGGAACAGATGGCTGCCGCTGCGGTTGCGCCCCTGCTGCAGGGCGCGCCGCAGGTCGGTGGCCGTCCACGCGCCGATGCCGGTCGCCGGATCGGGCGTGATGTTGGTGGAGTACACCGTGCCGAGCGGCGTCGGGAACGGCAGCCCGCCCGCAAACGGAGCGCCGCCGGGGCGCGTGTGGCAGCTCAGGCAGTTGCCAGCCGCGGCCAGGTATTTCCCGGCCGCGACGCGGGCCGCGTCGGGGGCGCCGTCGGCACTTGGGACGGCGCCCGGCGCGCCCGATTGGCCGCCGGAGCAGGCCGCGAGGACCAGGCAGCCCGCGGCCAGCGTAGCCCGCGCCGCTGCGCGCACGATCCCCACGATCCTTAAGGGTTCGGCTTTTCCCGACGGTAGGTGTCGTGGCATTTCTTGCAGCTGAGCGCGTCCATCACATTGGCGAGGCCGGCGTCCTTGCCTTGCGCGTGCGCCACCTTGGCCATGTCCGCGGTCTTCTGCGCGAAATCGTTCATGCGCTTCGAGAAATCCGGCCACTGCGACCACACTTCGGGCTTCGACTCGCCGCCCGGGACCTTGGGTTCGAAGGCCTTGAGCGCCGTGGCCGCGGTGTAGGCCAGCGCGTCGATGTGCGCGATGGCATTGTCGTCCGGTACGGCTCCCGACAGGATCTCGCCGAGCGCCGCCGCCTGCTCGTTGAGCGTCTTCATGATGGCCTGGCGGTATTCGATCACGTCCTGAGGATCAGCCGCATGCACGAGCGAGGCCTGCAGCGCCAGCACGGCGCAAGCGGCGGTGAAGAGGACTGGACGATGCATCAAGCGGGCTCCTTCATGAAATCCTTGCCGGCGATCTGGACGTCGTAGCCGTCCGGGTCGACGAAGTGGAAGCTGTTGGAATCAGGCTCGGGCTTGAGGCCGCGGCGCTTGAGCTCGGCCTCGACGCGCTTGAAGTCCCAGTCGGCGACCGTGTACGCGATGTGATCGACGAGCGGCGTCGGTCCACCCGCCTTGTAGGCGTTACGCACGATCAGCACCGTGTCGCCGAAGGTCAGGTCGCACTGCTTGCCGTTGTCGTTGCTGGCGGTCATGCCGAACAGGCCCACGTAGAAGTCGCGGCTGCGCGCATAGTCGGCGACCTGCAGCGAGATGTGATTGACGCCGGTGGCCCTGAAACCGGGCGCAGCCGCGGCAGCCGCGGCGCGCGCCGGGCCGCCGGCCAGCGCGGCCAGGCCGAGGGACAGGAACTGCACGAGCTGCCGCCGCGAAATCGCGCCGCGCTCGAACTGGTCGAGCAAGCCGATGGCCATTTCTTCCACGGAAAATCTCCTGCGAATGCCTGCGAGCGAGCATCCCAACTATTGCCGCCAGCGTCAACCGGGGGCAGCGGCGTCCTGCCGCTGGCCGGCGCTGCGCGCGAACGGTAACCTAAGTGCAGTGGCACCCAACCGACGCATCACGCTCCTCAGCTACGCCACGGACGGCTACGAGCCGCAGCAGCGGACCGTGCTGCGCAGCGCCGCGCGCGCCGGCGTCGCCGAGTGCCGTGCCTGGACGCGGCCGATGCTCGAGCAGACCGACTTCTACCGCGAGCACCGGGCGCTGCTCGACGCCCCGCGCGGTGGCGGCTACTGGCTCTGGAAGCCCTTCCTGATCGCGCTCGAGCTCGCGCGCCTGCGGCCGGGCGAGTTCCTGGTGTACACGGACTGCGGCTATCCCTGGCGGCCGCTGGTGATCCGCCAATCGCTCGATCCGCTGCTCGACTGGTGCGAGCACGATAATGACGGGATGCTGCCTGGCGTCTACATCCCGAAGCACGGTCCCAACCGGCGCTGGACCAAGCACGAGTGCTTCGTCACGATGGGCTGCGACGCCGAACCCTACTGGAGCCACCCGCAGGTCCAGGCGACTTTCTCCGTCTGGCAGAAATGCGCGCGCGCCGAGCAGTTCGTGGCCGAATGGCTGCGCTGGTGCCAGCAGCCCGCGGCGCTCAGCGACGAGCGCGTCAGGACCGACATCGCCGAGTACCCGGATTTCGTCGCGCACCGCCACGACCAGTCGGTGCTCACGAACCTCGCCCTGTTGCGCGGCGTGCGCTGCTTCGGCGCTCCGCGCGAGCTGCACTCCGACACGAAGTACA
>Ga0075355_1000081_pt1 | contig 13022 bp, 20 predicted proteins | sample WestPond_Cattail_6_FD_120069 | JGI IMG/M metagenome (GOLD analysis project Ga0075355, IMG submission 120069) | Natural and restored wetland microbial communities from the San Francisco Bay, California, USA, that impact long-term carbon... | ecosystem: Environmental > Terrestrial > Soil >...
AGACACCGCGCGACCCTCTTGTTCGAGGTCAACGTCGTGAACCACGCCTGTACGGCCGTCAGCATCCACGCGGCGAGCTCGGACGACGAGATCAGGGAAACCTACACCGAGCGCTTCGCGTCGCCCCTCGAGGCCGCCACGCCCGCCGCGGCACGCATCCAGGCCGCGGCCCGCGGCGTCGTTCGCTCGCTCCTCAAACGCGCCGCCGCGGTCCACCGCCGCACGATGAAGACCCGCCGGTTGGTCGGGGCCATGCTGCCCGGCGAGCTCGAACCGTTCGCCGCCTGAGATTGGCGCATCGGTACTACACGGACCGTTGAAGTGCGCCCGCTCTAGGCCCGATGCCATCGGGACATGACACAGGCACCGACGACCGCACCGAGCGACGACCAGATCATTGCCGCGGCGCTGGAGGCCCACGGCGATCAGGGCGTCTGGTGGGTCGTCAAGCGCATCCAGGCCGGCTCCCGCAGCGAGCAGATCGTGATGGGCACGCCGGCCCGGTTCTACGGCGCGGACTTTGACGAGCACGCCTACGCCGCCACCGCCGGACCCGGCGAGTACATCCGCCGCCTGAAGGTGCTCGGCCAGACCAAGACCTTCGACGAAGTCCGTTTCAGCGTCGGCCAGGTGCTCACCGGCCAGGGCACGATCAGCGTGCCCGGCGCTGGAGCTCCAGCGCCCGCGACGCCGGCGGGTGATCCGATGCTCGCCGAGATCCTCCGCGAGCTCCGCGCGGCACGCGAGGCCAAGCCCGCCGCGCCGGATCCCAACTTGGGCGTCGTTCAGCAGGTCGTCGGGCTTATCTCCGCGCTGGGGCCGATCCTCAAGCCGCCGCCGGTCTCTCCGCTCCGCGACTACATGGAGGGCCTCCAGCTCATCGAGCAGCTCCGCGGCGACAAGGCCGCGCCCGCCGCGCAGGAGTTCAAGCCGATGGAGATCGTTCAGGCGCTGCGCGAGGGCATGCCGCTCCTCAAAGAGCTCATCGCGTCGAAGAAGGCGCCGCCGCCGGCCCGCCAGCTCCAGCCGAACACAGCGCCGCAGCTCCCCAAGCCCGCGGCCCCGGTCCTCCGTGAAAGCGGGGGGGGTTCTGATCCGGCCCCCTCCGCTTCACAATCTGCGCCCGCCGAACCGTCGCACCTGGACGCCGTCGCCGCGTTGCTCCTGATCGCCGGCAAGAGGCCCGACGTGGACCCGCTCATGTACGTGGACGTGATCGCGGACACCTTCGCCGGCGTCGGCGTCGATGTCTACGAGCTCGCCCGCGAGTCCAAGGCCGGCGAGCTCACGGCCGGCCTCATCGAGCGCCGCCCCGACCTGGAGCCGGTCCGCTTGTTCCTTGCCAAAGTTGAAGACGAGATCCGAGAGACCGCCCAGGAGCAGGCCGACCAAACGGAGCACGACGCGGACCGAGCCGCCGAACGCCAGGAGCGCGCAACGCCGGAGGAGCTCAACCCATGACCTCCGCCCCCGACAAAGACGCCAGTAACAAGGTTTGCGAGCTCACGCCACGGGAGCGGGAGATCGCCGTGCTGATCGCGCAGGGCTTCACGATGAAGGAGACCGCCGAGGCCCTCAAGATCTCGCGCTTCACCATCCGCGCCCACATCACGCGGATGCACACCAAGCTCCGCACGAGCAACTGCGCGATGCTCGCCGCCTGGTGCGTCCGCGCCGGGCTCGCCGATCACCCCGAGTGGTACGACGCCGCGGGCCGGTTCGTGGGAGAGGGAGAGGCCGCGTAGTGGGCGACCTGGACGCCAAGCCGACACAGCGCCCGCCAGCGCCGCAGGAGGAGCCGCCGCGGCTCGGCCTGGTCCTCTCGACCGTCAACCTCTCGATCGACACGCTGGAGGAGCTCTACCTCAAACTCGCGCGCGTCGGGATCAAAGGGCACCCCGCAATCGTGGCCCACGAGATCCGCGACGAGCTCTCCGCGGCGCTCGGCGCTCTGCGCGAGGCCCGCACCGTTGGATTTCACAGCGAGGCCACCGAATGAACGCGCTGACGCTCGTAGTGCAAGGCCCGCCCGGCGACGAGGAGGAGCGTTTGGTCGGGGACCTGCCCGAGGGCGAGACCGGCACGGAGGCCACCGTCGCCGCGATGATCGCGCTTATCCGGTCCGCGGCGCTCACGCCGCAGGTCCGCGGCCTGGCCCGATACCTGTCCACCCGCGACATGCCCACGGAGGCCGCGGTCTTCCGCTGGCTCCGCAACTCCATCAAGTTTCACAGAGACCCGCCCGAGCTCGAGTTCCTCCGCCACCCGGCGCGGATGATCGAAGCGCACCTCAAAGCCGTGGATGCCCGCGAGACCTTGAAGCCCATCGGCGACTGTGACGACGTGGCCGATCTGTGCTGCGCGGTCCTCCTGGCCGCGGGCCTCCGGCCCGTCCTGGTCGTCGTCGCCGCGGATCCGGCCGGCCCCTTCGTTCACGTCTACTCCGGCGTGCGCCGCGGGCCGGACTATTACCCGCTGGACCCGCAGGAGCTCGCCGCGCCCGGCCGCGAGGTCCAGGGCGCACGCCGCCGCGTGTTCGACGTGGCCCCGTAGCGCAAGAGCATCACGCAGATTAGTACCGATGCGGGATGTAAACCGGCGCGGGCGTGCGGCACACTCAACCCGTGAACACCGCACGCCGAGTTTTGCAGCTCGTGACCACCCACGCGGACAGGATTTTTCTGGCGTGCCTCCTCCTGGCGGCCGTGATCCTGTCCCACGGGTGCGCCTCGTGGTTCGCGGACTCGGCCCACCAGACCGCCGCGGCGATCGCCGGCCGGCTCCGCGAGGAAGCGAACCACACCGCGCCGCCCGCCGGCTCGCACCTTGGATGGTTGAACGTGCTCGGCTCCGTGCTCCTGGCCGCGGCCGTGCTCTCGTTCGGCCTCCGCTTCGTGCTGCCGATCCCGCTGCCCTGGACGCTCGGCCTGGCCGCGGCCGGCGTCGGCTCGTTCGTCGTCGCCAACCTGGTCGGCGCGTTCTTCGCCCACTTCTGGCCCATCCTCATCACGGCCGGCACCGTGACCGCCGCGGATGTGTTCCTCCACAACCACCGCGCCAAACGCGCCGGGGGTGCGGCATGAACACCGCCACCGCCAACGGCCGCGCCGCCGCGGCCCCGACGATCCGCGTCCTCTCGCTCGGTTGGCGCGATGCCGCCCTGGCGCTGGCGCTGCAGGCCGCGATGGTCCTCGTGGCCGTCGTGTTGTACGTGGAGGGGATCCGCTCGGATCAGCGCGAGTTCAAGGCCGCGGTCTGCGCGGAGCTCCAGTCGATCGACCGCCGCCTCTCCAAGCTCGACGGAGTACCACGATGAACCTTGGCTATCAGGATCCCGCCGTCCTCATGCCGCCCGCCGCGCTGGGAGCGATCGCCGGACTCGGCGATGCCGGCTCGGACGCCTGGAAGCAGTTGAATTGGTCCCGGCGCACCGCCGAGAACGCCGAGGCCCGCGCCGCCGGCCGGCCGCTCCCCTGGCCCACTCTGGTTTCCTCCTGGTCGCAGCTCGTGGCCGGAGCTCCGCCGGCCGGGCTCACCGTCGCGCAGATGAACAGCGCGAAAGTAACATGGCAGAAGCGCGCCGCCGCGGCGAACGCCGCGCGGAAGGCCGCGGAGCAGAAGGCCGCCGCCGCGCCCGTGCTTCAGCGCGTCGTCGTGACCGCGACACCGGCCGGCGTGCAGACCCAGACCGTGAACGTGCAGCGCGTCGCTCCCGCCGCCGGCCGCAGACTCTCGATCGGCTACGCGGATCCGCAGGTCCTCGCGGGCCTGTCCGGCATGGACGACGGCCAGCTGGGCTCCTGGCTCTCGCACACCTTCCACGAAGTAACCGGCGTGAACCTGAGCACCGTGACCGCGGGCGCGGCAACCAATATCCCCGTGGTCGGCGGCCTCGTGGCGAACATCCTCAACCCCGGCCAGCCCCAGCAATCGCAGCAGCCCCAGGCCCCCGCGCCCAAGCCCCAGGCCATCCAGGCCGCGCCCGCCGCGGTCTCGCCCGCCTTGCTCGCCGTCGGCGCGGCCGCCGCGTTCGCACTCTTAGGAGCACGGCGCTAAATGGGCCTCAGCATCACCCAGCTCGGCCAGCAGTTCACCAGCTCCGCGCCGGCGGCAACGATCGTGCAGGCCCGCGGCCTGGCCGCGCAGATCGCCGCGCTGCCGGGCTTCGCCGCCAAGCTCAACACGCTTGATGCGCGGCTCTGGTCCGTGCCCGTGATCCAGCGCACCGACAACTGGTTTGCGGCGCGGGATGCCGTCGATGCCGCCAAATCCCAGCTCGACACGGCCAGCGGGATCCTCTTGCGCGGCATCGAGTACGCGAGCTCCGCCGGCTACATCGAGGGCGATGCCGGCCTGGAGGGATGGGCTACGACCGTCGCCATCGGCGTCGGCATCGTCGCCCTCTGCATCGGCCTGGTCTTCCTCCTGCCGGCGATCGCCGCGGCCTCCGCGTTCGCCACGGCCGTCGCCGCGCTGATCGCGGCGCTGGGGACCGCTACGGGCCTGGTCGTCGTCGCCGTCGGCGCGCTGCAGAGCGTCGCCCCCGAGGCCGCGCCCATCGTGGCCGGCGGCCTTGGCCTGATCGCCATCGCCGGCATCGCGCTCCTGGCGTTCGGCCTGGTCGGCAAATCAACCCGGAGGTCCTCGTAAATGGCCAAGTCCCGCAAACGTCGCTCCGCCGCCCAGGTCCGCGCGTTCAAGAAGATGCGCGCCGCTCTGGCCCGCAAGCTCGGCTCCTCCGTCCGTCGCACCGTCAAACGCGCCCGCCGCGCCGTGCGCCGGCGTCGCAACACCAGCACCTCTCCCGGAGTTCCCACCGTGGCACGCAGATCCCGCCGTCGTCGTTCAACCTCTCGCCGGTCTAGCTCACGCCGGCGGGGCGGGTTCGTCAGTGTGGGCGGCCTCAACAAGGGCGTCGTCGGCTCGGCCGTCGTGACCGCCGCGGGCTTCGCCGCGGTCAACATGGCGCTGGACAAGCTCAGCACGCCCAACGCGGCCGGCAAGGCGCTCCTGCCGGCGTCGCTCTCGACCGGCGCTCCGCGCATCGCCGCCAAGGCCGGCCTGTCGATCGCCGCGTCGCTCGTGGCGAAAAAGCTCAAGCAGCCCACCATCGCCAAGGGCCTCCTGGTCGGCGGCCTGGTCTCGTGCGTGCTGGACGTGGTGTCGATCGCCACGGCCAAGGCCTCGGGCCTCAAGGGCATGTACGACTGGAACAACAACGGCCAGCAGCTCGGCGAAGACCCGCAGCCGCAGCTCTCGGGCCACTCCATCGGCATGGGCGCGTACGCCCAGGGCCGCGGCGATCCCGCCATCGCCGCCGACTACGCCGCCGCCTGATCTCTTGCTCCTCCTGGCGAGCGTGCGCGGAAGCGCCCGCCCGCCGGTTTGTCCCGCGTGTGAGTCCCGGCGTTGTCCCCAACCGGGGAGCGCCCCATTCGGAGTCTCAACATGGCCGTCCGCCCCATCGTGACCACGCTCGCCGAAGTGTCGGGCAACCCGCACATGGCCGAGCTCGTGTCGAAGTTCCAGTACCAGCCGCGCATCGCGCAGGCGATCGTGCAGATCCGCAGCGGCACGCCCGAGCCGTACTACGACGACATCTTCGTCGGCGACTGGGAGTTTTCGCACCGCCTGGCCTACGCCGCCGCCGGCTCCACGAGCTTTACGTTCTTCAACGTCGGCGAGTCCAAAGGCGTGCTCGACATGCCCGGCAACGGCGCCGGCCTGCCCAAGGGCTTCGCGTTCCTCTACACCGGTTGCGGCTTCCACCTGGAAACCGGCGTCGACATCAACGCCGCGGCCGATGCCGACGGCGCACAGCTCCAGCTGACCGGCACGGAAGCATGGCCCGGAACGACCGAGTTCCCGGTGAAGACCGCCGAGCAGATCCGGCGCATCCTGCAGAACGGCGACGTGAACATCAGCGCCAACGGCTACGTCCTGGATCGCTTCTACGGCCTGCATCGCGCCCCGGCGGGCGCTGGCCCCAACGTCCAGGTCGCCATCGGCGGCACCACGGCCGCGGCGCAGGAAGTCTCCGCGGCCATCATCTGCAACGGCGATCCCTCCTACGCCAACCGGCGCGTCGTGCGCCCGCAGCTCATCATGCACAACGTCCCGATCAAGGCGACGGTCGATTTTACGACCGCCCTGGCCCTGACCTCCGCGGGCGTTCTGACCATGAAGCTGTGGGGCACGCTGATCCGTCCGCGTTCGTAACCCCGCACACGCACAGCCCGGCCGGCAACGTGCCGGCCGGGTTGTTTGGAGCGTGCGGCCGAGAGGCCGCCCGCCCCTTTCCTCTCAGGAGTCCGACCATGCCCCCAGTGAAGAACCCCGGATATACGGCGTCCTTTGTGTTCGACAGCACGATCGCCAGCGCCGGCAACGACAAGAAGCAATATCAAAATACCTCCGGGTTCATCCTGGAGGTGTACGCCATCATGGGCGCTGTTGCGATCTTCTCCAGCGCCAACAGCAACAGCAACGCCGCCGCCTACGAGCTCACGGACGCGACGAACGCCAGCACCACGATCTGTGGGCGGCAGATGTTCCGCGTGCGCTTCGAAGGCAGCGAGACCGGCCCGTGGCACGACTCCACAACCGGCGTGAAATACAGCAACCTGGTCGGCACGGCGCAGAAGCCGATGTATCTGCAAACGCCCTTCCGCATCATGCCCGGCGAGTCCATCACCTGCCAGCTCTTCAACGACTCGGGCTCCAGCGTGCGCGATCAGATCGACCTGCTCTGCCGCCGCATCCCCATCGACCAGGCCGCGTGATCGCCGCCCGCCCCGCGGAGCAACGCATGAGCACGGTTCCCCATCCCAACGCCAAGCTCGCCGCCGCGGGCCTCCGCGCCCCGGCCACGCCGCCGGAGCCGGCGACCGGCCGCGGCGTCGATCCCGTGTCCAAGCAGGGGACCAGGCCCGAGCTCGTAGACATCCTCCCGCAGTTCGAGCACCGCACGTTTTACGCTTCGGAGATCCTCCTCCCGGCGAACACGACGTTCGGGCTCACCGCCGAGAGCCTCAGCGCCTGCTACTGCCTTGGCCGCATCCGCCCACAGCTCCAGGTCGGCGAGGAGTTCGCGCTTGCCGGCATGAACATCGAGCTCCTGCCCAGCGACTCGGCCGGCGGCCTGGCCGTCGTGAGCGGGGGCGTCGCCAGCTCGACCGGCTGGGGCGCGACCGACGGCACCGCCGCGGCCATCATCGTCGGGCAGAGCCTCCAGATCGACGCGAAGACATGGGGCGGACTGAGGATCTACGCGCCGGGCATCGAGACCAGCTCGTTCGACCTGGACAGCCCGACCAGGCCCGCGGAGTACATCGAAGTGATCGGGTTCCCCACGGGCAAGCTCAACGACACCACGCCGAACAAGCTGTTCCTGCCGCTCTCGTACCTGCCCACACAGCGGCCCATCACCGGGAACGACTCCGTAGACGTGCTCCTGGCGATCCGCCGCTCGCAGCTCGCAACCAACAGCGCCGGCACGCAGACCAGCGGGGGCAGCGACAAGGCCATCCGGTGCGGGATCAAAGTCACGCTCCGGCTGATGAAGACGATCCGGTCCGCCTTCTACCGGAGGTAGGCGTGATCGAGCAGCCGACCGAGCTCATGGACCTGTGGCTCCAGACCGTCGCCGCGTTCCTGCGCCGCATCGCGCCGCGCGGAGAAACCCAGCGGAGGATTTTCGGGGCCGAGGATGCGCCGCGCGAGTATGGCCCGCACAACTTGGGACCGCCCGGCACGGGCGAGCCGCCGGGTTCGCCGCCGGGCACCTCGCTCCCGGATCCGGGCAGCGCCGGCCCGTTCGTGCCGCCGCACACGCCGCCGGGCACCTCGCTCCCGGATCCCAACACGGGCAACCCGCACGGCCCGCCCAACGAGAACCCGACCACGGGGCTCCCCGATCCCAACACGGGCAACCCCGCGGGCACCAGGCCGACCACCAGCCTCCCCAACCCCGGCACGGGCAACCCCGGCAGCGGCAACGAGAACCCCACCACGAGCCTCCCCGGCCCCGGCACGGGCAACCCCGCCGGCCACGGACCCAGCACGAGCCTCCCGTTGCCCGCAGGAGGCACGGCGGTAGTGGGGGGGATGGATGCCGCGGGCGCTGGAGCCTACGCCCTCCTAGCCAGCACCGCGATCAGCGTTGCGATCGGCGGGGCGATCGCCGCCGGCTCCAGCGGGCAGTACGGCGCGCAGCAGCTCCCCACGCCGACCGGCTTCTCCGACGAGTTCGGCAACAAGGTCGTCGATCGCTACTGGTCCATCACCGACGGGAGCATCTGGACCGAGACCACGTTCGGCCAACTGCGCACGACCTCCGGCGGGTCGATCCTCTTCAACGTGGTACAGCCCGCGACCGGCGGGGCCTCCGCGATCGTCAGGGCTCCCGACCTCACGCTCGGGCACAAGATTTGGATCCGCGCGGACGCCACCTTGCAGAACGGGTACTTCGCGCAGATCGGCGACATCGGCGGATCCGTGATGGGCTTGCTGATCTACAAGGTCGTCGCCGGCGTGCCCACACTCATCCTGACCAGCCCCGCGGCCTCGTTCAGCGATGGAGATCTCTTCGGCTTCCGCGGCGACGGCACCACGCTGAGCGCCCAGGTCAACGGGTTCGGCATCCCCGGTGCCATCGTCGTCGATGCCACGTTCGCGTCGGGCTACACGGCCATCGGGGCCGACAACCCCGTCGCCGGGTTCGGGACCTTCACCGCGTTCACCGTCTGAGAACCTCACGCCGAGCTCACGTCGGGACGACGGACAGCCGGCATCGGCGCGCCTACCCCGCTCGCCGGCCGCGCGGCAGCCGCTCCGAGCCGCCCAGGAGCCGCCCCGAGCCGCCCGCAAGCCGCGCAAACGCCGCTCCGCCGCCGCTCGTTCGCGCGTTTGCCCTACCCCCAGAGCGGGAAAACCGTCCGGGATGCGTCGGGGAACCGCGTTAGAACGGCGCGGGGTCGCCCTCGCAGCAGACCGAGCCGCCGTCCAGGTCGTTGTCGCGCGGGGCCAGGCGCTGGATCTCGTGGTACTGATAATCCGGCGCTTCGCCCGGCGTCGTGATCGCGTACACCACGTACACCCGCTCGCGGTCGTAGGTCGTGCCGCCGCGCCGCCGGCCCTGTGGGTCGTGCTCCGGCCTCCACCGCCGGAAATGCCGCGTGATGGTGTCGTAGAGCCGGCCCGTGTGGCTCTCGCCGACGTACAGCACCTCCCCATCGTTCAGGATCGCGTAGACGCCGGACACCGCGCGGCCGCGGATTTTGCGGAGCTCGTTGTGATAGGCCCCGCCGGGTTCTTCGACCGCGGGGAACGGGGTACGGCCATCCAGGACGGAGCGCATGGGCAGATAATCGGCGATCGCCGCGGGGCGGTTCAGGCACTCAACGCCGGCACTCCGCGACGAGCTCCCGCAGCGCCCGCCGTTTCCGCGGCTCTACGCCGCGGCCCTTGGCCCGGCGGATCAGATCCTCCGCGCGGGGCACGTTCACCACCGGCCCGCCCACGACCAGGCCGTAGGCCCGCGCCGCATCGAGCACCAGCAGCGCCCAGGCTTGATCCGCGGCCTCCTGCCACTCCGCCCGCGTCGTCGGGTCCATCACGGCATCCTCCGCGCCGAGCCGTCCAGCATCGCCCCGTTGCACCACCCGTGGAAGGGCAGCGCGTCGATCGCCACGCTCACCGAGCTCGGCGGGTACGTGTCCATCCGCGCCGACCAGAGCACGCCGCGCACGTCGAAGAAGTCCACGGCCAGGGCGTAGGAGCTCACCGACCGCTCGGGATCCGCCGGGCACACCAGCGGCCCGAATTCCAGATCCGGCCAGCCGTTCGGCAGAGCTCCCTTGTGGTCCGCGCGGTACATCACGAACGCAAGGGCAATCTGCCGCAGATGGCTCTTGCACGCCGCATCGCGCCCCGTGTTCCGGGCTCCGGCCAGGACGGGCAGGAGCACACCCAGGAGCACCGCGACGACCGCGACGACGACCAGGAGCTCCACCAGCGTGAAGCCGCGGCGCGCCGCACGCTCGGCCGGAGAGTCGACGCTCATGGTCTCGCCGCAGCAGACCGGCCAACCGACCTCGCACGCCGCCGCCGCGTCGATCGTCGCCTCGCGCCCGCAAGTGTGGCACCACACCCGGCCGCGTTTGAGCGCCGGCACCTCGTCCGCGACATCGCCGTAGAGCTTGAACAGATCGGCCTTGAGCTCGCGCCAGCGCCGCAGGAGCGGAGAGTCGGGCATCATCGAGCCGCCCCCCCTTCGACCGCTCGAGTTTTCCGGCCCGAGCACCCGCGCGACCAGTAGAGCGAGGAAAACGACGCGCGGTCGAAGACCTCGTATTCCGCCATGCGCCCGCAGCGCGAGCACACCAGCATCGTGAACAGCCGCGAGCTCTTGACCGCCGCGGATTGGGGATCTCGATCGAGCAGCAGCCGCACGCCGCTCGGCTCCACGTTCCAATCATGCCGGCGAAACACCGCCGTCAGCCGCCGCCAGAGAGAGGGGATCCTCACCGCGCGGCCCTCCCTCTGGCCCTCAGCCACGCCGCCGCCTCGACCCACCCGATCCCCGCGTTGCACGACGCGAGGAGGAAGAACGCCGCGGCCCCGCCGGCGCTCCCCGGCGCGGCCGACGCCGCGAGGCACCCGGCCGCGAGGCCGAAGAACGTGAGCGACCAACGGCCGTGCCATCGCGCAGCCACGGCACGCGGAAACGCTTGCGCGCCAGCACGAACGCCGCGAGCGCCGGGCCGGCGGTCCGGTCCGACGACAAAGCCCCGCGGCGCTCGGCGCGCACGACGCACCGCCGGGTGCGCGGGTTGACTCTCATCTCTACCAACTCGTCCGCCAAACATTCGAGCTCCTCTCGGTTGAACAGGGCCAGGACGCGGCGCACCATCGCCGGCCGCGGTCGGCGTAGACGTTTCACGGTGGGAAGTCCTCCCCGCGGGCGCACTCCTGAGAGCACACCACCGCCAGCGCGCCCGCGGCGTCAATGGCGACGATCCACACACCCACATCCGCGGGCATCGGCGCGCCGCAGCACGCGCAGCGCCGCGACTCCGGCAGATCCTCCGGCGGGGCGACATCGGGCACGTAGCGCAGCACGGGGCCAAGGTGGATGCGCTCGCACCCGTCCGGTTCCTGCGCGATGCAAGGGCCAATGGTGGGGCTCACGGGCGCACCTCCGGGAGCAGAGGGCGCGTGTCGGGGATCTGCACGACGCGGCCCATGGCCGTCAGCGTCCGCGCCGCGGCCCAAGCGCGATCGCGCGCAAAGACCAGAGCATCGAAGCTCTCGGAGCGCTGCACCCTCTCGACTCTGGCCGCGTCCGTGCCATCGTCCGCGACCCGCGCGGAGGCAATCTCCGCCGCGAGATCCTGGAGCTTGTCGCCGATGATCGCGCACTCCCGCGCGAGCCGGTCTCGTTCCAACGCAAAGGCGCTCACGGGCGCACCTCCGCCGCGAACGCGCCGGCGTCCACCCGGACGCCGGCGAGCTCGCCGGCACCCGCCGCGGCCAGCGCCGCGGCGATCGCATCACCAAACCGGGAGCGCACGAGCTCCGCCACCATGCCCGTAGGCACGAGCAGCCACGCCGCCGCGGCCGTAGCCCGGATGCGGACTTGGTGCGCGAAGTAGCGCCCGAACGCCTCCGCCCCGACCGCCGAGCTCAGGGCCTCACCGACGAGGGCCGAGAGCGCGGGATCGGTCGGCGGAAGCTCCGGCCGGGGCGTCGCCGGCCGGATGGTTTTCGGGGCGCTCCGGCGCTCCCGGCCACGGGCCAGGGCTTCGGACGCCTCGCCGGATTCGATCTTGCGGTAGACGAGGCCCGGATACCGCGGGTCGCCCGGATGCCGCCCGTCCGCTCGGGCGAGCTTCTCGGCCTCCTGGATGACCTCCAGGCGATCGCCGGGGGGCATCGAGCGGAGCAGAGCCGTCGCCCCGCTGGCGCTCAATCCGAGGGCTCTGAGGGCCTGATAGCACCCCTCCCGCTCCTCCCCGACACCAGAGGGGGGAGGAGGATTGGAATTCTCCTCCTCCAGCGCGTGCGCCCGCACACCCGCGCCCGCGCCCGCGTTCCTCTCTAAGACGCCACCCCTAACAAGCTCGCGCGCTGGTTCGTCCAGGCGGCGCGCTGGAGCCTCAGGCGCGGCGCGCTCAGTTAGGTATCCCGCTCCCGGCCCGATCGACGCGAATTCAGCCGATGACCGTGGCGCAACCCCTTGGGGGGCCGACGGTTCCAACCCCCCCACTAGGTCCGGTAATGGGGGTGTCGTTGTGTAAAGCTCGTGCTCCGACGCCGAGCAAAACGCAGCGGCCGGCGCGCTCGCACTGTCACTGCGGCGCGCACCCGGAGCCCCGTTGCTATCACCATCGGGGCCCCTTTTCACGAATTCGAGCGGAAAACAGTCGTTTTCCGGGTCGGCAATCGTTTGTACTAACTGAGCGCGCCGGCGCGCTGCACGAGCGCGCCGGGCGCGCTCCGTCAGCGCGCCACCCCCCCTAACGAGCGGGTGCGACACCAGGTACAGGCCCTTCCCATCGAGCTCCACGATCAGCCCCTCGTGCTTGGCGCGGCTCCTCAGCCGCGAGCGCTCGCCCCGGTCCGTGCGGAACAGCGGGGCGCTCAGTTGGACGAGCTGCGCATCGGTAAGTTTCACCTGCCCGGTCTCGCTCCGCGAGGCCATCCCGATCAGGAGCGCCTGCACCCACACGAATTTTTGATCGAACGACCACCCGCACGTTTCGGCTGGAATTCCAGCCAACGCAACAGCATCCATGCTACAGCTCCGACGCTCTGATCGTTGCGTGCGGCGCTCGGCCTGGATACGATGACCCAGTGGAAGACGAGCGCTATCACCGCTCGAACGATCACGCGGGACCCCTATCACAGGTTCCCGCTCTTCCACGAGTCTAGCGGGGCCGGTGGGCCCCTGCCAGCACCCACGGAGCATCGCATCCCGATCCACTGCCAAGGAAGGGCGGGGGGTGCTCCGCGTCCCGAGC
>Ga0075355_1000082_pt1 | contig 12986 bp, 9 predicted proteins | sample WestPond_Cattail_6_FD_120069 | JGI IMG/M metagenome (GOLD analysis project Ga0075355, IMG submission 120069) | Natural and restored wetland microbial communities from the San Francisco Bay, California, USA, that impact long-term carbon... | ecosystem: Environmental > Terrestrial > Soil > Wetlands...
CGGTCGGATCCTCGGCGACCGCGCCCTCGCGCAGGAGGAAGCGGAAGAAGCGGCGGAAGCTCGACAGCTGGCGCGCCGTGGAGCGCGGCCGGGCACCGCCCTCGACACGCGAGGCGATGAAGGCCAGCAGGTCATTGCGGCTGGTGCGCGTGACGAGCACGCGCCGTGCCTCGAGCCAGCGGGTCAGGGCCGTCAGGTCGGCGCGGTAGGCGGCGAGCGTGTTGGGCGACAGGCCGCGTTCCATCCACACGGCGTCGAGGAAACGGCCGATCGCCGGATCGATCAGTTCGCCGGAGGGTTCCGTGCTCAATGTCGCTGGCCTGCTCAACGTCGTTCCCGGTGCGGAGGCGGATTGCCTCAGGCGCTCAGTATGCAAAGGCGGCCCGGTCATGCGATGTGATGGGACTCACAACCACCGCAACCGTTAAAATACCGGGAAGTGGATCACACTCCTCCGCTCGAAAGCGCCCGGCAAGCCACCCCGCCGGCCCTCCCGCGCCGCACCACCCGGTCCTGGCTGCTGTTGCCGCTGCGCCTTGCCTACGGCCTGTACGCCGGCGCGGTATTCGCGGCGTGTGCGCTGCTGGCGCTCGTGCCGCTCGCCTGCGTGCCGACGCTGCCCGGCCGCCGGCGGCTCGTGCGCCGCGTCGGCCGCACGGTGCTGGGGCTGGTCGGCATGCCGGTCCGCACGCACTGGCACGGCCCGCTGCCCGATCCCTGCATCGTGGTCGCCAACCACTGCAGCTACCTCGACGGCGTGGTGCTGTGCGCGGTGCTGCCGCCACGCTTCGACTTCGTCATCAAGCGCGAGATGGACTCGGTGCCGCTGGCCGCGTTCCTGCTCAAGCGCATCGGCGTGCAGTTCGTGACGCGCGGCAACCGCGCCGGGAGCCTGCGCGATGCGCTGCGCGTCATGCGCAGCGCCGCCGGCGGCCGCTCGCTGGCGTTCTTCCCGGAGGGCACCTTCGAGGTGGGACCGACGCTGCTGCGCTTCCACACCGGCGCCTTCGCGGCGGCCGAGCGCGCCGGCGCGCCGGTGGTCCCGCTGGTGTTGCGCGGCACGCGCCGCTGCCTGCCGCCGGGCAGCTTCCTGCCGCGCCCCGGCCGCATCGAAGTGCGCAGCCTCCCGGTGCTGGTGCCCGTGGCTGGCGATGGCGACGGCGCCGCCCGCTTGCGCGATGCCGCGCGCGCCGCCATCCTTGCCGCCCTGGACGGGAACGAGGGGACGCAGGCATGAGTGCGGTCGAGCGGGACGTCATGAACTACGACGTGGTCATCGTCGGCGGCGGCCCCGCCGGCCTGGCCTGCGCGTTGCGCCTGCGCCAGCTGCAGCCGGAGCGTTCGGTCTGCGTGATCGAGAAGGCCGCCAGCGTCGGCGTGCAGACGATGTCGGGCGCGGTGCTCGACCCGGTGGCGCTCGATGCGCTGCTGCCCGGCTGGCGCGAGTCGCCGCCGCCGCTGTGCGTGCCGGTGCAGCGCGATGAATTCCGGTTCCTGACGGCCGGCGGCAGCTACCGCCTGCCCACCCCGCCGCAGCAGCGCAACCACGGCAACTTCATCGTCTCGATCAACCACCTGGTCGCCTGGCTCGGCACGCAGGCCGAGGCCGCCGGCGTCGACGTCTTCACCGGCTTCGCCGGCGCGGCCGCGGTGTTCGATGCCTCCGGCGCCGTCTGCGGCGTGCGCCTGGGCGACATGGGCCGGACCCGCGAAGGCGCCGAGGGCCCGAACTTCGCGCCCGGCGCGGAGATCCACGCGCCGGTCACGCTGCTCGCGGAAGGCTGCCGCGGCAGCATCAGCAAGCAGCTGATCGCGCGCTACAAGCTCGACGCCGACCGCTCGCCGCCCACCTTCGCGCTCGGCTTCAAGGAGCTGTGGCAGCTGCCGCCCGGGCGCGTGCAGCCTGGCCTGGTGCAGCACACGATCGGCTGGCCGATGCCGAGCGACACCTTCGGCGGCGGCTTCATCTACCACCTCGACGGTGACCGCGTGTACGTCGGCCTGGTGGTCGGCCTCGACTACCGCGACCCGCGCTTCCAGCCGTTCGAAGCCTTCCAGCGCTTCAAGCACCATCCGAGCGTGCGCGCGCTGCTCGAGGGCGGCGAGGCCACCGGCTACGGCGCGCGCTCGATCGCCGCGGGCGGCGCGCAGGCCCTGCCCTGCATGGAAATGCCCGGCGCGGCGCTGATCGGCGATGCCGCCGGCACCCTCGACGCGGCGCGCATCAAGGGCATCCACCAGGCGATGCGCTCCGGCATGCTGTGCGCCGAGCACCTCGTGGCGCACGGCACGGTCGCCGGTTACGACGCCGCGTGGCGCGCTTCGCCGGGCGGCCGCTCGCTGCAGGCGGTGCGCAACATCAAGCCGGGCTTCAAGCGCGGCCTGTGGCTCGGCCTCGCCAACGCGGTGCTCGAAACGGCGCTGCGCGGGCACACGCCCTGGACGCTGCGCCATACCCTGAACAGCGCGACGCTCCGGCACCTCGACGATCCGCGCCTCGGCGCGCCGCTCGCCGCGATGGAACGCACGCTCGCGCCGCGCGACCGCACCGCGGCCGTCTACCTGGCATCCACCGCGCACGACGAGCAGCAGCCGATCCACCTGCACGTGGCCGACACGCGCATCTGCGCCGACCGCTGCGCGCGCGAATACGGCAATCCGTGCACGCGCTTCTGCCCGGCCGCCGTGTACGAAATGGTCGCCGACGAGAACGGCGGGCGCCGCCTGCAGATCAACGCCGCCAACTGCGTGCACTGCAAGGCCTGCGACATCAAGGATCCGTACGGGATCATCACCTGGACCACCCCCGAAGGCGGGTCGGGCCCGAACTACCAGAACCTCTAGGGCCTGTTCACGCCCAGGACATCGATGCGTTGCTGCTCAAAATGCTTTCAGGCAAGGCGCGAGGCGCGATGCGTGGTAATTCCACGTGAGCGCCGAGCAACGCCGCATGAAAGCATTTTGAGCGCAACTCTCCGAGGCCGGCCCGGTTTTTTCCGGGGCTGCGTTGCTCCTTCCTCATGTACATCGAGTACATATCGGTCGTCGCGCCTTGCCCCGAACAAAACCGGGCACGGCCGCATCGATGTCCTGGGCGTGAACAGGCCCTAGGGTTTCGTGCCCACCGACCTCGACGCCCTCTACCAGCGCGAGCTGCGGCAGCACGGTTGGCACGCCGACGCGGCCCAGCGCGCGGCGGTGGGCCGCCTCGCGGTGCTGCAGCGCGAGCTGTGCGAGCGGCGCGCGCAACGCGGCGCATGGGCGCGTTGGCGCGCGCGCTTCTGGCCGGACAGCGAGCCGGCGGTGCGCGGCGTCTACCTGTGGGGCAGCGTCGGGCGCGGCAAGACCTGGCTCATGGACCTCTTCTACGACTCGCTCGGACGCGTGCCGCGGCGCCGGCGCCATTTCCATCACCTGATGCGCGAGGTGCACGCGTCGCTCACCGCCATCCAGCAGCGCACCGATCCGCTGCAGCTCGTGGCGCGGCGCATGGCGCGCCAGGCGCGCGTGTGGTGCATCGATGAATTCCAGGTCAGCGACATCGCGGATGCGATGCTGCTCGATGGCCTGCTGGGCGGGCTGCTGCGGCAGGGCGTGACCCTGATCGCCACCTCGAACCTGCCGCCGGCCAGCCTGTACCGCGACGGCCTGCAGCGCGCGCGCTTCCTGCCGGCGATCGCGCTGCTGGAGCGCGAGCTGGACGTGGTGCACGTCGACGGCGGGGTCGACTACCGGCTGCGCCACCTGCAGCTGGCGCCGATCTACCTCGAGGCCACCGATCCGGCGACCCCGGCGCGGCTCGATGCGCTGTATGCCGGGCTCGCCGACGCGCACGCCGAGAGCGCGCGCCAGATCGAGGTCAACGGCCGGCGCCTCACGGCGCAGCGGCGCTCCGGTGGAGTCGCCTGGTTCAGCTTCGCCGCGCTGTGCGAGCAGCCGCGCAGTGCCGATGACTACGCCGTGCTCGCGCAGGACTTCCACACCATGTTCCTCACCGGCATCCCGCGCCTCGGCAGGCAGTCCGAGGATGCCGCGCGCCGCTTCATCAGCCTGGTGGACGAGTTCTACGACCGCGGCGTCAAGCTCGTCGTCTCGGCCGCGGCCGCGCCGACCGGGCTGTACGCCGGCGAGCGGCTGGGCTTCGAGTTCGCGCGCACCGCGAGCCGGCTCGCGGAGATGCAGAGCGAGGAATACCTGGCTAGACCCCATTTGAAATCAATGGATTAACTCGATATGTTAGAATTACCGGATGGCCGAAAGAACTCGATGAGCGCGCCGCGGGCCCACACCAGCCGGCACCGCCGGCTCGCTGCACGGTTGCTGCGCTCCTGGCGCGCCAGCCTGCCGCAAACCGAGTGGCGCGCGGCCGGCGCAACCAGCCTGCGCGCGGCGGCGGAAGCGCAGGTCCGGTTGGGCGCCGTGCGCCGCCCCCGGCAGACACTGCTGCGCGTCTACAGCCCGCCGCCCGATGCCACCGGCGGCGCCAGCTACTCCGTCGTCGAGCTCATCGTCGACGACATGCCCTTCCTGGTCGACACGCTGAACCTGGCGCTGGGCGAGGCGGGCTATGGCGTCCAGCTCAACGTCCGGCCGATCCTCGGCGCGGTGCGCGGCGCGAACGGCCGCCTGCTGCACTTCCGCGAGCGTCGCGGCGCGCACGCCCCGATCAGCGAGTCGTGGCAGTACCTGCGCATCGACCGCGTGCCGAGCGCGCAGGAATGCAACGCGCTGCGCCGGCGGCTGGCCGCGGTGCTGCGCGACGTGCGCCTCGCCTGCGAAGGCTGGCAGGCGATGCGCCAGGAGGCGCTCGCGGTGCGCGAGCAGCTGCTGCGCCAGCCGCCGCCCTTCCCGGCGGCGATGGTCGCCGAGAGCGCGGCGCTGATCGCGTACATGGAGGACAACCACTTCACCTTCCTCGGCTTCCGCCGCAGCCGCCTGCGGCGCCGCGCCGACGGCCCGCACCTCGAGCCACTCGCGGACACGGCGCTCGGCATCATGCGTGCGATGCCGGCGGCCGAGCTGGTGCCGCTGCGCGCCAAGCGCAGGCTGTTGCTGGTCACCAAGGCGGACCGCCGCTCGACCGTGCACCGCCCCGGTTACCTCGACTGCGTCATCATCAAGGAATTCGACCGGCACGGCCGCATCAGCGGCGAGGCGCAGTTCCTGGGATTGTGGACCTCGAACACCTACCACGCCGACCCGCGCACCGTGCCGATGCTGCGCCTCAAGGTCCAGCGCGTCGTGGCCGCCTTCCCCTACAAGCCATCGAGCCACGACAGCAAGCGGCTGCTCAGCATCCTCGACAACCTGCCGCGCGACGAGCTGTTCCAGGCCTCGAGCATCGAGTTGCGGCGCTGCGCGCGCGCCGTACTGGCGCTCGAGGAGCGTCCGCACAACGTCTGCCTGGTGCTGCGCCGCGATGAGCTGCGGCGCTTCTGGTCGTGCCTGGTCTACCTGGCGCGCGAGCGCCTCGACAGCGAGGGGCTCGACCGCATCGAAGGCGTGCTCAAGCGTTCGCTCGGCGGTGGCCAGACCGACTCCGCGCTCGCGGTCGGCGATGCGCCTCTCGCGCAGCTGCACATCACGGTGCGCACCGCCGCTGGCGATGCCGCGCCGCCGGTCAACCGCCGCGCCCTGGAACGCGAACTCGACGCCACGCTGGTGACCTGGCACGACCGGCTGCGCGAGGCCTTGCGCCAGCGGCACGACGAGGCCGAAGCCGCCGCGCTCGCACATCGCTACGGACAGGCCTTCCCGGCCGCCTACCAGCAGGACGTGAGCGCCGCGCAGGCGGTGCAGGACATCGCCGACCTCGACACGCCGGCGGCACACGGCTGCGGGCGGCTGCGGCTGCGGCTGCCGGCCGACCCGGGCACCACGCGCGCGCACCTGCGGCTGCTGCGCCATGGCGAACCGCTGGCGATCTCCGAGGCGCTGCCGATCCTCGAGAGTTTCGGCCTGCGCGTGATCGCCGAGCGCCCCTACGAACTGCGCGCCACGCACAACGCGGCGCTGTGGATCCAGGACTTCGAGCTCGAGACCCCGGGCTTGCACGCCGCCGACGCGCACGCGCTCGAAACTCAGCTCAACATCGCCTACACCGCGGTGCTGGCGGGCGAACTCGACAGCGACGGCTTCCACCGCCTGATCGTCAGCGCCGGCCTGACCGTCGCGCAGACGCGCGTGCTGCGCGCGCTGTGCCGCTACCTGCTGCAGACCGGGCTGCCTTTCAGCCAGCAGTACATGGAGCGCGTGCTGCACAGCCACCCGCACATCGCGCGCGAGCTGTGGCGGCTGTTCGACCGGCGCCTGAACCCCGCGGCCACCGACCGGCGCGCGGCGCGCGACGCGGCGGCGCTCGAGCGGCGCGTGCACCACGCGATCAGCGAGGTGCGCAACCCGGACGACGACCGCATCCTGCGGGCCTTCCTGGCCCTCGTGCTCGCCATCGTGCGCACCAATTATTTCCGCGACCACGGCAACGGCGCGCCGCTGGCCTTCAAGCTGCTGCCGCGCCTGGTGCCCGGCCTGCCGGAACCGCGCCCCGAGTTCGAGATCTTCGTGCACGGCACGCACGTCGAGGGCGTGCACATGCGCAGCGGCCCGATCGCGCGCGGCGGCATCCGCTGGTCGGAGCGCCCCGAGGACTTCCGCACCGAGGTGCTGGGCCTGATGAAGGCGCAGCACGTCAAGAACACGCTGATCGTGCCGGTCGGCGCCAAGGGTGGCTTCGTCGCGCGACGCCTGCGCGCCGGCGTGCCCGCCGACGAGCGCGCGCGCGAGGTGCTGGCCTGCTACCAGGCCTACATCCGCTGCCTGCTGCAGCTCACCGACAACATCGTCGACGGCGAGATCGTCGCGCCGCCGCAGGTGCGGCGCCGCGACGGCCATGATCCGTACCTGGTGGTCGCGGCCGACAAGGGCACCGCCAGCTATTCCGACGTGGCCAACTCGATCTCGGCCGAGTTCGGCTTCTGGCTCGGCGACGCCTTCGCCTCGGGCGGCTCGGCCGGCTACGACCACAAGAAGATGGGCATCACGGCGCGCGGCGCCTGGGAGTGCGTCAAGCGGCACTTCCGCGAGCTGCGCGTCGACATCATGCGCCAGGACTTCACGGTCGCCGGCGTCGGCGACATGTCGGGCGACGTGTTCGGCAACGGCATGCTGCTGTCGCCGCACATCCGGCTGCTGGCCGCCTTCGACCACCGCCACGTGTTCATCGACCCGGATCCGGATACGCGCCGCAGCTTCCGCGAGCGCGAGCGCCTGTTCCGGCTGCCGCGCTCGAGCTGGGCGGACTACGACCGCCGCTGCCTCTCGCCCGGCGGCCTGGTGTTCGAGCGCGCGCACAAGTCGGTGCTGCTGACCCCGCAGGCACGCACGCTGCTCGGCCTCGAGCACGAGCGCGCCACGCCGCAAGAAGTGGTGCGCGCGGTGCTGCGCCTGCCGGTCGACCTGCTGTGGAACGGCGGCATCGGCACCTACGTCAAGGCCGGCGACGAGAACCACGCCGAGATCGGCGATCGCGCCAACGACGCGGTGCGCATCAACGGCGCGGAGCTGCGCGCGCGCGTGTTCGGCGAAGGTGGCAACCTCGGCTGCTCGCAGCGCGGCCGCATCGAGTACGCCCAGCACGGCGGGCGCATCAACACCGACTTCGTCGACAATTCGGCCGGCGTCAACACCTCCGACATCGAGGTCAACCTCAAGATCATGCTGGCCGGCACGGCCGGCGGCCCGGCGCCCAAGGGCGCGCGCCGCCGCGCGCTGCTCGCGGGCGTGACCGACGAGGTGGCGGCGCAGGTGCTGCGCAACAACTACCTGCAGAGCCAGGCCATCAGCCTGCTCGAGCAACGCAGCGTCGGGGACCTGGGCCAGCACCAGCAGCTGCTGCGCGCGCTGGAGCGCGACGGCGAGCTGAACCGCGCGCTCGAGTTCCTGCCGAGCGATTCCGAGATCGACGAGCGCATGGTGCGCGGCCAGGGCCTGACGCGCCCGGAACTGGCGGTGCTGCTGGCCTACGGCAAGATCTCGCTCGACCGCGCGCTCACCAAGGCCGACATCGCCGAGGACCCGTACCTGGCCGGCGAGCTCGAGCGTTACTTCCCGCGCCGCTGGCGCCGCCGCTTCGCGCGCCGCATCGCCGCGCATCGGCTGCGCAGCCAGCTGATCGCCACCACGACCACCAACAGCATCCTCAACCGCATGGATCCGGGCTTCGTCACGCGCATGGCGGCGCAGACCGGCGCCGACACCGCGGCGGTGGCGCGCGCCTACACGATCGCGCGCGACAGCGCTTCCTTGCGCGAGTTGTGGCTCAGCATCGAGGCCCTCGACAACAAGGTTGCGGCGACGGCGCAGTACCAGGCGCTGCTCGCCACCAGCGACTACGTCGAGCAGCTCACGCGCCGGCTGCTGCTGTCGCGCCACGGCCGCACCCACGCCGACATCGGCGCCGAGGTCGTGCGCCTCAAGCCGGCATTCCAGGCACTCGAGCGGCTGCTGCCGTCGGCGCTGCTCGGCATCGCGCGCGACAACTACCTCGACCTGCGCGCGCAGCAACTGGCTGCGGGCATGCCCGAGCCGCTGGCCGAACGGCTGGCGGCGCTCATGCCGCTGCGCGCCACCTGCGACATGGCGGCGGTCGCCGAGCAGCTCGGCCGCCCGTTGGCCGTGGTCGCGCAGCAGTACTTCGAGACCGCCGCGGCGCTCGGCATCGATTGGCTCGCCGACGCGATCCGGCGGCTGCGCACCACCGGCACCTGGCAGTCCGTGGCGCGCGAGCGCCTGTACACCGCCTGCCTCGACGGCCAGCGCAACCTCGCCGTGCGCGCGCTGCGCGAGCGTGCCGGCGACGGCGCCGCGCGCGAGCGCTGGATCGAGCGGCTCGGCGCTCCCGGGCAGCAGTGGTTGCTGACGCTGCGCGAGCTGCGCGTCAGCGCCGCACCGGACCTGGCGGCGCTGATGGCGGGCGCCGAGGCGTTGCGCAACCTCGCACAGTAGCGACGCGTCCCTCGATGTTCCGCGTGCCCAGATCCTTGAGGAGGCTGTAATCGTGACCGCCAAGCTGCTGCTCGTGCGCCACGGCCAGAGCACCTGGAACCTCGAGAACCTGTTCACGGGCTGGACCGACGTCGACCTGTCGGCACAGGGCATCGACGAGGCGCGCCGCGCCGGCGCCGAGATCGCGCGCGCCGGGCTGGCGCCGGAATACGTGATGACCTCGGTGCTCAAGCGCGCGATCCGCACCGAGTGGTTGATCCTCGAGCAGCTCGACCTGCTCTGGCTGCCGGTGGTGCGCGACTGGCGCCTGAACGAGCGCCACTACGGCGCGCTGCAGGGCCTGAACAAGGCGCAGACCGCGGCCCAGTACGGTGACGCGCAGGTGCACGTCTGGCGGCGCAGCTTCGACATCGCCCCGCCGCCACTCGCGCCCGACGATCCGCGCCATCCGCGCTTCGATCGGCGCTACGCCGAGGTGCCGCCGGCGGCGCTGCCGGCCACCGAATCGCTCAAGGACACGCTCGCGCGCGTGCGGCCGTGCTGGGAGCAGTGCCTCGCGCCGCAGCTGCGCGCCGGCCGCCAGGTCATGATCGTCGCGCACGGCAACAGCCTGCGCGCGCTGGTGATGATGCTCGATGGGCTCTCGCCGGAGCAGATCGTCGAGCTCAACATCCCGACGGGCGTGCCGCTGCTGTACGAGCTCGACGGCAACCTCAAGCCGGTGTCGAGCCGCTATCTCGGCGATGCGGACGCGGTCGCCGCGGCCGCCGAGGCGGTGCGCCGCCAGGGCGAAAAGCGCAGCTAGGAAGGTTCCCTGCGCTTCAGCGGCCGGACGGCCGCATCATGCCGGAAGCGGCCCAGCCGTCGTAGCGGCCCTGCTGCTGCGTCGCGAGCTCGCGGAACTGGCGCGTCGTTTCCTGCATTTCGGTGACCGAGATGCGGATCGCCTTGCGGGCGTGCAGCGTGTAGCGATCACCGACCTCCGCATCGACGCGCCGGAAATCGACCGCGAATTCGCGCGCGCCGAGCGTGGCCGCGAGCCGCTGGCACGCGCCCGCGTCGGGCAGGTCGAAGAAGAAGTCGACTTCCTGCGGACGGAACAGCTCGCCGCCCTGGGCCCGCAGGTTCTTGACCAGGCGCTCGTCCCAGTCCTGGCCGCGCCGCGCACTGAGCCGCCGGACCGTCACGTAGACGCGGAACACCGCCACCAGGGCCGCCAGCACCAGCACCCAGGTGAGCCAGGACATCACTCCTCCGGTGCGATCGTGACGCGCAGGCCGTCGAGCGCGTCGACGAGCGGGATCTGGCAGGACAGCCGCGAGGCGGCCGGGCGGAACGAGGCCAGGTCGCGCAGCATGTCCATCTCGTCCGACATCGCCGGCGTGAGCTTCGGCGCCCAGGCCGCGTCGACGTAGACGTGACAGGTGGCGCACGAGCACATGCCGCCGCAGATCGCGGTCACGCCCTCGTCCATGTCGCGCAACGGCTCCATCAACGAGGTCCCGGCCGGGGCGTCGAGCTCACGCTCGATACCGTCGCGATCAATCACCAGCAACCGGGGCATGCATCACTCCACTGTTTTTGGGCGCGCTAGTTTGCCGATCAAAGGCACGGGATGCCAGTGGGGATTGCCCGGATGATTGCCCGCATGAAGTCTGGATCAGGCCTGGGGTCCGGCCGCGCCGCGCGCCGCCAGCCACAATGCGCTCAGGCCCTCGTAGACCTCGATGGCGGCCGCGAGTCGCGTGGCGGCCCTGGCGCCGCCCAGGCCCGCGGCGTCCAGGAGCCGGGGCGCGCCGGCCCGCAGCTCCGGGTGATAGGCAAGCAGGCAGCCGAGGTCGAAGATCGGGTCGGCGACTTGCGCGTATTCCCAGTCGAGCAGCCACAGCTCGGCGCCATCGAGCAAGTTCGCGGGCACGAGGTCGCCGTGCACGATGGCCAGGCCGGCGGCGCCGCTCGCGAGGCGCCGCGCCGCGCTGGCGACGCGCTGCGCCGCGGCCTGCAGCGCTGCGTCGGTGCGCGCGCGCGGCTCGACCTGGCGCAGGTAGTCGGCCGCGCTGGCCGCGGCATCGAACGGCGCCACGCCCGGCGGTGGCGGACGCGCATGCAGCAGCGCGAGGCGCGCGGCGAGCCGATCGAGCGCACCCGGCCGCGACAGGTCGGCCGCTTCCCAGGTGCGCCCCGCGAGGAATTCGCTGACCTGCGCCCCGAGCGCCGGCGCGCGGCGCAACACGCGCGGCGCCAGCCCGCTGGCCGCGGCGGCATCGTGCAGCACACGCTCGCGCTCGCGATCGACCCCGGGCCTGCGCCACGCCGCGCCGTCGAGACGCAGCACGAAGCTCCCGAGCGCGCTGTCGACGCGCCAGGTGTCGTTCACGGTGCCGCCCAGGAGCCGCTCGAGGCGCAGCGGCGGCGCCCCGCCCTCGAGGCCGGGCACCAGCGCGAGAGCAGCAGCTCCTGGCTGCTCCGCAATTGTCGGCGTACGCGGCATCAGCCAGAGGCGCCATCGCGCACGAGCTGCGCGCGGTAGCGCTTTCGCCAGGAGCGCAGGCCAAACAGCGACACGACGATGTAGACAACGAACAGCGCCGCCGTGGGATACAGCCGCTGCTGGATGAAAAGCCCGACCATGATGGTGTCGGCGATGATCCAGTAATACCAGTTCTCGAGTACCGAGCGCGCCAGCAACCACGTTGCCATGAAGCTGATGAATGTGGCGAGCGAATCGAGCAGCGGCCACGCCGCCTGCGTTTCGGATGCCAGCACGTGCGCGCTCAGAAGCGTCGCGCACAGCACGGCGAGCGTCACCGGCAGGTGCCGCCGCGGCGGCCAATGGTGGATGTGGCCTTCCTCCTGCTCCGCATTCCGCTTCCAGCTGTACCAGCCGTAGAACGCCATAACGACGTAATACATCTGCAGGATCGATTGCATCGGCAGGTGCGCGCGCGCCGCGAGCACCACGTAGATCGAGGAACTGAGCCCGCCGGCCACCCAGCCCCAGCGATTGCGCCACAGGATCAGCAGCACGTAGATCACCCCGGCGACTACGGCGAAAGCCTCCTGCCAGTGCGCGCGCAGCTCGCCCAGCACCGCGGTCACAGTTCCCACCGCAGCGTCGCGCCCAGCTGCAGCGGGTCGCCGGCCTGCAGGTAGGACTTGACCGGGAAGTCCGGCGGCTCGAGGCCGAAGTAATAACCCTGCACCGCGTAGCGCGCGTCGAACAGGTTGTGCGCCCACAGGCTCACGGTCCAGCCGCCCTGGCGCCAACCGAGCCGCGCATTCACCAGCGTGCGCGCGCGTGCGCGCTGCTCGTTGCTGGAGCTGAAATAGAAGCCGGACTGCGCGCTGAGATCCACGCGCGCGAACACGCCCGCCGGGTGCTCGTAGCCCGGGCTCAACGACAGCTGCCAGCCGGGCGCGTACGCCTGCGCGCGCCCACGCAGGTCGAGCCCGTCATTGACGTAGCCGAGGTAGCGCGTGCGCTGCAGCGCCGCCGTTGCGCCCAGCAGCCAGCGCGCACGCGGGCGCCAGTGCAGCTCGGCCTCGACCCCGAGGTTGTCGCCGTGCGCCGCGTTGTCGGTATAGAACACGTAGGTGAGTGGATTGTCGGCGAGCAGCTGGCGCGAATTGTAGACCTGCATCGAGGTGCGCCGCATTGCGTAGACGTCGGCGCGCAGGTCGAGGTCGCCGGCCGCATCCCCGAACTGCGTGCCGAACTCGAGGTTCCACAGTCCCTCGGGAGCGTATTCGCGCTGCGCCGCCTCGATGCCGGCGCCGATGTTGAAGCCGCCGGCCTTGTAGCCGCGCGCCAGCGTGGCGTAGAAGCGCCGGCGCGCATCCAGCGGCCAGGACCAGGACAAATTGCCGCCAGCGAGCAGGTCGGCCGAGTGCGGGAACGGCACGTCCGCGCTGTCCGCGTAATCGGCGCCGCGCTGCTCGAGGCGCAACCCGAACGTCACGGTGCCGCGGCGCGCGGTGAGCAG
>Ga0075355_1000083_pt1 | contig 12970 bp, 11 predicted proteins | sample WestPond_Cattail_6_FD_120069 | JGI IMG/M metagenome (GOLD analysis project Ga0075355, IMG submission 120069) | Natural and restored wetland microbial communities from the San Francisco Bay, California, USA, that impact long-term carbon... | ecosystem: Environmental > Terrestrial > Soil >...
ATCACACCAAAATTAACGTGAAATTGTAACTGGCAAGAAACCCAGTTGACGCGAATTAGCTGGAAGCGGAGTTCTTGCGGGCACGCTCGGCATTGCGATGCTCGCGGCGGCGGCCTGCGTCTTCGTAGCGGCGCTTCTCTTCTTCCGTTTCGGGAACAACCGGAGGAACCTGCCGCCGTCGCCCGTGGCGGTCCACGGCGACGAATGTCAGGTAGGCGGTGCTGACGACGCGCTTCTCGCCGGTAATGTAGTTCTCGACGAAGGCTTTCACGCCGATCTCCATGGAGGTGTTGAAGGCGCGATTCACGGTCGAGCGGAGGATGACCAAGTCGCCAACATGGACGGGCGTGAGGAAGTCCATGTGATCGATGGAGGCGGTGACGACGTAACTCTTCGCGTGACGATGCGCGGCGAGCGCTCCGGCAACGTCGATCCAGTGCATCAAGCGTCCGCCAAGGAGTGCGCCGAGCGGATTGGTGTCGTTGGGCAGGACAACTTCCGCCATCTCAGACTGCGATTCGCGAACCGGCCGCGGAGTAAGTTCGTCAGACATGCGTGCGTTCTCTTTCTAACGTCGTGCGAGATAAGACTGCAGAAAACATTCCGCCAGCGACTGGATTCGCTCATTAGGATGCCTTTGCTGCCAGCGCTGGCTCAACAATTCATAATGCAGGTTGCCACTGCCCTGCGGCAAGTAGTTCAGCTCCGAAACGTAGCAGAGTGAAATCTGGCCATCACGCTCTCGCAGGATTGAAAACCGAACGGAATCAGCTTCGCGACTTTGCGGAAGACGGCTGCAATCGCGAGCGTAGCCGAGGTTGCACTGCTTCAGTTCGTCGTCGGATGGAGTCGCTTCTGCCGCGCCGCACTTTCCGCGATAAGCTGCGCCGAGCGGAAGGCGAGCAGGATGGGGAAAGTTCGAATTGTCAAAACGTTGTGTAGGTAGAAAATACGGGCACGCCATGATCAGAGCGATTCTACAGATTCGTAGCGATGTCGCCAAAGTCCATCGAACACATCTGCATCGACTCAGGTAGCCACACCAGATTTGAATCAGGCGTTTGACCCAATCAAGAACCAAGTAATCACTTTGCGCCAACCATATAGTGGACCAAAGCTCCGCTTCCGAAACGATGGACAATTCGTCGGCAAACAAGAACTCGGCACGTGGATGAATTCTGGATTTCTATTAGTCGATTCCGTTACAGCGGACACCCGCAGTGTGATCGTCAAAGGGCGGAGATGTCTATTGTTTTATGATCGGCAAAAGAACGCGATGACAAACGTCGCGACAAACCACCCCGTTACTATTCAAATTGAAGGGAACATCAGTTCGTCAGCAGACGCTACCTCTGCTCTTAAGGCCGTTTTTGAAACGCAACACGTGAAGGAAAGGCTGGAGAAATACTTCGTTCCCAACTTCGACACAACAGGCGACTGGCAGTCGGAGCTTGGCAATGTTGTCGGCCCGATCGGCACGCTTGAAGGAAAACCCGTTTTTCACTACCAGAAGGATAAAAGCGTTTCCATCGCCCGAGCCATAGAGACACCTGACCCCGACTATCCCAAAAAGGCCAAACAGGAAAGAAAAGTTGGAAGATCGACTCTGTATTTTATTGTCGACGAGCATGGGCAGATTGCCCTTTTGAGTTTCAAGGATTTCAGTGGCAATGTCTTCGATTTCAATGCCCTCGAAGCTGTGTCGAGATGGAAATTCCGTCCAGCCGAAAACGACGGCAAACCCGTCGCGTTTATGTCTACTGTGGATATTAGCTACCAGTTCCGCTGATAGAATCTCCTCTGCCATGGACCGCCTGCAGATGCTGCAAGACCTTCTCGCGCAAGACCCCAACAATCAATTGGCCCGCTACGGACTCGGGATGGAATATTCCGGCAAAGGCCAGACCGATGCCGCGGTCGCAGAGTTCAAAAAATTGATGGAGATTAACCCCGACTACGCCAACGCCTACTTCATGGCCGCTCAGGCCCTTGCAAAATCGGAGCGAACCGACGAGGCAAAGCAGCTGTTGCGCCAGGGAATCACGGCTGCCGCGCGGACCGGCAACAATCACGCACAGAGCGAAATGCAGGCGTTCCTCGACGAACTCGAGTACTAACAGAAAAGCCCGGCTGGCTGCCGCGCTCTCCCACGAGCAAAATAATCACTTCCCTGCCGCACTCTGTGCTGTGCCCTTCTTGATCAGATCAGCCGCTATGGCGTAGGCCTTGTCTTTGCAAGGGTCCTTCCCTGCGGCAAGATCGGCGCTGGTTGGCAGGCACAGTTGATCCGGGGTGACACCCTTCTTCTCCAAATCTTCGTTGCCGGGGAAAATCACGCGCGCTGTGGCGACCTGAACGCCATACGGAACGATGGTGTCGACTCCCACTTTGTGCGAGTAGAAGTTGGCGGCGGTTGCGTAGCCGGCGGTGTGATCGCCGACGACGATGGCGCGACCCTCGCGCTGGAAGTGCCGCGCGAAAAGCTCCGCGCAACTGAAGCTCTGGCTGTCGACCAGGATCACCATGGGCACCGGCAGGTTAGGATTCTTAGGCTTCACCTTGATTTGCTCCGGCTTCTTTCGGCCCTGCAGATCCGCGACGACCACTGGTTGCGGCTCGAAGTATCCAGCGATGTCTTCCAGCGCCTTGACGGCGCCGCCTGGGTTGCCGCGCAGATCCACGACGATTGCCTTCGAATTGCTCACCTTCTTTAACAACCCGCTGATAAAGCCATCGTCGTAATAAACAAAGCGCGGAATCTGGAGGTACCCGATGTCCCCCTCCATTTTGTAGTGATAGGTGACCTCGTTATCGCTTTCGATATCGCGCAGCATGTCCCAGAAATTGAATGAGTCGGTGAGATCGGTAACGGCAGCTTTCTCTCGCACCTTGGCCTCAAGGTGAAGCTTCTGCGATGCTCCGCCGTTACGGGAGTATTCGATATCGAGAGCGTGCGCGGGATGCAGTACGCGGAAGTAGAGCATCATCAAGTCGAAAGAGTCGCGCACCGCGTTGAACCCATTTACGCTCAGGATTTGGTCGCCTTCTTTCAGGCCGGCGGCTTCAGCGGAGCTTTTTTTCTTGATCTCGTAAATGTAAATCCGGTCGCCGTAGGCTTTGGCGTTGAAGCCGAAGCTGATGTCGACGATGCGCCCCGGCGCCATGAACATGGTGTGCGAGTTGCCCAGCTTATTCACCAGGGCAAAGATGGCGGTATAAATCTGGTTGGTGTTCTGGGCGGCGTCAATCTTCTGCCGCGTCTCGGCGACCATAGCCTTCCAGTCCATGCCACCAAAGGTAGGATCGAAGTAGTTTTTGTCGATGTCTTTCGAGACGTCATCCAAGATCAACCGGGCACGGCCCTTCTCGAAGTTAAGATCGGCGCAGAAACAAACCGGAACAATCAGCAGGAATATTGCTATCAGCAAAAGAGTTTTCGGCACAAAACCTCCCCGGCGCAATCGGCACATTAACGGGCTACACCGTCTAACGTAAGTGATTGTAAGTACGTTAAGGTGTGACAACACACAATCGCGATTGATTTACAAAATCCGGAAAAGTGACTTATTTCCCTGCCGCCTGCTCCACCGTCATGTCGTCGCCTTCCTGGACCAGGCGGCGCATGGCCCACTCAATGGCTCCGGGCCAGATTTGGTAGAGCTTTACGATGAGCCCGTCGCGCCAGGGTGCCACCACTTCGCGCTTGCCTTTCAGACAGCCATCGAGCGCGGCGTGGGCGATGACATCGGGAGTGGGGCCCTTCCGCACCGCGCCGCCGAGGCGACGACGCACGTTTCCGCGGACTACGTTCTTCGAAAAGTTCGTCGCGATATATCCCGGGCAGACGGTAAGGACATTGACGCCGGTGTCCTTCAACTCGACTCGGGCGGCTTTACCGATGGCGTTCAGCGCAAACTTGGTGGCACTGTAAGCGGCCTTGTAAGGAACAGGGATATGGCCGGCCACGCTCGAGATGTTGATGATCGTGCCTGATGCTTGCTGGACGAAAACAGGCGTCACCACCTGCATCCCCATGATGGCCCCGAAAAGGTTGGTGTCAAACATCGAGCGGCAGGCGTCAATATCCATCTCGGCGACAGAGTCGGCAAGGCCGTAGCCGGCGTTGTTGACCCATATATCGACACGTCCGAAATTGTGCAGGGTAAGGCTGAGCAGGCGGTCGAGGTCTTCGCGGTTGCGCACGTCGCAAGCGATGCCAAGCGTGCGATCGGTATGACCGATGCGAGCGCGAGCCTCTTCGGTTCGCGCTTCGTCGCGCGAACTAAGAAAAACGCGCGCACCTTCTTCTACAAACAACTTGGCAATAGCCTCTCCGATGCCCATCGAGGCGCCGGTAACAACAGCAACTTTCCCTGCGAGACGCATGGTTCGCTTGTAGAAGGAACGCGGAATGAAGTCAAGCGTTCGTCGAAGCACAACTGTTGTCATGATTTGACGTTCAATAAAAATGTGGCGTTTCTCTCCGCCGGCGACAGACTTTTCAGCTGCTATTTGGAGTAGAATCGCATCCAAAGTGGGTGAGGCCCCCGTTCCTATGAATTTGCCCCGCACGCTCGGCGAACTTCGCCGCAGTGAGCTCTTCTCGGAATCCCGCCTGCGCTCCCGCCATGTTAAAGACGAGATGCGTGAGAACCTTATCGCCCGGTTGCGCGATGGAGGTGAGAACGTTTTTCCCGGAATCGTCGGCTATGAAGACACCGTGATTCCCCAGATCGTGAACGCGATCCTGTCGCGGCATAACTTCATTCTTCTAGGACTGCGGGGACAGGCCAAAAGCCGCATTCTGCGCGCGCTCACGACCCTGCTCGATGAAGCAACGCCCTATGTGGAAGGCTGCGAAGTTCACGACAATCCCTACGATCCGATCTGTCGCCGCTGTCGCGAGTTGATCGCGAAGTGCGGCGATGCGACGGCGATCGCCTACTTATCGCCGGACCACCGCTACGTAGAAAAGCTGGCCACCCCGGATGTCACCATTGCTGACTTGATCGGCGATATCGATCCGATCAAGGCGGCGAAGGGCGGCCACGAACTCTCGAGCGAGATGACCGTGCACTACGGCCTGCTTCCGCGCGCGAACCGCGGGATATTTGCGGTGAACGAATTGCCCGATCTGGCCGGCAAAATCCAGGTTGGCCTGTTCAACATCATGCAGGAAGGCGACGTGCAGATTAAGGGCTATCCGGTACGCCTGCCGCTTGATGTGGCAATCGTGTTCAGCGCCAATCCGGAGGACTACACGGCGCGCGGCAAGATTATTACGCCGCTCAAGGACCGCATCGGATCGGAGATTCGTACCCACTATCCGGCAACCGTTGAAGAAGGCATCGCGATTACCGCGCAGGAAGCGTGGGCGCAACGCGATGGCTATGCGCTGCATCTACCAAAGTACATTTCAGAGGTCATTGAGCGCATTGCGTTCGTCGCGCGCGAGGACAAACGCGTCGATAAGCGCTCAGGTGTGAGCCAGCGTTTGCCGATCAGTGCGATGGAGAACGTGATCTCGAACGCCGAGCGTCGGGCGATTCGCAACGGAGAACAACTCGTGGTGCCGCGCATCAGCGACATCTTCGCGGCGATGCCGGCAATTACCGGCAAGCTTGAACTGGAATACGAAGGCGAGATGAAGGGCGCTGACACGGTTGCGCGCGAACTGATTCGGACGGCGATCGCTTCAACCTACGATCAGTACTTCCACGGCGCCAACATGAACCAGGTAGTGCAGTGGTTCGACATCGGCGGCAACATCCAGATCACGGACACTGCTTCGGCGGCTGAACTGACCGAGACGCTGAAGGACATCCAAGGGCTGAACGAGAAGCTGGGCACCTTGGGGATTAAGCCGAAGGATCCGGCTGAGGTTCAGGTTTCCGCGGCGGAATTCGTGTTGGAAGGACTGCATGCGCATAAGCGCATCGGGCGCAGCGAAGAGCGCGTCTTCAGCGCCGGAGAGAAACAGCCTCGGCGCGACCAACCGGAACGTGACACCCGCGATCGCGAACGCTATCGCGATGAACTGCCGTTCCGCAATAAGCGCGGCTACAACTGAAGTAAGTTCCCAGTTACCAGTAGCCAGTTCCCAGCGATTGTGCCCCGCTGATAACTGGAAACTGGCGACTGGAAACTGGCGATTGGTTTATGAAGAAGATTCGGTATTCCAAGTACGTTCCCGATCCGGCGAGCGAAATGAGCATGGAAGACCTGCTCAACGCGCTCTCGGATTACCTGCTGCAGAGCGGGTTCCAGAATTCGTACGGCATGTACGACATGCGCGACATGGAACAGACGCTCGAAGAACTCAAGAAAGCGATCGAGCAGGCGCTCCTGAACGGCGATCTCTTCGACCAAGAAATGCAGGAACAGATCGAGAACATGTACCTGGAAGGCAAACTCGACGAACTGATCGAGCAGATCATCCAGCGCATGCAGCAGGAAAACTACGTCTCCATCGACCAGCCGCACGATCCGTCGAAGAACCCGAGCGTTGGCGGGCAAGTTGGCGAAAATGAATCGCAGGTGAAGTTCGAAATCACCGACAAGAGCCTCGACTTCCTGGGCTTCCGAACATTGCGCGAATTGCTTGGATCGCTGGGGAAATCGAGCTTTGGCCGCCACGATACACGCGATCTTGCAACCGGCATCGAGACCAGCGGATCAGCAAAGACGTATGAGTTCGGCGACACGCTGAACCTCGACATCACGGCAACGCTGTCGAATGCGATCCAGCGCGAAGGTCTCACCCTTCCCTTAAACATCGAGTATTCGGACTTGCAGGTGCACCAGTGCGAGTACCAGTCGTCGTGCGCGACGGTGCTCATGCTCGACTGCTCGCACTCGATGATTCTCTACGGCGAAGATCGCTTCACGCCGGCTAAGAAGGTGGCGATGGCGCTGTCACACCTGATTCGCACGCAGTATCCGGGCGACTCGCTTTCGCTGATTCTGTTTCACGATTCGGCTGAAGAGATCCCACTGTCGCAACTGGCGCGCGTCAAGGTTGGTCCGTACTACACCAACACGCGGGAAGGTCTGCGCCTGGCGCAACGCATCCTGAACCGACAGCGCAAAGACATGAAGCAGATCATCATGATCACCGATGGCAAGCCTTCTGCCCTCACCCTTGAAGACGGGCGCATCTACAAGAATGCTTTCGGACTTGACCCGCTGGTCGTCAGCGAGACGCTGCAAGAGGTCTCGAAGTGCAAGCGCGCCGGCGTGATGATCAACACCTTCATGCTGGCTTCCGATTATGGATTGGTGCAGTTCGTGCAGAAGGTCACCGAGATGTGCCGGGGCAAGGCCTATTTCACCACGCCGTATACGCTTGGCCAGTATCTGCTAATGGACTACATGTCCCGGAAATCAAAGACCATCCATTAATGGAAAAGCCGCGAGCGCTCGGCCCGCGGCTAACCTCAAAAGCTGTTATCCCTTCACTGGTGTGCCTGGTCCCGGCGGAACCGAACTGCCCGACTCTTTCTTCACCGCGGCTTCCGCTGCCTGGAAACCGATTTTCGAATGCGTTCCGTCGCAAAACGGCTTATTCACCGACGCGCCGCAACGACAGAGCGAAAATGCCGGTTTGCCAGTTAGGTCAACCGGCGTGCCATCCGGATTCAGCAGTTCGATGCTTCCCTCCGGCGCCTCTACGCGATAGGGTCCATTCGGTCTACATGTGATCTTTACCTGGGCCATCTCATCCTCCAAAAATTTGCTGACCCAGTCTAAACGAAGAAACCAGGTTGACGCTCACGACTGCTTCTTGAAAACCACGTTGACGACGAGTTTCTCGCCTTCCACATCCACCACGTTGCAGAAGGTCCGTTCTCCGCGACGAGTAAAGTCCAATCCGACCAGGCTCTTGCCGATTCTCAAGTGGCGGATGTGCAGGTGATCGAGCCAGTCCGGAAGCACGGGGTTGATGATGTTCAACTCTTTGCGCGGGGCACTTGGACGAATCCCCAACAGCGACGATAAGATCAGCAGCATCGCTCCCGAGGCCCACGCTTGCGGCGAACACGAAACCGGATAATGCACGGGCACATCATGTTCGCGCCGCTGCACGCCGCAAAACAATTCCGGCAAACGATAGTCGCGAAACGTAAGGGCAGCCTGGAATAGCGTCGTAAACACCCGTAGCACCGGGGCACGATGTTCGTTCAGTGCCATGCCATGTGCAATGAGCGAGTTGTCGTGCGGCCACACCGATCCTCGGTGGTAACTGAGCGGATTAAACACCTGCTCGTCGTTCGACATGGTTCGCCAACCCCAACCGGAGAACATGTCGGGACGCATCAGGCGATTCACCACTGCCCGGGCCCGCTCGCGGTTGACGATCCGCGTGAACAACAGTTGGCCCGGATTCGATGAAATAACTTCCAGCGGTTGTTTCTTCGCATCCAGGGCCATCGCATAAAAGCCACGCTGCGGCATCCAGAAGGCTTTGTCGAACCGTTTTGCAAGCTCATTACTTTCCTTCTTCAGTTGGTCCGCGCGATCAGAATCGCCGAAATGGCGCAACAACGAAGCCATTCGATATTTGGCATCAAATACATAGCCTTGCACTTCCGAAAGCGCGATCGGAGGCTGTGCGATCTGGCCATCGCGATGGATGTTGGCATCCCAGGAATCCTTCCAGCCCTGGTTTGTCAGGCCCCGCTTGGAACGCCGCAGGTACTCGACAAAGCCATCACCGTCCAGATCGCCGTACTGATCGATCCAGTCCAGCGCACGGTAAGCAGCCGGCAGCAGATCGTTGACGAGGCCTTCGTCCGCGGTCCAGTTCCAGGTTTCGCTGAGCAGGATTAGAAAAAGCGGGGTGGCATCAATCGAGCCGTAATAAGGCCCAAAGGGCATCTCGCCGGCACGCGTCATTTCGCCCTGACGATACTCGTGGAGAATCTTGCCAGGCTCTTCGTCCTGCCAGTCGTTGTATTCCTTCCCCTGGTAGCGCGCCAGCACTCGCAGTGTTTCCATGGCCAACGAAGGCTCAAGTGAGAGTGACTGGTAGGCGGCAATGATCGAGTCGCGCCCGAACATCGTCGCGAACCACGGAATTCCGGCCGCAATAATGTGTTCATCGCCATCCGGAATCCGCAGGGCATGGAAGTCGCTGACCGCCGTCCGCAGCATCACATCGAAAACATCGTTGCTGCTCTTGAAGGTTGTGGTTTCCGCCTCCCATTCCACGTAACTGTCGCGCCGGTGCTTCAGATTCGCGGCGAAATCCCGCTTCGCGAACGTCCCGGCGCGCTTCTTGCCTTCCACCAATGGAGTAATTCGAACGTGGAATTCAACATGTTGCAGTGACTCGAGAGAAAGGTCCCAACGCGCTGTTTGGCCTTCGATCTCGGATGGCGGTGGATCGAGTTCGATCAGAGTCTGCCGCATCACGTTGTCTCGGCCTCGATAGTGGAAACAGAGGCTGTTCTCGGTGACGACCGGTTGGTAATACTGTCCCGGTTCTTCGCGAGCCATGCCGCGAACCTGAAATACGTCGACGAAATCAGCAGCGAATTCAATTTCGGCCTTCACCTCAACCTTGTTGAGGTTGAAGTTGTCGAAGGCAATGCGCTCGAACATCACGTCCGAATCGAGCATCTGCTCGCGCCGGATGTGAATGGTGTTCTCGGGCAAGTCGAGCGAATCGCGCAGGTGAATGTTGCTCGTTGTGAGTTCGATCTGCGAAAGAAACGTCTTCTCAGTGCTGGAGGAAAGCAGTACCGTGCGCAGGCCGCCTACGCGCATCTCCATGAAACTGAGAAAGCGGGTGTCGTCATGGAAGAAGCCGACGTCCGGTGCTCGCGCCGGTGCGATGTCGCCCGATGTTCTGGTCGCGAGAAAAGTTTTGCCGTCGATCAACGTCAGGTTGTCGACCTTGCGCGGACCCATCACCTGGAATTCCGAGCGCGCCTCGGAATAGGGCGAAGGGATTGGGATCAGCAATTCGGTGCTCGTGTGTGGAAGGCTCATGCGATAGCGCGACTCTCATCAATGTTGTCGAGTCCCTGCACCTCCGAAGAAACCGAGAGCCCGGCGATTTCCATGTAGAGATCGGCGTAGCCCTGGACCATCGTGTCCATAGAGAAGTTTTCGATCATGTACTTCCGAACCGTTGCCGGATCGAATGGTTGGCCTTTTTTGATGCGCTCGACCATGTCGTCCGTTGAGGTGGAGATGTAACCGGAAACCCCATCTTGCACGACCTCAGCTACCGACCCTCCGGGGAGCGCGTACACAGGCGCGCCGCAAGCCATCGCCTCAATCATCACTAGACCGAATGGCTCGTCCCACTGGATGGGGAAGAGCAATCCAAGCGAATTGCCAAGTAGCTCATTTTTCATCGCGAGATCAGCTTCGCCGACCATCTCAATGTGCTTACCATCGACGTGTGGCTTCACCTGGCTCTCGAAATAATCCTGGAACATGGGCTGTATTTCTCCCGCGATCTTCAGCGGAATGCCCGTTCGTTTTGAAACTTCGATGGCCAGATGGGTGCCCTTCATCGGCGCGATGCGGCCGAGGAAGGTGAAGTACTCGCGTTTGCTGCTTCCGAGTTGGTACTGGCCGTGGTCAATGCCGTGATGAATGGTGCGAATCTTCGGCATCGTCTCCAGCTTTTTCTGGAACTCACTGATGCTTACATACCAGGTATCGGGATAATACGAATAAAGCTGGCTCAAACCGTCGTCGTGAGCATGATGAACGGTATAGACAAATGGCGTGTTCACGAACCGTGAGTGCACCAGGCTTGGCGCGCTGCTCAGATGAATGATGTCGCTGGTCTCTATGGCATCGCGGATGGACCAGGCACCGTGATTAATATCGCGAAGATCGTTATGAATGTCGGCCGGAATGGGCCACTGCTCCGTGGGATAGATCCAGCGTTTCTCGACGCCCACGGTTGATTGACCGTTGGTATACACCACAACGTCGAACCCAAGTCGATTCAGGCCCTCGGCAAGGTTATACGCAAACAGCTCTGTCCCCCCATAGCGCCTCGGTGGAACAGAGATGAACGGCGGCACGATTAGCGCGATTCGCATAGCACCCTTTTCATATCGGTAGATTGTCGGGAACCGCGTCCTCCAGCGGCACAATTTAAGATGCGCCGGAATGCTTCCGTGTTGGCATGGTTTGGCGCACCTAAACCGAGGCAGTGCTTAAAGTGGACGTGCTCTCCTGGGTCGGTTGCCGGTGTGGGGCCTCCGAAACATAGCGCTCGAATTCATCAGCCCGCTTGTCACTGGTATGTTCGGCAAGAACCCGCTGCTGCGCTCGTGCACCGATCTTGTGTAGCTCATCCGGAGTGGCATCGCGCAGAATGCGCACCACGTCTTCAGAGCTTGTAGGAAGAAGGATTTCTTCGGCGGGCGTGAAGAACGTGTCGAGCCCGGGCCAGTTGTCGGAGACGATAGTCGCGCCGCATGCCGCAGCTTCAAAAAGGCGAACGGAAGGGGAATATCCAGCGCGAACCATGTCGCGACGAGTCACGTTGAGCGTCAGTCGCGAAGAAGAATAGAAGCGCGCATGCCAGCGTGGGTTAAGGTGGGTTATATGGCGAACATTGTTGGGCCATTTGACCGACTTCGGATACTGCGGACCTGCAACGATGAATTTCTGGTCGGGTAATTGCCGAGCCGGTTCGCAAAGCAGCTGATCGATCTTCTCCTGGCGGTCAGGAGCATAAGTCCCCATATAACTGAGATCGCAGCCAAAGCGCTTGTTAACGTCGAAGCGCCGGTATTCCGCGGGATCAAACGAACAGTAAAGGGGAATGGCACGAGGAGCCCCAAAGCTCTCGATTTCGCGCAGCATGGGCCCGCCTGTAAAGCTGAAGTAGATGTCGAAGATCGGGAGTTGATCGGTGCGCAGGTAATCGGTACGTCCGGTTTGCCGCAGTTGCGCGACGGTAATGGGCGTGTCGATATCGTAGAACGTTTTCACCGGAACACGGCTGCCGGCGAGTCCGTCAATGATGGCGAGTCCGTCAGGACAATAGGAGCCCACCACCACAACGTCCGCTTTGTTGACCTCTGCCAAAGCGGATTTCCGGATGGAGTTCCAAGCTTCGTAGAGGCGCACCTCACAGAAGGGCGGCTCCGGCATGTCGCGATTCGAGGCATACCACTCCACGTCGCGCTCGTAGAACACGATACGGTGGCCGCGGTCGTTTAAGGCGCGCGCCAGCGCACGGAAGGTGGTGGCATGACCGTTACCCCACGACGACGTTATCGACAGCCCGAATATGACGATCTTCAACGTTGAACCTCGCCCCAGGATGGTTAGGCCGGAACTGCCTGTTCCGCTGAACTTCGAGTCGCTGTTTGCTTAAGGATCGCGTCGACGGTTTTGACGCGCAACTCGTAGGTATGCTCGTGCAAGGCACGCTGTCGCATCGCATCGCCGATCTTGCGGCAGTCCTCGGCAGTCAACTCGCGCAGGTGCCCCACGATGTCCTGCGCGGAAGAAGCGATCAGGATTTCCTTTTTCGGCTCAAAAAAGTGATCGATCCCGGGCCAGCGATCTGTGATCAGGCATGCACCGGCGCCTGCGGCTTCGAATACACGCGTTGGCGGCGAGAATCCGACATTGGCCATGGATTCGCGATTGATATTGAGCACCATTCGCCCCGACGCGTTCACGACATTGTGCTGGTGGGTGGCTACGTGGCCGATCCACTTCACGTTCGACGGTAGTTGTTTCCCATTCCAGCCCTCGCCACCCAGGATGAACTTCATCTCCGGCGCGAGTTCAGCAGCGCGCAGGAAAAAGTCTTCGACGCGCTTTTCGCGATCTGGCAGACGATTGCCAACGAACGCCAGGTCACATTCGTAGGCACGATCCGCCGCAACCGGATGGTGGTGGTCCGGATCGAGTCCGTTGTAGATAGGGTGACAGTTCAGGGCACCGAGGCGCGTGTAGTGATCCACGATAGGCGCACCGCCGC
>Ga0075355_1000085_pt1 | contig 12939 bp, 7 predicted proteins | sample WestPond_Cattail_6_FD_120069 | JGI IMG/M metagenome (GOLD analysis project Ga0075355, IMG submission 120069) | Natural and restored wetland microbial communities from the San Francisco Bay, California, USA, that impact long-term carbon... | ecosystem: Environmental > Terrestrial > Soil > Wetlands...
GCGCCGGGGGGTGACGCCTAGCAGCCTTTCTTGTCTTCCAGTTCCGCCCACCTGGCGATAAGCAAATCCACTTCCTGCTGCGCGGCTTCGAGTTCGACCTGGGCTGTGATCAACCTCTCCGCATCTGTGGCAATGGACGGATCTTCGTACGCCGCCTTCTTGGCCGCCAGTATCGCCTCGGCCCGCGCGATCCGTTCTTCGATGGTCGCGTATTCCCGCGCTTCCAGATACGACAACCTCTTCTTGGTCGCGCTGGGCTGTGCTTCGGCGATAGCAGGCTTTTCTTTCTTAGCCAACCTGGCAGCGTGCGACTGTTGTACCCACGCTTCCCATTGCGAGTGATCGGCGAACTGCCCGGCTTCTCCTTGGCCGTCCAAGCCGACCACCACGGTCGACACCGTATCGAGCAGATAGCGGTCGTGCGTGACCAGCACCAGCGACCCGCGAAATTCAAGCAGGCTCTCTTCGAGGATTTCGAGCGTCGGAATATCGAGATCGTTAGTCGGCTCATCGAGCAGCAGCACGTCTGCGGGTTGCAGCATCAGCTTCGCGATCAGCACGCGCGCACGCTCGCCACCCGATAGTCGTCCGACAGGCTGGTTCAACTGCTCGCCAGTGAAAAGGAATCGCGCCGCCCACGACGCCACGTGCACCACCCGATCCTGGTAAATCACTGAATCGCTGTCCGGAGCGAGTGCGCGCTTGAGTGTGATTTCTGGATCAAGTTGCCGGGTCTGGTCGAAGTACACGACCTGCAGCGCGTCGGCTTTCTTGATGGTGCCGCTCGTCGGCGTCAATTCGCCGTTCAGCAATCGAAGCAGCGTCGTTTTGCCGCTGCCGTTGGGGCCAACCAGACCGACGCGTTTGCCGGCAGTGAGGATGAAATTCAGATCCTTGAAGAGGGTGCGCTCGCCGTAGGAATACGACAGGCCCTCCATTTCGATCAGCCGCTTTGTCTTCCGTTCCGTGGCGGAGAAATCGATGTCCGCCGTTGCCGTACGTGTGCGCGCATTCAGGTCACTCAGCTCGCTGATCAACTCGTTGGCTTTATCGATGCGTGCTTTCGACTTCGTGGTCCGCGCTTTGGGCCCACGGCGCAGCCAATCGATTTCGCGGCGCACGCGGTTCTCCAGTGCATCCTGGTGACGAGACTGCGCGTGCAGGAACTCCTCTTTCTTCACGAGGAACTCGCTGTAGTTTCCGTTCACGCGCAGAATGCCGTTGGGATACGCCCGGCTCAACTCGGCCATCTCGGTTGCGGTGTTCTCGAGGAAGTAGCGATCATGGCTGACGACGACGGCCGCGAACGGGGCTTGCTGCAACAGCTCTTCCAGCCACTCGATTCCGGCAAGGTCGAGGTGATTCGTCGGTTCGTCGAGCAGCAGGATGTCCGGTCCTTGCACCAGCGCCTCGGCAATGGCCAGCCGCTTGCGCCATCCACCGGAAAGAGAAGCAGCTTCGACTTCAAAGTCGTCGAACCCGGCGCGCCCGAGCGTTTCCGCGGTTCGGCTCTCCCACTCGGTGTCCGGCACGCCGGATTCACGAAGTGCCCGTTGCATCACCGCTCGCGCCGTCAGCCCACGCTCAAACTCCGATTCCTGAGCCAGGTAGCTCATCCGCGTGCGCTTGCGGACGGCGACCTCACCAACATCGGGCTGAACCGTTCCGCCCAGAATTCTCAGCAGGGTAGACTTTCCCGAACCGTTGGGACCGATCAGCCCGATTCGGTCGCCCTCCGAGACGGTAAACGAGACATCGCGGAACAGCGTCGTGGCACCGAACGCTTTCGAGATCTGCCGGGCATTGATGATGGGTGGCATAGTTCTATTCGCCTAAACGCGAAAGATTCAGCATAACAGGCGGTTTAGGGCGTACATTGCCCGTTGACCTTCATCCAAGGCTGCTCTACCATTTGTCGTCTCCCCCGGCCGGCCCCCTTTGCAGCACTGGTACCTGCGGGTACGTTTCAGGACACTCATGTCCTACGGCGTTGAGGCACTACTTAAGCAGCGCGGTGAAATTGACACTGAGCTGCAAAAACATAAAAGCCCCGTTACGGTGATGTTCACCGACCTGGCGGGATCCACGCGCTATTTTGAGCGCTTCGGCGACACTGCCGGTGTGGAGTGGCTTCAGCGCCATAACGCAATTGTTGTGCCTCTCGTCGCCCAGCATGGCGGGACTGTCGTCAAGACCATTGGCGACTCGGTAATGGCTTACTTCACCGATCCCACTTCATCGGTTGAAGCCGCGAAGGATATCCAGTGCAAATTACATGAACTTAATGAGAGCGAGACGCTCGAAAGTGGCATGTATGTGCGGGTTGCCCTGCACCAGGGATTAGGCTACCTGCGGGGCGGCGACGTATTCGGCGATGTCGTGAATGTCGCGGCGAGAGTTACGAAGGTATGTCTTCCCGGACAAATCCTCATCACGGAATCGGTTTATCGCACGGTCCCGAATATATCCGAACTGGTGCTAAACCCTTTAGGTACGCAGTACATTCGCGGCAAGACGTCGATGGAAACGCTGTACGAGCTTGGTTGGACGGATGACGAGACGTATTCGAAAATCCGTGAGAAATTTCCACCCAAAGCTCCAATCCAACAGGAAGAGCTGAGTGAGGGGCGCTACCAGGTACTGACTGAACTGGGCAGGGGAGCCATGGGCGTGGTGTACAAGGCCTATGACCGTCTGATTGGACGCGTTGTCGCCATGAAGACGATACCCATCGAGGTAACATCCGAAGAACGTGAGAACCTCATTGCACGCCTGAAGCAAGAAGCCCGCGCGGCCGGAATTCTAGATCATCCCAACATCATTACCATCTTTGATTTTGGAGAAGTGAGCGGGCTCTTCTATTTCACGATGCAGTACGTGGAAGGCGAGACCTTCTCTTCGATGCTGGCCCGCAAGGAACTGCTACAGTTGGATCTCGTGCTCCAGGCGATGGACCAGATCTGCAGCGCGGTGGGTTTCGCGCATACGGCCGAGATCATCCACCGTGACCTAAAACCATCTAATCTCATGTGGACCAAGGCGGGCGCAGCCAAGATACTCGATTTTGGGATTGCCAAGCTCGGTGATGCCGGCCTGACTCGCGCTGGAATGATCGTCGGGACGCCCAGCTATTTATCGCCTGAACAGGCAGCTGGACGACGCTTGGATGCCCGGTCCGATATCTTTTCGCTGGGCGCCGTTTTTTACGAACTGCTGACGGGCGAGAGGGCATTTACCGGAGAGAGCACTACCGGAATTATTTATAAGGTAATTCACGAAGATCCTGTGCCGCCCAGGGCGATCGAGCCTACCTTGCCGGTCGGACTCGACGCGGCTGTACGTAAAGCTCTCGCGAAAGACCCCGATCAGCGTTTCCAGAGTTGTGACGAATTTCGTGAGGCAATCCGAAATTGCCGCACTGCCTCCGTATCCGTGCCGGTCACCGATCGTTCTCATTCAAAGAAGGAGCGCAAACTCAAGTCCATCTTGCCTCCCGCTGACCCGAGCGCGGACAATCGCGTGGTCTGGGTGGTTCTTGGCGCAGTGGCGCTGGCGATGGCAAGTCTGATCGCCATACCGCTGATGAGGAACAAGCCCCCTAAGCCGGGTCTTTCGTCGCCCCCTGCCGTTACAGCCACCGCGCCCACAACGCAACCGGCCGCGGCGTCTCCCGCGGCACCGGAAACTCCATCTGGCAACCCGGAAAAGCTCGATGTGGCCAGTTCCGAACCGGAGGCAAAAGGGTCAGAGGCGAGCGCCACGGCTCCAGAGTTGCAGAAGAAGACGAAGTTCCGAAAGCAAGTGGAGGCTGAGCCGGAATCAAGAGAGGCGAGTGGCGACAATCCGGTGTTCAGTGTTCAGTCTATGCTGGGCAAAGCGGATAGTTACGCGGGTCGCGGTGAGTACGACAAAGCGATTTATCTCTACCGGCAGGTGCTGAAACTGGACAGCAGGAACACCTTGGCTCGTGAAGGATTACGACGGGCACAGGAATCGCAGAATGTCCACCGTTAGCAGTTACTCTTCCACTGCCTCTGAAATGTTGTACACACGCACCAGGAATTGGATCGCCTCCCTATGTTCGGGGGAATCCTTTTCCTTGTCGGCGGTGCAATTCAGGAAAAGGATATAACTCTCGGCCGCTGCGTCCTGATCATTGGCCGCCAACTTCCTTCGCGCATCCTCAAGCACCCGTTTGGAGAGGTCTTGTAGCTTCTCCGCGATTTTCTTGATAAGTGCCGCCTGAGCGGTTGTCTCCGCCTCGGTTAGGATTTCGACCTCGTCCGGCGGTGTTCCTTCTTCCATCGCGCCGTCGGTATCCTCAGCCTTAACGTTTTCCAGAAGCACCACGGTTTTTGGCACTTCCACTTTCACGTTGACTGCATCGCGGGTATTTTCGTTTGTCGTCGTCAGACGAAAGGCGAACTCCACGATTCCGTCCAGGTCGATTCTTCGTTTCGTGTAGTTGTATGGCTGAATGATGTTTTCCAATTTTGTTTCGGGAGTATTATCGAGCTTCTGGCGTAAGTCCTTGATTTTTGCGATCAGTTCATTCAGGCTCCTGGCAACCTCCGCCTTCGGTTTCTTTTTGCCGACGACAACCTCGGCATTGAGCCGATTGAAGCTCTCCTGCTGCTCATCAAGTTCGCGCTTCAGCTGGGTCCATTCCGGATTGCGGAGCTCTCGGGTGCCGGCGCGATAGTGCGATTCAACCTTTTCGACCTCAATTTTTTTGGTCACCCGATGTTGCAGGATGTCGCATTGCAATTGGAAGTTTGGTTGCAGTCCTTCGGTTGAGTTGGCGGAGCTGTCGCTTCGATCTTGTGAGGGGACGACTACCTTCAGCGCAGGCAATCCCAGTGACTCGAGGTTGGCCGCGACAGCGTCCGTTAACTGGTCGGCGAATCCTAAGCTGTCGCGCCTCGAGGTCTGATCGCGGAAATGGATTCCGAGCGAGAGCTTCGCGCGCATCTCGTACGTCGGAGTACGCTTGGTTATTTCGTCCTTTGCGGAGTCCAAATCAGGCTTGAAATACTGTGCTTGTCTCAGGAACTGCCAACCCAGGCCAACACCCGAGCCGCGTGGCTTATCGAACATCCTGCGAGCCTGGACGACGTAGTATTCGCTGATGCGGTCCGAAAGCAGGTCGAGTTTTACCTTTACCGTTTGATCCTCCGTCAACTGTGCCGCGGAATAAAGATAGTGATAGCCATTCCTTACGGCGTCCTCATCCGCTCGGCCCCGGATTGGCAGATGCAGGCGCACCAGTGTGTCGGCGCGCTTGACCGCATCGGCCACATAGGGTTTTTCCAGCGCCTCCATGTCGTCCACGACGTATTTCTTTTGCTGTTGTGAAAGGTTGGCGAGCAATTCGTAGGCTTCGACATATTCTTTCTTGTCGGCGTGCGCCTTACTCTGGACCGCAGCCAATTCCGCTGCGGCCTGGTCGCGTTTAATCTGGAATTGTTGTTCGGCAATCTTAAGGTCGCCTGATAGCGCGGTATCATCCTTGCAAGTCAGTGCACGTTTGTACTCGGCGACTGCGAGGTCCCATTGGCCCGAGCGTGCGGCCTCTTTGGCAAGGTCGCGGTGATAGCCAAACACGGCGTCAACCACAGACATTACCTTCGGCAGTTCCGGTGCCATGGCGCGATAACGCAAGATCGTCGTATAGGCCAGGTCAAATTGCTTGTGGGCGATCAACCCCTGGGCGGAAGCCACTGCCTGTTCAATCTTTTGTTTCTCTGTTTGTACATCCGCCAGCAGTTTCTGGGCGGGCTCGAAGGCGGCATCCACCTTCAGGGCATCGTCAGCGAATCCGTTTGCCCTGCTGAGATGGTCGTAGCCGGATTTGCGGTCCGAAAGAGCCACAATAAAGAGCTTGAACTCCTCGCGACCCTTGGCGTTGATTTCCTGCAGCCGCGACTGCACATCGATCGCAAGCTTCTGGGCGCGCACGAAATTGGGCACCACGAGCAATGCTTCATCCGTTTGTGATTTTGCCGCGTGCAGTCGGTCCAGGGCGGGCGTGCCCTTCTCTAAGGACTTCGCGTAAGCTTCCAGTTCCGCTTCGGCGTTGGAAACGATGAGGCCTGCCAGAGTTTGTTTAATTTCACTGACATGGGCCCCATTGGGGAACTGCATGATGTACATGCGCAGCAGGTCATTCTTCCGCCAATGCATGGCGCGCAGGTATTCCGCGAGTTCCGTGTCGTTCGCGGGGCCAAAATAGAGCTTAACGCCCGGTTTTAGTTCTGGAGTGCCCTCCGTGGCATTCGGGGATTTTCCGATCACCTGTCCGCCGAGCAGTGCGCGATTGGCGAGTTCCGATGGCGCGACGGCTCCCATTTCTTTTTCGTATTTGATGTTTTGCGGCACAATGCAATTGGTGGTGTCGCCCTGCTTCAGTAACAAGCTTCCGTCGGCTTCACGTTCCAGTGCCGTCGCGGTGGCGAGACTTGCCCGGCCGAGTTTGCGGTATGCGTTCTTATCCAGATTCGCCGCTTTCGTGCACACGTAGACTTCGGTCTTGCCGTTCAGGGTGATGTCGACGATCTGCATGTATGCAGGGCCGGAGGAGCCTTCGTAAAGGAAGACGCCTGACAGTGACTTTTCCTTCGCATTCGCGATTGAGGAGAGCAAAAAGCCGAAGGCGAGCAGAGACAGGATTCGAAGTACAGAGACAGCATGGTTCGGCCTGATCGATTCCAAAACCGTCCTCCCAGCAAGGGAATCACCGAATTGGGGCCATTGATAGCTGCATAAGCTTACTCACCGCTAAAGGTGTGTCAAGCAAGGGCGTCACCTTACCGCGTCAGAGGAGGTCCGTCCATTGTTTCTGCAGTGTCTTTTCGATAAGCAATAGGAAGGCTCGTAAAGGCGGGAAAGGAGATGCGAGGTGAAGAGTCCTAAGCCGCCTGACCTGCGGCGAATCCCGATGCCCACGCCCACTGGAAATTGAAACCGCCGAGGTGACCGGTAACGTCGACGACTTCGCCGATGAAGTAGAGCCCCGGTACCTTGCGGCTCTCCATCGTCTTCGCCGAGAGTTCGTTTGTATCGACGCCGCCCGCAGTCACTTCGGCCTTGTCGTACCCCTCGGTGCCGTCGGGAAAAATTTGCCAGCGATGCAGTTGCCGCTCAGCATTTTCGAGGGCGGCGTTGGTCCACTTCGCCGGGGGGTGTACTTCAGCCCAGCGCTCGGCAAGTCGATGGGGAATAACGTCGCGCAGCATTGACTTGAGAGATGTGAGGTCGCGTCTGCCCGATTGAAGCGTGGAGGTGAGTTGACGACCGGGAGCGAGATCGATCGTGATCGCCTGATCCTTACGCCAATACGACGAGATCTGCAGGATTGCTGGGCCGCTCAGGCCGCGGTGCGTTATCAACATCTTCTCGCGAAAGTGGTGGTGATCGGCTGACGCGACAACCTCGGACGCCACGCCGGCGAGATCGCACCAGCGCTTGCGATCCGCTTCACCGAAGACCAGTGGCACCAGCGCCGGGCGCGTCTCGACGATCTTCAGCCCGAACTGTCGCGCGATTTCGTAGCCGAAGGAAGTGGCACCTATTTTAGGGATGGAGAGTCCACCCGTCGCGACCACCAGCGCGGGTGCCCGACATTCGTCATCGGTGGTTTGCACCACGAATTCGGCGGACCGTGAAACCTCGCTGATTTTCTGCCTGGGGATGATCTGCACTTTGGCGCGGCGACATTCTTCCTCGAGCATCGAGAGAACGTCATGCGCCGAACGGTCGCAGAAGAGTTGCCCGAGCGCCTTCTCGTGATACGGAATGCGATAGCGCTCGACCAGCGCGATGAAGTCCTGCGGCGGGTAGCGTGCCAAAGCCGACTTGGCGAAGTGCGGGTTTGCGGAAAGGAAATTTTCCGGACGGCAATGGAGATTGGTGAAGTTGCAGCGGCCACCGCCGGAGATCAGGATCTTTTTGCCGATACGCTCGGCATGATCGAGCAAAACAACACGGCGCCCGCGCTTGCCGGCCTCGATAGCACACATCAGGCCAGCCGCACCGGCGCCGATCACAATTACGTCGAACCGTTGCTTCACGTTAACGACGGTCGCGCAATTTCGACAGCAGTCGCAGCATCTCGAAGTACAGCCAGATCAGCGTCACCATCAAGCCGAACGCGCCGTACCATTCCATGTATTTCGGTGCGCCAGCCTGCGCGCCGCGCTCGATAAAGTCAAAGTCGAGCACGAGGTTCAAGGACGCGATGATCACCACGAGAACGGAGAACCCGATGCCGATTGGGCCTGAACCGTTCACGGCCGTGAAGTGAATTCCGAAGAACCCGAGGATGAACTGTGCGAGATAGAACAAAGCAATTCCGCCGGTTGCGGCGACAATGCCAATGCGGAACTTGTCCGTCACTGGAATCAGGCGGGAACGATAAGCGAGCAGCAGGACAATGAGCACGCCGAAAGTGAGGCTCACGGCCTGTATCGGCAAGCCTGGCCAGCGAAGTTCGAAGATCGCCGACACGCTGCCGAGCACCAATCCTTCGAGCAGCGCGTAAAGCGGGGCCGTCACCGGCGACCATTCCTTTTTGAACACGGTGACGATCGCGACGACGAATCCGCCGATCGCGCCGAGCAGCGCCAAACCGCCTACGGACTCAGCGGTTCGCGATTGCATGAAGAGATTCCAGGTCCAAGCTGAAGTTGCCAGCGCGAGCAGCAGCAGGATTCCAGTTTTGTTCACCGTCCCGCTGATGGTCATCGCCTCTTGCCCGAAAGCGACACCTTCGTTTCGGAAGGCCTTGTCATTCAGCGTGGGATTCGAAGTTCGCATCAATTGCGCCACAAATTACCTCCGCAATTTGAGCTTAACGGGTTCGGAGAGAATTGTCAGCTAGCGGTGTCGGGAGAGAGTTCGGATCGGCGCTTACCGACCTTCTTGGAGAGACTTCTTCACGAGCGCAATCAACTCTGGCGGCGGGCACGGCTTGGTGCGGAACTGCACACCCATGCCGGCGTACTCGTCCTCGGCCTCGGCCAAGCCGCTGATGACGATAACCGGCACGTCGGGCTTGATTTCGCGCAAGGCGCGAACGAAAACGGCGCCGCTTGCCCCAGGCATGATGTGGTCGGTGACGATCGTACCGATACGCCGACCGGCCTCGCTGCGAAGCAGCGCCAGTGCGCTCTCCGCGGTGGTGGCTACGTCAACTTCCAGGCCGGAATCACGCAGCACTGCCTCGCGCACCCTGAGTTGCAAAGGGTCGTCGTCGATTAACAGTACCTTATTAGCGGAATTTGTATCTGCGCCAGTAATCACAGGAGCCCAGGGTACCTCAGTCACAGATTCATTCTACGCCGACTGAGTCTTCTGGGTCACTTCGCCTTCGGCGCGAAGCCAGTCTTCCATGTCGAAACCGTGATTGCGTCCGCGTTGCTCGAACAACTGGTACGCACGGAAACGAACCAGGTCTTCCACATTGCCGTTCGACTGCGGAAGCGTCGTGGTTTCCACCGCCTGGACAGCAGACGCTTTCTTGCTCCGGGTGGTTGTGGTGGAAGCTGCACGGGTACGCTTTGGCGTTGCCATTACTGGATACTCCTATATTTTTAAAAGATTACAGAGAGCGATGAATGTTCGCTGTTCTCTTTTCAATATACCGTGTTTTGGTGTGAATAAATGGCTCTAAGGCCAAAAAATTACCTGATGCAGAGAAGTAGTTTTATTTATGGCGCGAATTTGCGCGCGGACTAAGGCAAATCACCTGATGCGATCCTATTAATGGAAATCATGGGAACGCGTTTCCGCCGCAGTAATGTGCAACGGCGACACGCGATCGGCTTTCACGGACACGACATGGTCGATATTCTGCAGCACTCCTTCGACAACCAGGAATCGTTCGCTCACCAGCAGCAGGCGGTTCTTCTCGAATAAGTCGGGCGTGATGATCGCGTTGGCAATTCCGGTTTCGTCTTCGAGGCTGAGGAACACGAATCCGTGCGCCGTTCCTGGACGCTGCCGCGCGATCACACAGCCTGCGGTTTTCACGCGTAGTCCGTTGCGCAGCTTTGGCAACGCAATCGCCGGCAAAATTCCGCGCTGCTTCATCGTGTTACGTTCGTAGGCCATCGGATGCGGGCCAACCGTCAATCCGGTTCCGCGGAAGTCGGCAACGAGGCGCTCTTCGTTGGTCATGCGCTCGAGCGGCGAACCCTGGTCGAGTTCGTGAATACCTTCCAGCAGAGGACCAGCAGGCCGCGCCGCGCGCTCCACCTGCCACAACGCATCGCGGCGATGCAGAGTGATTCCATTACTGTGATCGCCAATCGCGTTCAGCGCGCCGATGTCGGCGAGCAAGACTAATTCGTTCTTCCGCAGCGACGGCACGCGATGCGCCAGATCGCTGATGGACGCGAACGGCTTGAGGTGACGCACGGCTACGATTGCTTTCGCTACGTCTGCGCGGAGGCCGCGAACGTAGTTCAGTCCAAGGCGAACGGCGTGCTCGCTGCTATGTCGTTCGATGGTGCACTCGTAATCGGATTGCGTCACATCAATCGGGCGCAGCTTCAGCCCGTGCCGCTGCGCATCTTTTACGAGCGTCGACGGATGGTAAAAGCCCATCGGCTGATTATTGAGCATCGCCGCGGTGAACGCCGCGAGGTAATGGCACTTGAGGTATGCGCTCGCATACGCGATCAGCGCGAAGCTGGCGGCATGCGATTCGGGAAATCCGTAGAGTGCGAAGGAGGTGATCGACTGGATAATCTGATCCTGCGCCTCGCCGACAATGCCGTTGCGAGACATGCCCTCGCGCAGCTTCACTTCGATGTCGCGCATGCGCGCCTCCGAGCGTTTAAATCCGAACGCGCGGCGCAACTCTTCGGCCTGACCACCCGTAAAACCTGCGGCAACCATCGCGATGCGGATCAACTGCTCCTGGAACAGCGGCACGCCAAGCGTGCGTTCGAGGATCGGTTGCAGCGACGGATGCGCGTAGCGGACCTCTTCCTTCCCTTGCCGCCTCCTTATATAAGGATTGACCATCTGCCCGACGATTGGTCCCGGACGAATCAGCGCGACCTGCACCACGATGTCGTAGAACTTTACGGGATGCAATCGCGGCAGGCACGACATCTGCGCGCGGCTTTCCACCTGGAACATACCGACCGTGTCCGCCTGCTGCAGCGTTGTAAAGACCATCGCGTCATCCGCGGGCAGCAGCGCCAGGTCGACGACTTCATCGTAGTGCTGCGGAATCAGGTCGAGGCAGTCCTCAAGCACGGCCATCATGCCAAGTCCGAGCAGATCGACCTTGATGATGCCCATGTCGGCGCAGTCTTCCTTGTCCCACTGCACGACGACGCGATCGGGCATCGATGCGGGTTCGAGCGGAACGACGGAATCAAGTTGTCCCTGGCAGATCACCATGCCGCCGGAATGCTGTCCGAGATGCCGCGGCAGATCCTGCACGGCGATTGCGAGTTCCACGAACTTGCGCAGCCGCGGATGACGGAGGTCAAAACCGGCATCGGCGAACTGGCGTTGCAGCGTTTCTTCCGGGCCCTTGTATTCCCACGTGCCAACGACTGCGGCAAGGCGAGCAAGTGTCTCCTGATCGAAGCCCATGGCTTTGCCAATCTCGCGCGCCGCTAAACGTCCGCGATATGTAATCACGTTGGCGGTCATGGCCGCACCGCGTTTTCCGTACGTTTGATACACGTACTGGATGACGCGCTCACGCTGATCGCCGCTCGGCAGGTCGAGATCGATGTCCGGCCACTCGCCGCGCTCTTCGGAGAGGAAGCGCTCGAAGAGCAATTCCATTTTTACGGGATCGACGGCGGTGATTCCGAGCACATAACAGACGACGCTGTTCGCCGCCGAGCCGCGACCCTGCACAAGAATGTCCTGCTCGCGACAATAGCGAATGATGTCCCACACGATGATGAAATAACCGGCGAGTTCGAGGCGTTCAATCAAAGCCAGTTCGCGCTCGATCTGTTTCTGCGCTCGCTCGCGTAAATCGTCATCGGCCGATGCATATCGCTGCTTCGCGCCCTCGGCAGTGAGATAGCGCAAGTACGAGTTGATCGTATGCCCTTCCGGCACGGGATACTTCGGGAACTCGTAGCCCAGATTGTCGAGTGTGAATTCGATGCGCGACGAAAGCTCCGTGGTATTGCTGATGGCTTCCGGCACATCGGCAAACAATCGCGCCATTTCTTCTGGCGATTTCACATGACGCTCAGAGTTGTGCGCGAGCAGGCGCCCGGCTTCATCGAGCGTGGTGTGATGACGAATGCACGTGAGCACGTCGAGGATCTGCCGCCGCTCGGGCACGGCATACGCGACACCGTTCGTCGCCAGCAAAGGCAACTGCAGCTCGTTCGCAATCGCCATTGCCGCTTGATTGCGTGCTTCTTCCTCGCGATCGAAATGACGTTGTAGTTCGACGTATACATTTTCGCGGCCATAGATTTCGACGAGCGACTGCACGGCTTCACGCGCGGCTTTGTACCCGCCAGATCGCCACGCTGCGGCCAGCGGACCGCGCTCATCTCCTGTCAGGCAAACCAGGCCTTCTGCATAATGGCGAAGATCATCGAGCGAAGCCGCCGTGACTGCCGGATCGCAATTCTTTGGGCCGCGCGCCTTCATGCGCGTGATCAACCGACATAAGTTCTGATAGCCAACGCGTTCACGAACAAGCAACGGCAGGTGGACCGTCGCCGACTCCCGAATCGTCGTTATCTCGGCCCCGATGTGCGCATCCAGCTCCAACTTCTTCGCCGCCAGATGAAATCGCGCCGATCCATAGACGCCGTCGCGGTCGAGCAGGGCCATCGACTTCATGCCGAGCTTGTGGGCAACGTCCACCAGTTCCTCGGGAATCGACCCGCCTTCGAGGAAGGTGAACGCCGAGCGCGAATGGAATTCCACGTACATCAGTCGTAC
>Ga0075355_1000086_pt1 | contig 12855 bp, 10 predicted proteins | sample WestPond_Cattail_6_FD_120069 | JGI IMG/M metagenome (GOLD analysis project Ga0075355, IMG submission 120069) | Natural and restored wetland microbial communities from the San Francisco Bay, California, USA, that impact long-term carbon... | ecosystem: Environmental > Terrestrial > Soil >...
CAATCCCGAGCGCTCGATCTTGCTTGACTGCTCGGTGAGATTTCCCTTGGTCATCATGATGAGGTGATGTTTCGGGGCGAGGTACTGCAGCGTTTCCGTGACGCCGGCGATGATCTCCATGGGATGCTCGGCGATTTCGTGGCAGAAGCTGTGGATGCGATCGTGCTGTGCGGGGGTGACGGGATCAACGCTCAGCTTCTCGAAAGTGGTGACCAGCGCGTGGGCGAAGCTGTGCAGACCATAGCCGTGAGTGAAGATGTTCTGGCGCTCGACATCGTTGAGGATCAGCCGGACTTCCTCGCGTGAGTGCTCCTGGTGGTCGAGCATGGAAATGAACTTAGCGATCGCGCGCTCAAAGTAGATGTTGTTCTCCCAGAGCGTATCGTCGCAATCGATGAGCAGCGTCTGCGCGCCGTTGGAGATTTTCTCAGACATAAAAGGGAACTCATCAGAATACCAAATACGAGTCGTCCCACCATGCTCGGGCAGGAAGCGCGATTGAGTGGCGCTCTGCTAGAATTCGGCCATCTATGCGGAAACTCGTGGGGTTCAGCCTTTTAGTTCTAGTGATGATGGGACATTCATTCGCTGCCAAAAAGAAGTCGAGCACCAAGCAGGCCGCGCAGAAATCAACCGCGTGTATCACGTGTTCGATGAAAGTCGTGCCCGATTTGGCGCAGCAACTGGCGAAGTGGAAGCCCGTCGACATGCCGTTTCATACGGAAGGCCTTTCGCAGCGTGAAATCAAGCTCGTTCAGAAGCTAGTTATAGCCACGCGTTACCTGGAAGACATCTTCTGGCGGCAGAGCGATCCCGAGGCGCTGCAGCTTTATGAACAGCTAAAGGGCAGCACGAATCCGCAGGACGTACGGGTGCGCCGGTTCCTGATGATCAATGGCAGCCGCTATGACCTGCTAAACGACAACAAGCCGTTCATCGGCGATGAGCCGTATCGTCCTGGCCGCGGCTACTATCCAAAGGACCTGACGCGCGCGCAGATTGAGCAGTATGTGAAGGAGCACCCCGAGCAGAAAGACGCGATCTACAGCGGGTTTACCGTAGTCCGCCAGCAGGGCGACAAACTGCAAACGGTCCCGTATCACGTTGCGTATCGGTCGTTTCTGGAGCCGGCGGCGAAGGCGCTGCGTGAGGCGGCGGATCTCAGCGACGACAAGGCGTTCGCAGATTTCCTCCGGCTCCGCGCCGATGCTCTGCTGAACGATGACTATTACAAAAGCGATCTGGCCTGGGTGGACCTGAAGAATCCGAAGATTGACGTGATTATGGCGCCGTACGAGACCTATCTTGACGACGTGTTGGGTGTGAAGACGTCCTACGGGCCAGCCGTGCTGATCCGCAATGAAGAGGAGAGCAAGAAGCTTGATGTTTACCAGAAATATGTGGCGGATATTCAGGACTCGTTGCCGCTTCCGGTTGAGGACCGGCCGTCGAAGAAGGGCCACACGATGCCCATGGAAGTGATGGACGCGCCATTCCGGGGCGGCGATCTGCGCCATGGCTACCAGGCGGTTGCGGATAATCTACCCAACGATCCGCGGATTCACCAGGAGAAGGGAACCAAGAAACTCTTCTTTAAGAATTTTATGGATGCGCGCGTGAATTACGTCATCCTGCCGATCGCAAACATCCTGATGCCGCCGGAGCAGGCGGCGAAGGCCACCGGTGAAGGTTACATGGCAGGAACACTGATGCACGAGATCTGTCATGGTCTGGGGCCGTCATTCTCGCGTGTGGATGGCAAGCAGGTAGATATCCGCGAGGCGATTGGGCCGGTGTTCGGCGGACTGGAAGAAGCCAAGGCCGATGTGGTCGGCATGTTCGCGCTGAAGTGGCTCGTCGACCACGGCGCCATGCCCAAAGAACGGCTGGAAGAATATTACGCGTCGTACCTGGCCGGCAATTTCCGCACGCTGCGCTTTGGTACTGGGGAGTCGCACGGCAAGGCGGAGATGATGGAGTTCAACTTCTTGTACGAGCGCGGTGCGTACAAGCGTGACTCGCAGGGCCGGTACTATGTGGATTACGCGAAGATGCCCGATGCAATTGCGGCGCTGGCGAAGGAACTACTGGAGATCGAGGCGACTGGTGATCGCAAACGTGCCGAAGCGCTACTCGACAAGTACGACAACATGCCGGCGCATCTGACGACTTCGCTGAAGAAAGTTAGCCACGTCCCAGTGGATCTCAATCCGAAGTTTAGTTTTCCGGATCGCCCGGAGTAGGTCAGTAAGGGATTGGGAGGCTCGAACCACATCGTCACCTCACGCTGAGATAAGTTGTGGGAAGTGGATTAATCAACAGCTAATTGCGGTTCAGTAGTATTCGATAGTACGAAACGTCATTAGCGTGTCCGTTCGCGAGCCATGCAAGTTGAACTGCGGCATGGTGTTGACAATTCGCTCAGTCCAGTTCCCGTGCGAATCGTAAGTGTAGCCCTTACGCGGTACTCCGTTCGGCGAATCCGTTGCGACTTCATTGTCAACCGTCACCGGATGCTCTGGTCCATAGGGTGCATGATGAACGATCTTTTCCACCTGCCCCGAGGCGTCGTACTGAACCTCATCTTCCAGCAACCCTGCGGCGTTGTAAGCGTAGATGATGCGGCCGTCCGATGGACAGCCGATACATCTAAACTCTGGGTTCACTCCTGTCGTGGTCACGCTTATTTTGCGTCCCTGCCGATCATAGTCATACACAGTCGTCACATCAGACATTCCGCCCTGCGACTGGGTTCTCTTAGATAACTGACCGTCTCGGTTGTAGTCGTTATGTATGTGCCAATAGTTCCGAGCGTGTTCGTCTTTGTGGTCCTTGTCGGTGAGGTGCCCGTCTTTGTCGAAGGTGTATTGCGTAACGGCGGTCGGACTCTGCTGGTCAAGCCATGAATACCATGTTTCCTTCACGAGACGGTTCGCATCGCCGTACTCGTATGTGAATCTATCCCCTGGCTTCCCACTTGCTTGCACCCCCACTTGTTCGATTCGCCGTCCTTGTGCGTCGAAGGTGAATGTGATTCTTTGAGGGCGATCAAAACCGCCATACTTGTCATACGTGTCATACGCGACGAACTTTCCGCTGTCGTCGTAATGAAAGATTCTGCGTGTTGTCACCACGCCATGTTTCTGGGAATCGTAATCGGTGCATTCAAGCGCGTTGCCATTGGTGTCAAACGAGCATCGCTGTAGGGGATACCGTTTGCCATCAGACTCGGCTTGTTCCACAAGCAACGACTTGACTGGTCCGGTCAGGCGAAGCGAAGCGGTTGTCGGGCTTTGCCATTGTTCCTTGATGTCCTGTGCCGCCACCAAGCTAACTAGCATTGCGAGAGACAGGATGTAATGCAGCCGTTGCATTTTTTTAGGATAACTGCCGTGAGCAGGCCTTTCCACTCCGTATCTCAACACGGGATTGGGTGTAACGAAAAATACCATCGCCACCTCACCCTGAGCCAGGTTGTGGGAAGGCGATTTCCCAATATCTATCTGCTAGAAGCCGTCCGTTCTTGCCTTTGCGGTCTTTCTTTTCGACTCTCGCAAAAGTGCTAGTTTCGTGACCTGTTTCTGTCGTCTATTTTCAGAGCGGGGATTTCTTAATCAATGAGTTCGGAGGTTTGCTTGGAGCGAAAGAAAGGTAGTTTAATTTGTCTAACGATGGCGATGTTACTAAGCCTTGTGGCGGCAGCTGCCGGGCAGCAGTACAAAATGACAACGCCAATCGCGCCCGGCGTGGCTGTGCCTGACACGATCGATTCCTCCATTGGCACGCTCAAGCTGTCCTATGGCTACCCTGACGACGAAACCGTCAAAAAGATCTACGACAACCTGGACCAGTCGCGCGCTTTGCAGGCCTACCTGCTGGCGATTCCCATTGTGAACCAAGCTGGAATGCGCGATTCCATACGGCAGTTCGGCCCAGACAACCAGACCGACGTGATTTGGGAGCACCTGGTCGATTCCAAAACTGTGGAATTGACGGCAAACGATAACACCGTCTATAGCTTCATTTGGACTGACACCCACAAGGGACCAGTAGTGGCCGAGATTCCGCCCAAGGTCCTCGGTACGGTGAACGACTTTTATTACCGATGGGTGGTTGACGTCGGATTCACCGGCCCTGATAAGGGAGAGGGCGGAAAATATCTGATCCTTCCCCCCGGATATGCCGGGCAAATCCCCGATGGCTACAACGTGGTGAAGCCGGCGACTTACGGAAACTGGCTGGTCTTCCGCAGCTTTTTGGTGGACGGGTCTCCGACGCCCGGTGTCGAGATGGTCAAGAAGACCTTGAAGGTCTATCCGCTTTCCGACGCGGCCAATCCGGCGACCATGAAGTTCGCCAACGGCTCTGGCATTCCCTCGAACTTTGTAGCGCCCGGTGACTACTCTTTCTGGGAACTTCTGAACAAGGTGATTCAGGAAGAGCCCCCGGCACCCAACGATCCGACGATGATGGGTCTTTTTGCGTCCATTGGAATTGAGAAGGGCAAGCCGTTCAATCCCGACGCACGGATGAAGAAGATTTTGACGGATGCCGCGAACATCGGAGCAGTGACCGCGCGGACCATCGCGTTCAAGATCCGCGATACCGGCGCCTACTACTTCCCGAACAGCACCTGGCGCCTACCGTTCTTCGGCGGCTACCAGTTCCTTGTTTCGCCGGGCGTCACGAACTTGGACGGATATATCTTCTACTACTATTTCGCGACCGGCGTGACGCCTGCGATGGAAATGAAGATGGTCGGCGAAGGTTCGCAGTATCCCTGGTCAGTGCAGGACTCGAAGGGCAACCCGTTTGACGGCGGAAAGAATTACAAGATGCACTTGCCCCCTCATGTTCCGGTCAAAGACTTCTGGTCGGTCATCGTCTACGACAATCAGACACGGTCGATGGTGCAGACCGATCAGCAGTATCCCAGCGTCAGCAGTCAGAACAAGGGCTTGAAGGTTAATGCAGACGGATCGGTGGACGTGTACTTTGGTCCCAAAGCTCCCGTGGGCGAAGAGAACAACTGGATCCAGACCATCCCTAAAAAGGGTTGGTTCATGATCTTGCGTTTGTATGGCCCGCTTGAGCCGTGGTTCGACAAGACGTGGCGGCCGGGCGAGATTGAACTGCAGAAGTGATTCATGCGCGGGGCAGCTCTTGTGAGCTGCTCCGCAACTTCATTGGCCCGACGCAAATAGATCCCCTTGGCGCCGATGGGCGGAAGCGCCGAGCCGGTTCACAGCTACGAATTTCCCTGTGTCCCGATTAACGCCAGGAAGGCTCAGCTAGGACACGGAGTTCTCGTCACTGTTTCTGTTAGTGACGCGAACTGCGGCATCGCCACGTGCGACATGTCATCAATCACATTCACACCAGTGGCGGGGGCCGTTCCTTGAGCCTTCCAGCCTGATGCTGCCTGGCAGCGGCATGGCAGAAATAGTCGGAGTAGTCCGCCACAAGCTGAATCGGTAAACTAACCCAGCGCTTCAGCGATGCCGCTCTTGGCTGAGCGGCTTTTCTATTTTCAGGAAGTTTTGTTAGGTATAGCAACCTCGTGCGGGATTTGCTCATCAGAACCGCTATGCGCCCGGCGATCACTGCATTTGACGTCGAGCGGAAGCCGAAACTCAGCACGTATTTGTAGTGAGTATTGTGTGGAGTTGGATTCGATTCGCCAATGAACAGCGTACAAATCGAACAGAAAAGCTATGAGATGCCTCCGCGAGAGGGGATCAGCATCGCGCAATTTCTCACCGTCGCCGATATCGAGCGATCGGCTCGCTACTACGAAAAGGTCTTCGGTGCTCGCATTCTGAGCCTGGGTGACGGCAACGCGCCTGGGTACCTTCAACTTGCGAATATCTGGATGATTCTAAACGTTGGGGGCGGGCCGAGCCCGGATAAGCCGACGGTAACGCTCAGCGTCCCCGACCCGAATCACATCAACAGCTTTATGAACTTCCGCGTTGCGGATATTCAATCGTGCTATGAATTGTGGAAAAGTCGAGGAGCCGAGTTCATCACGGAACCGATACCCAAGTACGGCGAGATACGCTGCTACATCCGCGATCCTGACGGTTATATCATCGAAGTCGGACAGAGCACCGACCTCAAGTACGGCTAACGCTCGGCACGGATCAGGAGCGGATCAGACGCTTACGGATGTTCGCTCCCGCAACCCAATTGCATCGGTCTGCCACGCTTCTCAGCGACCTCATGTTCTTCCCGGCAAGCACTTTACGCTGCAAAACGAGTGATTTCCAGATAACTGTTCGGAACAGGCCATTACACTCTCTATCTCTGCATGGGATTAGGTGACTCGAAAAGTACCATCGTCCACCTCATCCTGGGATTGTTGGTGGAATGGGCTACTCCGCGATACCGATCGTAATTTTGATTAATTAAATAAAAAGCCCGGCTGTGAGCCGGGCTTCTTCGTTTAAGAACGATTATTCCGTCCAGTCAACCTTGGCCGCTTTGGGAATGATGCCCGCCTTGTGCCCCATGTCGAGCAGACGGATGACGGCTTCCCGGCCGTCCATGCCGTAATCGACGGTGCGCTCGTTTACGTACATGCCGACGAACTTGTCAGCCGATGCGGTGTCAAGATCGCGCGCGAACTGCATGGCGTATTGCAGCGCTTCGTCGCGGTGATCGAGCGCGTATTGAATGCTGTTCTTCAACGCGACGTTAACGTTATGGATGGTTTCGGGTCCGAGCTCTCGGCGGATGGCGTTGCCGCCTAGGGGCAGCGGTAGTCCGGTGATATCGCGCCACCATTTTCCAAGGTCCACGATGCGATGTAGTCCGGACTTTGCGTACGTGAGCTGGCCCTCGTGGATGATGAGTCCGGCTTCGTATTTTCCGGCAAGAATCTGCGGAATGATCTGGTCGAAGGGAACGACTTCCGTCTCGATTCCGGGGGCAAAAAGCCTCAGGGCGAGATAGGCCGTGGTCATCGTGCCCGGAATCGCGATCTTGATGTGCTTCACTTCCGCAATCGACAACGCGCGCGTGGAGACGATCATTGGACCGTAGCCGTCACCAACGCTGCCACCGCAACTCATGAGCGCGTACTTGTCCTGCAGGTACGGGTAGGCGTGGAAGGAGATGGCGGTTACGTCGTAAACTCCATCCATGGCCTTGCGGTTGAGCGTTTCGATGTCGCACAACGTGTGCGTGAACTTCAGTCCGGGTACCCGGACCTTGTTGGTGGCCAGACCGTAAAACATGAAGGCGTCGTCCGAATCCGGACTGTGCGCCACACTGATATCTTTAACTTGCGACGAAACACTACTCGTTGGCATAAGTGCTAGCCGATTTGGCTGGAACTCCTATCTTTCTTTACTGGGCGAACAGGCCGGCAAGCCTGCTCGAGCGTTGCAGCCGGAGCGAGGCTCCGACCGCGGACATTACCTTAATGATCTCTGCGGGCACGAACGGGTAAATACCCCAGTTCGTCGCCTGGGCCAGCGGCGCATGGAACGCGACTACCAGCCAACTGACTCCGGTTGCGAATAACAGAACTTCTCCCATGATAGCTGCCGTCGCGAAACGCAGCGCGCTACGCTGTCCACGCTCGGAAATCCATCCGGCAACGAAGGCGACCACGGGGTACGCCATCAGGTAGCCGCCGGTCGGGCCGAGCAACTGAAGGACTCCGCCGGGACCTGCGGGGCTGAACACGGGCAATCCGATGGCGCCTTCGGCGAGATAAAGCAGCATGGCGGCCGCAGCGCGACGGCTGCCGAGCGTAAGGGCAATGAACAGGACGCCGAAATTAGCGGCGGTCAGGAATACCGGGGTAAAGGGCAGCGGCATGGAGAGGCGGCCGCAAACGGCCATCAACAAACTGGCGCCGACGACGAGAACCGCGTGGCGGGAAATCGATGCAGACCGACTCTGTTCAACTGCCTGAAACGTAGCCATGTTTGTATCCTAAACTCCGGACGGCGGACCGGGAATGGTTTTGTCCTCGGGCGTGTTCTTGGGCGGGTTCTGGGATTCGCGCAGGTGCTTGCGTATCTTGAGATACGCAGCGCCTACCGCGCCAACGACCGCGACCAAGCACAGCACGAGCACTACATAGAGAACCTTGATGAACACAAGGTATTTAGGATACCAAAAACCGCCGTCGCGACGGCGGTCTTCGACATCTTGCGCGCGTAGCGCTACTTCTTCATGGCCTTTTCCACGTCATCGGCGGTATGAGGCAGCGTCGCGGTCAGGTTGATGAGCTGTCCGTTCTGGTCGACGTAAAAGGTATCCTCGATGCGGACGCCGAGATTCTCTTCCGGAATGTAGATGCCGGGTTCGATGGTGAACACTTCGCCGGGGCCGAGCGCAACGTCGAAAGGACCGGGATCGTGGACATTCAAGCCGACGCGATGGCTGAGGCCGTGGATGAAGTACTTGCCAAGCGGTTGACCGTGAACGTCTTTGCCGTGGGTGTTGATGTATTCCTTGGCGACGTCATTGAGCGAACCTTCGCCGCCGAAAGCGCCGAGCTTGGAATATCCGGACTTGAAGGCCTGAATCGCGGCTTGTTGGGCGCCGAGCACGATGTCGTAGATCTCGCGCTGTCGGGCGGAGAACTTGCCGTTCGCAGGCAGCGTGCGCGTGGTGTCGTTGGCGTACATCGAGTATTCGCCGCCGACGTCGATCACGACGATATCGCCGTCGTTGATGACCTTCGGACCGGCGGAGTAATGCAGGACGGTGGAGTTGAATCCGCTGCCGACGATCGACTCGTAAGCCGGTCGCTCGCAGCCGCGACTCTCATATTCGTAGACCATCAACGCGCCGATCTGATGCTCGGTGACGCCGGGTTTCATGGCCTTCATGGCGGCGAGATGAGCAGCGGCGGTGGCGTCGGCAGCTTTCTTGATCAGGGCTAATTCGCCGGGGTCTTTGTGGCTGCGGACTTCGGCGATCTTGCTTGTTCCGTCCTCGAACCGGACGAAGCCTGGGAACGAATCGGTGCGCTGGAGCCAAGTCTTGATGGCGGCAGTTTCGTCGGTCTTGTTGGTATAGAGCGTGGCGAACTGCGCGGGCATTACCTTGAACAACTCGCTGCGGATCTGGTCGAGGGCGACGACGCGGTCGAAGCCGGTCTTCTCGTGAACGTCGGGATCGTCGGGGCCGGGTTTCACGCCGGTCCATTTTTCCTGGGTGAGATTGCGCGCGGGGAGGAACAGAACTTCGGTGTACGGACGCGCGGGTTTGCCGTCTGCAGCCGCGGTTTCCGGCACGATGAGCACGGCTCCGCCGGGCTCGGTTATTCCAGTTAAGTAGTAGAAGTTTTCGTCCTGGCGGAAGCCGTAAATGGCGTTCGGGCCGTCGTTTTCCATTCCGGCGTAGACGAGGAAGACGCCGTTCGGCCCCGCGAGTTTCGAGAGCGCGACGCGGCGCGCGTGGTAGTCGGCATTCGGTTGACGTTCAAGAGCGAAGCAAAAACTGGCGGCGAGCAGTAGAACGATGACGAGCGATTTGCGCACAATTTCCTCGGAAGTGGTGGTGAGCCGGAATTATAGCGGCTCACCACCGCATGGCGAGGAGCAAGCATCAGGCGGCTTTCTCCAACTGGGACGAACGCTTGTTCTTCAGGGCGAAGTAGATGCCGAGCGCGGCGGGCGCAGCGACGCCAGCGATGGAAACGGGCTTCTTCCAACTGGAGCCGCTCTTCCACCCGCCGTGAATGTCGCCTTCGGACTCGCCTTGGCTGGCCTTCCACAGCGAGCCGGAATTGCCGCGTTCGCGGCTGTTGCGGTCGAAGTGCTTCTTCTCGGTCATGAGGGCCATTTGCTTTTCGGTCATGCCGCGAGCCATTTTCTGCTGCATCGCCATGAACTTGCCCATCTTGCCGACGTGGGCTTCGTCTTGCGGTTCATCGGCGAGGCGGAAGATGACTTCGGCGGCGTTTTCGGGGGTTTCGATCGGCGGCGCGGGCTTGATCCTGTAGCCGCTGCGGTTCGCTTCGTTTTCGAAGAAGGGAGTATCGACGGATTGCGGGAACACGGTGCAAACGTGAATATCTTCAAGATCGTTGAGCCACAGTTCCTGGCGGATGCAGGCGCTGAGGGCTTTGACCCCGTGCTTGGAGGCAGCGTAGGAAGCCATGTAAGGCTGCGTAATTTTGCCAAGAACGGAGGAGAGGTTGATCAGTACCCCCTCGCGCTGCTTCTTAAACTGTTTAAGTGCGTACCAGCTGCCGTTAATGGTGCCATCAAGATTGGTTTCGATGACGCGGCGATGTTCTTCGGGCTTCACTTCGTCGAAGTTGCCGACGGCGCCGACGCCAGCGTCGTTGACCCAGACGTCGATGCGCCCATATTTTTTTTCGGCTGTCCTAGCCAGTTTTTCGACGGAACCCTGGTTCGAGACATCGGTCTCGACGGCCAAGGCTTCGGCGCCGAGTTCCTCACATTCGTCGACCACGTCCTTCAGCAGGTTTTTGCGCCGTGCTGCCACGACGACGGTGTCCCGGTTTTTTGCAAACCGCAGCGCTGTAGCGCGTCCAATGCCGCTGGACGCACCCGTAATGACCACCACGCGGCCATGTCTCTGCCTCATGTAAACACTCCAATACTCGTAGGGATTTCTAGAAGAAGATGAGCGGCGAGGGCGGCGAGATGGCCATGGAAGAGGTGATCTGACCCCCTCCCACGGTTCTTGAAAACAAAGGACTTGCGCAAAAGTACCCGGCAAAACAAAGGACTTACGCGAGAGTCTCCTCACGGGTGATTCCGACTTAATTTTCCGAGCGCGAACAAGCGGACGATCACGTTTCCTCCCACCAAAGAGAAAATCCGCCCGAAAGCCGGACGGATTTCTTTGGAATTTCTACTCTAAATTCAGGATAGCAGATTGAGGTACCCCGTCGGTCCAAGAAGCCGGAAGTTATATTTTGTTTATTTGCAATGATTTGGAAGGAATTTGGGGCGAAGAGGGGGTTGACATGGTTTTCCGGAATTGGGAATTTAGGCGGTATTGAGGCGAGCGCGCGGCAGGGGGAAAAGCAGATTCCACGGGGACTGAAGTCCCCGTGGAATGACAAAGGGTTAAGCATCGGCGCGACTAAAGTCGCGCCCTTTCAAGACAAACAAGTCCCGGCCGGCCAAGTCGCGGCCAGCCACGAACAACGGCGCTATTTCTTCTGCTGCGAGCTCTGCATTTCTTTTGCGATCTCGTCGACGTTTGATTTGTCGACGAGGGTGGCACCTGTGTCGACGAAGGCGGGCAGCGGTGAGAGCGGTCCCTTGGTGGATGCCATCTTCGCGATGTCGGCCTTGCTGTGGTAATAGTCGTCGGCGAGTTTCACGCCGAGGTAGCCCATGGTGTACGGCTTCTGGGCGACGGTGGCGGCGATGATGCCTTCCCTGACGGCGTCGAGGGTTTTGTCGTCGGTGTCGAAGGCGACGACGACCTTGCCGGTAACCTTATTGTTCTTGAGGACGGTGGCGACTTCCGGTCCGCCCTGGGCTTCGAGGCAGATGAAGCCGTCGATGGGTTCCTTCTTGTCGAGGATGGCCTGGGTCTGGTCGAAGACGATGCGCGGGTCGCCTTTCATGTCGATGACACGGACGATCTTGATGCCGGGGTTTTTCTCGAAGACGTCCTTGTAGCCGTGCATGCGTTCTTCGAGGTTGACCTGGTTGGGCATGGTGAAGACCACAACGTTGCCCTTGCCGTTCAAGTGTTTGGCCGCGACTTCGGCGGCGATGGTTCCTGCCTGATAGTTATTGGTGCCCATGAAGAAGAGGCGGTTGGAGTTGGGGGAATCGGTGTCGATGGTGATAACCGGAATGCCTTGCGCAATGGCGGCGTCGATTTCCGGTTTCATCAATTCGGGATCGGCGGCGGAGACGATGATGGCCGTGGGCTTCTTGGCGAGAATCTTGTGGAACTCGTCTTTCTCGGCATTGGGATCGTAATTGTCAGGGCCGACAATTTCCGATTTTACGCCGGCCTGGCGGGCCGCTTCGATGAATCCGGAAGCAGCGGTCTGCCAGTAGGGGATTGCCTTGTTGGCCGTCGCCATAACGTAGAACTCGTCGGCGTCGTGCTTGCGAGTGCAACCGATGAGCATGGCAATCGAGGCGAGCAGAATAAGTGCGGTAGAGAACTTCCTGGTTAATGTCATGATTATGTCCTCCAGTGTAGATTTTCAAGCGAGGGCCGGAGAGGACCCCAATAGGAAACAGGAATTGTAGATGAAGGTGGAGAGACAAACAAATTGCAGGGGAAGGATGGGCAAAACATTCAGGCCGCGGATCGCAGAGCCACGACTGCGGTCGGTTTGGACGCGCGCTAGATCACGCCGACCTCAGCGTGAGATTGGTGGTGGAACGGGGATTATCACTGTCTAAAGTGAGCGCGGCGTCACGGTGTGCCAGTCGTGAGGGTTTACCCACTCGTGAACGACTCGCTTCAGTTCTTCGTATTGCAGCAGCGCAGCGGGAACGAAAATGCAGTAGTCGCGAAGGCACCGTGGTTTCGCGTTGCCGATGATTTCTATACCCGGGGTTTGGCTCTCCGCGTACTCATTGACTCGCGCAATCTCGCCCTTGCGGATTACTGGGCCGTCCAACTGCTCGATGGTATCGTTCGTCACGCGCAGCTTCGTACGCGATAGTGGACGCATCATCAGACTGCAAAGCATCTCAGCACATAATGGATGGCTCGAAAAGTACCATCGTCATGTCAGGCTGAGATAAGTGGTGGTATGCGGATTCTCCGACAGCAATCCAAATGCTCAGTACGATTCCGCTTTCTTTTGAGCAGTAGTAAGCACTAAAACTCCAAGCCAGATCGCACACAAAGGGGCGGTAATTAGCCCGAACTTTATCG
>Ga0075355_1000087_pt1 | contig 12690 bp, 16 predicted proteins | sample WestPond_Cattail_6_FD_120069 | JGI IMG/M metagenome (GOLD analysis project Ga0075355, IMG submission 120069) | Natural and restored wetland microbial communities from the San Francisco Bay, California, USA, that impact long-term carbon... | ecosystem: Environmental > Terrestrial > Soil >...
GCGTGGAAGGGGGAACCCCCCGCCACGCCCCTCCCAGTGCCGGCACGCCCCGAGACTCAGCGCTGCGTGCCGTCGTCCTTCTCGATTTCGAGCACCTCGGCGTCGTGCACCTCGTCGCCGCCCTTGCCGATCTGGCGGGTCTCCTTGGCGCCACCCGCGCCGAGCATCCCCATCTTGGCCTTGAGCTCGAGCAACTGCTGGTCCCCGCTGCCCTTGTATTCCAGGGCCTGGAACTGCTGCATCAGCGTGTCGCCGGAGAACTCCTCCTGCAGCTCGGCCGAGGCGATGGCCTTCCGCTCCGCGTCCTCGATCTTCTCCGTCATCCGCTCGAAGGACTCGAAGGCGCTCTTGTCCGACATGCCGGACATCGTCTCCTGGATCCGCTGCTGCGCCTCGGCCCGCCGCGCGCGCGCGACGAGGATGTTCTTCTTGCGCTTGGCTTCCTCGATCTTGTCGTTGAGCTGGCGCAGCGAGCCCTTGAGCGACTCGGTCTCCGCCTTGTGCTTGACCCAGGTCTCGTGGAGCTGCTGGGCGCCCTGGAGGTGCTCGTTGTACCGCAGCAGCGCCTGCTTGGCCAGGTCGTCCCGGGACTCCTGCACCGCCAGCATGGCCCGGCGCTCCCAGTCCTCGGCCTGCTTGCGCATGTTCTCCGCGTCGGCCTGGAGCTTCTTCTCGTCGGCGATGGCGCCGGCGACCTCCTGCTTGGCCTTGGCCAGCTGGCTCTTCATGTCGATGATCAGCTGGTTGAGCATCTTTTCCGGGTTTTCGGCCCGGCTGATCAGGTCGTTGATGTTCGACCGGAGCATGGTGGACAAGCGATCAAAGATCCCCATCGAGCATCACCTTTCCCGATACGGCGCGAGCGCGCCCAGGTGGGTCGCCAGTGCCAGCGTGAGCGAATCGAAACTTGCCTCGAACTCGCTGAAATCCAGGTTTTCCAGCTCGAGGGTGTCCGTCAGGACCACGTGATTGCCCTCGACCCCGTACGAACCGTGGACCAGCTCCCGGGCGTTGTACTCGAGCAGCTGGCGGAAGAGTTTGGAGCGCCGCGGAGCTTCCGCCGGCAACTCCATCACCCGCACCCGGAGGATCAGGACCGGAGGCGAGTAGCTGACCACCACCTCGGCCTCCTCCGAGGTCCGCACCTTCCAGAGCCCGGCCTCGAGCTCCTCGATGGTGGCGCCCCCGGCCTCGAGACGATCCAGCCAGGCCTGTACGTCTTCCCTCGTGAGCATGGTACCCCCTCTGCAAGAATCTAACCGCGGCCGCGGGGCCGCCCAGCGTCCGGTCAGCCCGGCGGGAGGAGTGCCGGGTCGTCCGCCCGGTGCTGGGCCAGCAACCGCTCGGTGAAGTCCACCCGCTCCTCGAGTTCCACCATCCGGTTCCGCATCTCGTCCATCTCCGCCAGCAGGTCCGGATCGGTGCCCGCGCCGACGGTGCCCTGGTGGATCCGCTCGGCCAGTGCCTTCCCGACCGGGCCCTTGAGTGCGACGGCACCTATCACGCCCCCGGTTATCAAGGCTGGTATGGCGAATTCGGAGCCAATGACGACCGACAGGGCAATGTAGGCTCCCAGCAACACCACGCTGATGATCGTGATCGCGGTATACAGGGGAACATTGGACTCCCTCATGGCAATCGCTCCGGTTCACGGGCCTGGGCCAGCAGTCGCTCGGCGAAATCAAGCCGCTCCTCGAGTTCCTGCACCCGGAACTGCAGGTGGTCCATCTCCTGCAGCCGGGCATCGAGGTCCGCCATCCGCTCCGCCGTGACCTCGCCGGAGGTCACCGCGGGCAAGTGCTTCAGGGCCCACTGCCGCCGGATCCCGAAGACCACCAGGGACACGGCTCCGACGATGGCGACGCCCTCGCCGTTGTGTGAGATCGAGGCCATGTCGGCCAGGACCATCAGGAAGCCGGTCACCCCGACGTGGATGAGGATGTCCACCCCATCGATTCCGAACATCCGCTTGATCACGCTCACCCGCACCCCCGCCTCAGTGCGGCAGTCGGGGCTGCTCGCGCTGTTGCGCGAGCAGCCGCTCGGTGAAGTCCAGCCGCTCCTCGAGCTCGTGCACCCGGGCGACCTGCTGTTCGACTTCCTCGAGTCGCGACCTGAGGTCGTCCATCTCCCCGTTCGCGAAGGAGCCGGCGACAGCAGGCCCCTCGATCCGCCGCGCGAGCGCCTTGCCCAGCGGCCCCCGCAGGATGAACACCAGCGCGACGCTGATGGTGAAGACCGACATCGCAATGACCGGCGCGAGATCGCCAGGTGGCATGGGGTTCCCCGGGGCCTAGTGCGGGAGCCGGGATTGCTCGCGTTGCTGCGCGAGCAGCCGCTCCGTGAAGTCGATCCGTTCTTCCAGCTCGTGCACCCTGCCCTGTTGCTGCTCCAGATCCGCCATCCGCGACCGGAGATCCTCCAATTCGGCCATCAACGCCGGGTCGGTCGCCAGGTGCTTGCCCTCGATACGGCGAGCGATGGCCTTGACGAGGGGCAACGTCAGCATGAACACCACCGCCAGGAAAATGGACGCGGTGAGCGTCATGGCGGCGGGATTCATCATCGCCCACGGGGGAAGCGGTGGAAGCGGTGGAATCGGCGCGATGACCTCGGTCTGCAACAGGAGTGACGGCATCATGGAAATCCTCCTGGCGGTAATTCGGCCGCATCGCGCTGGCGCGCCAACAGTCGCTCGGCGAAGTCGAGGCGCTCCTCGAGTTCGCCCAGCCGGGCCCGGAGGTCCTCCACTTCGCCCTCGAGGGCCGGGTCATGCACCTGGCCGGAACCCTCGATCTTCCGGAGCATGGCCTTGCGAACGGGCACCGCGAAGAAGAAGACCAGGCCGATCCCGGAGGTCATCAGGGTCATCGCCATCACGAATTCCGATCCGGTCATCGCGAGCCCCCCTCAGTTACCAGGAAGTTGGGGAGCTTCGCGGCGCTCGGCCAGCAACCGCTCGGCGAAGTCCACCCGCTCGTGAAGCTCCGCGACCTGGGTCCTGAGTTCGTCGATTTCGGCCAGCACCTGTGGATCCGATGGAGCCAACTCGTGGGTCTTCGCGCGAATCCGGTCGGCGAACGCCTTGCCGATCGGGCTGATCGACAAGAGAAAGAGCGTCCCGCCACCGAACAAGAACGTGATCGCCAGGACGCCTTCGATATCCATTGCCTTCTCCCGGGGGAATGACCAAGATACGGCCGGACGTTTCAAATTGTTTCAGACCAGACGCGAGTTGTGCGCTAACTCTTTTTGGCTGAACGCTTTAACTGCACCAGCCGCTCCTTGGCCAGCCGACGCCCTGTCGGCGTGGCGGCGAGGCCCCCGCCCGCCGTCTCCCGATAGCGGACGTCCATTGAACGCCCGATCTCCCCCATCGTATCGATGACCTCGTCTGCAGGGATAGGGAACTCGATCCCTGCCAGTGCCATCTCGATGGCGGCCAACGCGATGGCGGCGCCGGTCGCATTGCGGAAGACGCATGGGATCTCGACCAGTCCACCCAGCGGGTCGCAGACCAGGCCCAGGGTGCCCTGCATGGCGAGGGCGACACCGTGCGCGGCCATCGTCGGCGAGCCGCCCAGCACCTCGACCCCGGCACCAGCCGCCATGGCCGCCGCCGCGCCGGTTTCGGCCTGGCACCCCCCCTCCGCGCCCGAGAGCGACGCCCGCAGGGCGACGACGCCCCCGATGAGCCCCGCCGTGGCGAGCCCGCGCACCAGCGCCGCGTCGGCAATCTTGCCGCGGCCGGCCAGACCAAGCAGGACGCCAGGCAGCACTCCCGCACCGCCTGCGGTCGGTGCCGCCACGATCACGCCCATGGCCGCGTTCACCTCCTGCACCGCGAGCGCGTTGGCCAGCACGTCGGTGAACAGCGTACCGGACAGCGGGCCGGTGAGCCGGTTGAGCTTGGCCGCGTCTCCTCCGACGAGGCCGCTCACGCTTCGCAGGTCGCCGGGCAGGCCGCGCGCGACCGCGCCCCGCATGACATCGAGCGCGCGCTGCAGTCCGGTCTCCAACTCCGCGCGAGTCCGAAGGCCTTCGGCGACCTCCTGCCTCAGCGCATACTCGCCGAGAGAAATGCCCGCATCCACGGCCTGCGTCACTGCCTCGTTCAGCGAGTCGATCATGACGCCACCCGGTCGATCGCCCGGACACTCTGGACCCGGGGGAGCGCGCGCAGCGCCGCCAGCGCCCCGGGGCCGATCGGCTCATCGAGCTCATAAATGTGGATGGCGTTCCCGCCCTTCTGCCGGCGGGACACCTTGATGGTCGCGATGTTGCCGCCTTCCCTGGCGAGCGCCGACGTGACGGCGGCCACCGCCCCGGGCTGGTCGGCGGCGACCACGACGAGCGCGGGCAGGGTGCCGGTGATGTCCACCGGGAAGCCGTCGATCGCGGTGATCTCGATCCGGCCCGCGCCGACCGACGACCCGACGATGGAGATTTCGCGCTCGCCCCGGCCCACCGTGATCCGCGCCGTGTTGGGGTGGTGGTCGCCGCGGAGCTTGGTGTTCTCGAACGTGACGGCCAGCCCCGCCGACTCGGCCAGCTCGAGGCTGTCGCGCAAGCGTTCGTCGTCGGGGTGGAAGCCGAGGAGCCCGCCCACGACGGCGCGGTCGGTGCCGTGGCCCTGGCCGGTGCGGGCGAACGAACCGTGCAGTTCCACGAGCGCCCGCTCAGGCGTGTCGCCGAGGAGTCCGCGCGCGAACAAGCCGATGCGGCAGGCCCCCGCCGTGTGCGACGACGAGGGCCCCACCATCACCGGACCGATGATATCGAGGAGAGAGACCATGCGTCAGAGCAATTCCACCTGCTGGATGTCGCCGAGGGACACCGCGATTTCGGTGTCCTCGCCGCCGAGGGGCCGCAGGTAAACCTCGTGGGCCGCGACGTGGGTGTCGAGGGACGTCGGCACACCCACCACTTCGGTGTTTCCGGCCAGGGTCAGCCGGACCGGCTGCTCATGATCCCCGGCGTAGCCGAGGAGGCTGACCACCTCGTCGTAGTCCACGACCGCCTCCAGTGAGGAGCCTTCGGCAATGTAGGAGCGATCCGGAGGCCCCGCCAGCCACGGGCCCGTCACGCCGGCGCGGTCAGGACGTGTCGCCGCGCGCCTCGGCCAGCACACGCTTCAGGAACTGTCCGGTATGGCTGGCGGGCACCCTGGCCACCGACTCGGGCGTGCCGACCGCCACCAGTTCGCCGCCGCGGTCACCGCCCTCCGGGCCGAGGTCGAGGATCCAGTCGGCGGTCTTGATGACGTCGAGGTTGTGCTCGATCACGACGACGCTGTTGCCCTTGTCCACCAGGCGATGGAGCACCTCCAGCAGAAGCCGGACGTCCTCGAAGTGGAGGCCGGTGGTGGGTTCGTCGAGGATGTAGAGGGTCCGGCCGGTGTCCCGCTTGGACAGCTCGGTGGCCAGCTTGACGCGCTGAGCCTCGCCTCCCGAAAGGGTGGTGGCGGCCTGGCCGAGGTGGATGTATCCGAGACCGACGTCGTTGAGCAATTCGAGCTTGTCGGCGATGCGGCGCTGGCTCTCGAAGAAGTCCAGGCCCTCCGCGACCGTGAGGTCGAGCACCTCGGCGATGCTGCGCCCGCGGTAGCGGACCTCGAGGGTCTCCCGGTTGTACCGCTTTCCCTTGCAGACCTCGCAGGGCACGTACACGTCCGGCAGGAAGTGCATCTCGATCTTGACCAGCCCATCGCCCTCGCAGGACTCGCAGCGCCCGCCCTTCACGTTGAACGAGAACCGGCCCGGTCCGTAGCCGCGGATTTTGGCCTCGGGCAGCTGGGTGAACAGCTCCCGGATCGGCGTGAACAGGCCGGTGTAGGTGGCGGGGTTGGAGCGCGGCGTGCGCCCGATGGGACTCTGGTCGATCTCGATGACCTTGTCGATCTGGTCGAGCCCCTCGATCCGCCCGTGCGCCCCGGGCACCACGCGAGCACGATAGAAGTGCCGCGCCAACGACCGGTACAGGATGTCGGTGACGAGGCTCGACTTGCCGGAGCCCGACACGCCAGTGACCGCCACGAACAGCCCGAGCGGGACGTCCACGGTCAAGTCCCGCAGGTTGTTGGCGCGGGCCCCGACGATACGGAGCCGTCGCTCGGGCGCGGCGACGCGCCGCGCGGCGGGCACGGGGATGCGCAGTTCCCGGCGGAGGTAGCGGGCGGTGAGCGAGGTCGGGTGCTCGAGCACCTGCGCCACGGTCCCTTCCGCCACCACCTCGCCGCCGAACCGCCCGGCGCGCGGACCGAGGTCGATCACGTGGTCCGCGGCGCGGATCGTGTCCTCGTCGTGCTCCACCACGATCACGGTGTTGCCGAGGTCGCGGAGCCCACGGAGCGTGCCGAGGAGCCGCTCGTTGTCCCGCTGGTGAAGGCCGATGCTCGGCTCATCGAGGATGTAGAGCACGCCGACAAGCCGGGAACCGATCTGGGTCGCCAGGCGAATCCGTTGCGCCTCGCCGCCGGAGAGCGAGCCGGCGGCCCGCCCCAGCGTCAGGTATTCGAGTCCGACGTCGCGCAGGAAGCGCAGGCGGTCGGTGACTTCCTTGAGGATCGGCCCGGCCACGTCAGGATCGAGCCCGGGGCGCCCGGGGGCGCGGAGCGGGAGTCCGTCGAAGAACTCGAGCGCCCGCTCGACGGGCAGTTCCACGATGTCGCCGATGCTCCGGCCGTGGAGCAGGACCGCCAGGCTCTCGGGCCTGAGCCGCCGGCCGCCGCAGGCGGGACAGGGCTGCTCCACCATGTATTCCTCGAGCCCGGCGCGGACGGCGTCGCTCGCCGTCTCGTGGTAGCGCCGCTCGACGTTGCGAAGTACACCCTCCCATTCGCTCTCGAAATCCCCCCGGCCACCCCGGCCCTCGACCTGGAACTTGAACTGCTTGCCGGTGAGTCCATGAAGGAGGCCCTCGCGCGCCGCCTCGCTATGGGCGCTCCACGGCGCGGCGAGGTCGAACTTGAGCGCCTTGGCCAGCGTGGGGAGCACGACCTTGCGCAGGTACCCGGTCGGCTCGCCCCAGGGAAGGATGACCCCCTCGAGAATCGAGATCCGCGGGTCGCCGAGGATGAGCTCGGGGGTCACGGTCCGGCGGGTGCCGAGGCCGTGGCAGGTTTCGCAGACGCCGAACGGCGAGTTAAAGGAAAACTGGCGCGGCTCGAGTTCGGCGAGGGAAAGCCCGCAGGTCGGGCAGGCGAACCGCTCCGAAAAGGTGACCGAGACCTGGGCGGCGCCCCGCTTCCCTGATTCCCCGCCCTGCCGGACCACCTCGACCACCCCGTCCGCCACCTTGAGCGCCGTTTCGATGGAGTCGTTGAGCCGGCCGCGGTCAGCGGCCCGCACCACGAGGCGATCCACCACCACGGCCACGTCGTGGTTCTTGCGCCGGTTGAGCGTCGGCACGCGGTCGAGGTCGTAGGTTTCCCCGTTGACACGCACCCGCACGAAGCCGCGCTTCCGGATGTCCTCAAAAAGTTCCTTGAACTCGCCCTTCCGGCCACGGACCAGGGGCGCGAGGACCTCGATCCGCGTCTCCTCCGGCCAGGCCAGGACGGCGTCGGTAATCTGGGTGGCGCTCTGCCGTTCCACCGGACTGCCGTCGTTCGGGCAGTGCGGCACGCCGGCCCGCGCCCAGAGCAGGCGCAGGTAGTCGTAGATCTCGGTGACGGTCCCGACGGTGGAGCGGGGATTGTGACCGGTGGACTTCTGTTCGATCGAGATCGCCGGGGAAAGGCCCTCGATGACGTCCACGTCGGGCTTTTCCATCAGCCCGAGGAACTGCCGGGCGTACGCGGAGAGCGACTCGACGTAGCGCCGCTGCCCCTCGGCGTAGATCGTGTCGAAGGCGAGCGAGGACTTGCCCGAGCCGGACAGCCCGGTGATGTCGGTCAGCCGGTTCCGGGGAATCGTGACCGAGATGTCCTTGAGGTTGTGCTCGCGGGCGCCGCGGACGACGAGGAATTCTTCAGCCATAAGCAGGGAAAGGTACGCCCGGGACGGGTCGTGATTCAACCGTACCGCTTTCCCGGGAGGCAGGCCGTTCCCTTTTACCGTGTCCCCCGTCACTTTTCAGCATCCCGGCAGTCCGCGCCCCCACTCCCTACTCCCAGACCTTCATGCGCCGTTCGAGGCAAAGCCGAAGCAGTGGACGCCAGCAGGGCCTCGGCGACCTCTTCCCCCCCGGTGCGCTGGAGGGGGAACCGGTTTCGCGGGGCCCGGACAGCAGCTTCCCGCTCCGCCCCTTTGCCGACGAGATTCCCCGCGACGCGGGGGTGGACCCGCATGTCGAGGCCGCCGAGACGCCCGCCGAGCGGCTGCTCCGGCTGGGGCGCGAGGCCGCGCGCATGGGTCGCCGAGGTGATGCGCTCGCGGCGTTCCAGCAGCTGCTGGAACTGCACCCCGAACACCTCGCCGCGCGCCTCGAGCTGGCCGGGCTTCACGAGCGCAACGGCGATCTGGACGAGGCGCTGGACCAGCTGACCGAGGCGACCCGACGGCTCCCCGACCGTTCCGACCCCCTGATCGCGCGCGGCGCCTTCCTGGCGCGGCTCAAGCGCCATCCGGAGGCGGAGGCCGATCTTTTCCGAGCCATCAAGCTCGCCCCCGACCAGCCCGACGCCCACTTCGAACTCGGCTTCGCGCTCTGGCGGAAGGGACTCGCCGCCGACGCCGCGGAGCCGCTCCGCCGCGCCGCTGCACTCGATCCGGAGCGGGCCGCCGCGCACCATTATCTGGGGGAATCGCTCCACCAGGTGGGAGACGACGCCGGCGCTCTCGCGGCCCTGGAACGCGCCGCGGCCCTCGAGCCCGGCAACCCGAAGCCGTTCCAACTCATGGGGAGGGTGCTGGACCGGCTGGGCCGGCCCGACGAGGCACGGGAGATGTACCGGCGTGCACGCGAGGCGGGACCGCGATGATCGAGGTCCTGGTCGACGACCTCGCCTTCCTGGCAGTGGACGCCGTGCTCCGTCCCGCCAGCGACACGCTGGACCCTGTCGCGTCGGTATCGAGCCGACTGGACCACCTGGCCGGGCCCCGGTTCGCACTCGAGCGACGGGTCCAGTCGCCGATGGAGATCGGGTCGGCGGTGGTGACGGGGGCGGGCGACCTCGCCGCGCAGTTCGTCATCCACGCCGTGATCCGCGGCGAGGAGGAGAACGCGACCCGTGACACCGTGCGCCGCGCGCTGACGTCCGCCTGGCAACGCGCCGCGGCCTGGGGGCTGGAACGGGTAGCGGGGCCGCCGGTCGGCGCCGGTGCCGGCCAGCTGACGCTGGCCGACTCCGCGACCCTGATGGCGCAGACGTTCGCCGAGCACCTTGCCCTGGGGCGCCCGCCGATGACGCTCCAGATCGTGGTGGACCGCGAGGACGAGCGGGGGATGATCGAAGCCGCCATCCGGCAGGTGGGACCCTGAGCCGGAAATTGCCGGCGACCGTGGTCGTGCTCATTTGGCTGGGCGCACTCGGGTGGCTGGTGGCCCGCGAATATGGACCGTCGCCGGAGGGGGGGAACGCGACGCCGAGCCAGGTGCGCCTCCCCCCGACCGCCACGTTCTATGCGCTCAACGCCGGGCCGGAGCAGGTCGGGCTTTTCTCCCTCACCACGGACACCCTGCCGAACGGCCTCCGGGTCACCTCGCGCACCGACGTGGACGTCCCTCTGCCGCTGGTGTCTCGGCGGCTCCTGACCACCACGGAAGCCGTCTACGATCGGCGCTTCGTCCTCCGCGGATTCTCGACCTCGGTGAGCGGTGAGGCCGGGCAGCTGACGCTCGCAGTCACCGCGGTGGACGACACGACGCTCTCCGTCGTGGCCACCGGCCGGGGATTCACCACGCCGGACACCCTCGCCCTGTCGGTGCCGCCCGGGGTCCTGCTTCCCGACGCGGTGCCGCTCGGCCTCGCCTCCCGGGGAGGGCTCCGATCCGGCACGGTGACTGTCCTGCAGGTGCTCGACCCGCTCGACTTGTCGGTCCAGCCGTGGGAACTCCGGGTGGGCGCCGAGAGTACGTTTGTGCTCGCGGACAGTGCCGTGCGCAACCCGGCGTCAGGCAGCTGGAGCCCTGCGGGAGTCAACTCCATCCGCGCCTTTCGCGTGAGCTGGATGGAGCACGGCCTACCCGTCCGGGTGTGGATCAGCCGCCAGGGCGAGCTGATCGAACGCGTCACGCCGCTCGGACTGACGGTCCTGCGCAGCCCGTTCGAGATCGTCAATTCGAGGTACGTGCGGCGTCGTCCGCGCAACGTGCAGGCCGCCCCGCTCGAGGTCCCGATTCCCGTGCCGGTCCCCGAGGGTCCGGGCCGCGTTTTCCTCGGCCCGGTGGAGCTCCGCGCCGCGACGCCGATGCTGACCACGCCGTGGCAAGGCGTGACGCAGGGCGGCCGCCTGGAGAGCCGGCCCGGTCCGGCCGTCCTCCTCCGGGCACCGGCGCCGCCGCCCGACTCCATCCCGGCCGCGGACCGGCAACTCCCGGCGTCGGAGAGAATCCGGACCGATGCGCGCCGCATCGCGGGAGCTGAAACGACGCCGTCACGCGCCGTGAGCCGGCTGGCGAGCTGGATCGCCTCGGCCATCGGACCCGGTTCGCCCGACTTCAGCGGCGTCGAGCAGACGCTGCTCCGGCGCCGCGGCGACAGCTCGGACCGGGCACAGTTGCTGGTGGAGATGGCCCGCGCGCTGGGCATTCCCGCCCGACCGGTCGCCGGGCTTCTCTCCAGCGGCGGACGACTCCGATACCGCGCCTGGGCCGAAGTCTGGCTGGGCGCGTGGGTGCCCGTGGACCCCACCCTCGGCCAGTTCCCGGCCGACGGCGGGCATTTTCGACTGCTCACGCACGCGACCGCGCGGCCGGCCGCGATCGTTTCCCTGGTCGGGGCCGTGCGCCCCAGCCTCGACAACCCGACGACGGTGCCATGATCGAACTGCGCGCACTCTCGAAGAACTACGGCCGCTTCACCGCGGTGGACCAGCTCACCCTCGAGGTTCCGAAGGGCGAGCTCTTCGGCTTCCTCGGCCCCAACGGCGCCGGGAAGACAACAACCCTTCGCATGATCGCGGGCATCCTCCAGCCCACGGCGGGGACCGTGGTCATCGGGGGCGAGGACATCCAGCAGAATCCGGAAGCCGCCAAGGCCAAGCTGGGCTTCGTTCCGGACCGGCCGTACGTCTACGAGAAGCTGACCGGCGCCGAGTTCCTGCGGTTCGTGGCCGCGCTCTTCGGACAGGAGGGGGCCGGGGTCGAGCGCCGGCTCGACGAACTGCTCGAGCTCTTCGAGCTGACGCCATGGAAGGACGAACTGACGGAGTCCTACAGCCACGGGATGCGGCAGAAGCTGCTCATCTCGAGCGCCCTGGTGCACCGTCCCGAGGTGCTGGTGGTGGACGAGCCGATGGTGGGCCTCGACCCGAAGAGCGCCCGCACGCTCAAGGACCTGCTGCGTGCGTTCGTGCAGCGCGGCGGCACGGTCCTGATGAGCACGCACACGCTCGAGGTGGCGGAGGCGATGTGCGACCGCATCGCGATCGTCCACCACGGCCGCCTCGCGGCGTCGGGAACGATGGAGGACCTCCGCCGGGAGACCGCCTCCGAGGGCCTGACCCTCGAGCGGCTCTTCCTCAAGCTGACGGGCGGCGAAGTGCCCGCCTCGATGACCGGCATGTTCGATGACTGAAGCGGCGCACGCGCCGGCCCAGGCGCCGTTCGTCCCGCCGCCCCAGCCAGGGCTCTGGACCCTGCTCGCCCCGAAATGGCGCACCGCCCTCGCGCGGGTGCGGCAGGAACGATCGGGCGCCGGCATGCGACTACTGCTGCTGGCGCTGGTCGGGTTCGGCTTCTGGTCGGCGGTGTTCGGCGTGGCGTACCGCGTCCTCAAATACTTCCGCGGCGTCCCGGACATCGGCACCCTGGTGGCCACGAAGCTGCTCGCGGTCCTCCTGCTCGCCTTCCTCGGCGTGCTCCTCCTCTCCAACGTGATCACCGCGCTCTCCACCTATTTCCTGGCGAAGGACCTCGACCTGGTGGTGTCCGCGCCGGTCGACTGGCTCCGGGTGTATGTGGCCAAGCTCGGCGAGACCACCGTCCACTCGTCGTGGATGGTGGCGCTGGTCGCGATCCCGATCTTCACCGCGTACGGCATCGTCTTCGACGGCGGGCCGCTCTACCCGCTGATCGTCATCGCCGCCCTGATTCCCTACCTGGTGATGCCCGCGATTCTCGGCGTCATCCTCACGCTGGCGCTGGTCAACATCTTCCCGGCGCGCCGGACGCGCGACCTGCTGACGCTGGTGGCGGTGGGCGCGGCGGGAGGGGTCGTCCTGCTGCTGCGGCTCATCCGTCCGGAGCAGCTGGCGCGCCCCGAGGGCTTCCGCAACCTGCTCGACTATTTCTCGATGCTCCGCGGCCCCACCAACCCCTTCCTGCCGAGCGAGTGGGCGGCGGACATGGTGATGAACTGGTTGCTGCGCGTCGGCGACCCGCTGCCGATCCTCCTGCTCTGGAGCACGGCCGCGGTGCTCGGCGTCGTGGGATCCGCGCTGCACCAGCGCTGGTACCTGGCCGGCTACAGCAAGGCGCAGGAGGGGAAGGACACCTTCGTGCGCGGGGGATGGTGGGAACGGGCCCTGATCCCGCTGTTCCGGGGCGCCGACCCGGCGCGGCGGGAATTCACGCTCAAGGATCTCA
>Ga0075355_1000088_pt1 | contig 12623 bp, 13 predicted proteins | sample WestPond_Cattail_6_FD_120069 | JGI IMG/M metagenome (GOLD analysis project Ga0075355, IMG submission 120069) | Natural and restored wetland microbial communities from the San Francisco Bay, California, USA, that impact long-term carbon... | ecosystem: Environmental > Terrestrial > Soil >...
CGCCATCAACGCGTTCAAGGACCAGGAAGGCTGGAAGAAGCTGATGCACAACGGCATGACGCGCGACTTCTCGTGGCCGTACTCCGCGCGCGAGTACGTGAAGGTTTACGAGCGCACCAAGCTGTTGAAAACTCCTCCTGTTTAGGCAAAACAAAAGGGACCGCCGCGCGGCGGTCCCTTTAAACTTCGTCCTGACTAAGCTTTGGCGGTAATCGTGTCCTCAAGCTTTTCGTAGCTCTCCAGCACAGCAGCCACGCCGAAACGATGGCCGGATTCTGTCTTCTCCACGCGCAGGACACGTGCTTTGCAGCGCACCCAGGTGTCTTCTGCCGGTGATTCGCCGCCCGGCATTGGGAAAACCAGTTCGAGTTCGGAGCCTTCGGCTACGCGGTTGCTCAGGTACATGAAAATGCCACGCGCGCTGACGTCGCGGGTTTCGCCTGCGAGTTCCTCGACAGCGCCGTCCTGCTTCCTTTTGACTGCGACTGGAATCTTGGCAGCAATTCGCTTATCGCGCCGCGTTCCACTTTTCGTTTTCGAAGTCATTCACTCTCCGAGCAGGAACACCTGAAGACCGCGTGCCTGCTGCAAGATACGAAAGCTTATGCGAATCCGCGGTGCAAAGCAAGAGTTAGCGTCCCTGATCGAATACGCGATTCCTCTTAGAAAATGCAAAAAATACCGGAATTCCTGCCAATATGATGGCAGTTGCTACCAGCGAGTTCACCAACTTCGCCTTGAAGGTGTAAACCAGAACCACCATCGAGGCGAGGATGAACAGCGCCGGAACGATCGGATATCCCCACGTTTTGTACGGTCGCGGAGCTTCGGGTTCCGTCCTCCTGAAAATGAAAACCGACGCCGCTGCCAACATATAAAACACCCACTCTGGATATAGCGCCAGCGAGAATAGTTGCTGAAAATTGCCGCCGAGCACCACCAGCAAGCACCCAAGGATCGCCTGCACGATCAGTGAGTTAGACGGCGTCCGGAACTTCGGATGAACCTTTGCAAGGAAGTGGAAGAAATAGCCGTCGCGCGACAGCGCAAACGGAATGCGCGCGCCTGTCATGCTGCTGCCATTGAGCGTCACCAGCATTGATAAAGCCATTCCCGCAGAGACCAGTCCTGCGCCAAATGCTCCCCACGCAATCGCCATCGCCTGCGATGCCGGTCGCGGCGAGGCGGCGATGGCATCGGCGGGCATCACGTACTGCACCGCGGCGTTAACGCCCATGTACAGGATACCGACCATTGCCACGCCAACGATCAGCGCAATCGGCAGGCTTCTCTGGGGCTCGCGGATCTCGCTGGAAACATTGGTGACCATGTTCCAGCCGTCATAAGCCCACAACGCCGCGATCAGGGCTGTCATGAATCCGCCGAATCCCCCGAGCGCCTTCGTGTAGTTCGTCGCGAGGTTCGACCAACTTCCGCCGGAGTACAGGAATCCGCCAACAATGATGGCAGCGATCATCGCCACCTTCAGGATGGTGAAGAACAGCTGGAACTCGCCGGCCTTCTTCACGCCGATGTAGTTGAGAAAAGCGATCAACGTGATGGCGGCTATAGCAACAAGATGGCCGTAAGTGATCGTGATCGGCGTAGTCGTGATCGGCGTTGGCAGGAACGATAGCGGCCCGAAGGTGCCGATGATGCGTACAAATCCGGTGACGATCGTCGCGATCGATGCTGGCTTCGCGATGAGGAAGTAGGTCCAGGCGTAGAGAAATCCGCCGAGCGGTCCGTAGCCGTCGCGGACGTAAACGTATTCGCCGCCGGCCTGCGGCTTCATGGCGCCGAGTTCGGCGTAAGTGAGCGCGCCGAAGAACGAGAGCAGTCCGCCAACGATCCACGCCAGGTAAACCAGCTTCGACGAGCCCACGGCCTGCATCATCTCGGACGGCACCAGGAAGATGCCGCTGCCGATGATGGTGCCGACAACGATGGCGGCCGCGTGGCTTACCTTCAGATCACGAGCGAGGTCGAGCGCCGAGTTAGCGGGTTTCTGAACGGCTTCAGGCATGCGCGTGATCGATCTCCCCAGGCTCTTTCTTCATCGCCATACTCGCCAGCAGGCCGACGACGAACGTGACCGTCGAGCCGATCATCACGTACCAGGTAAACGGAATCTTGGTGAACTGCCAGATATAGATGTTGAGCATGAAGCCGACGAATAGTCCGACCATAGCGCCACGCTCGTGAGCTTTCCTGGTGAGCACGCCGAGCAGGAAAACCCCAAGCAGCGCACCGTAAGCAACAGAAGCTATCGCCAGGCCAACTTCGACCACAACCTTGATATTGCGCGACATGATCGCCAGCGTGAACAGAACCAACGCCCAAAAGACCGTTGAGACGCGCGATAGCTTCATACGCTTAGCTTCGCTGGTCTCGGGGTGGCGGCGGACGTAGAAGTCCACGATCGAGCTCGACGATAGCGAGTTCAGCGCCGCGCTCAGGTTCGACATCGCTGCCGCAAGGATCGCTGCGATCAGCAATCCCGAAACGCCGTGCGGCATGTGCTGCACGATGAATGTGGGGAATATCTCGTCAAAGGAGGCGAACTGTTGTCCGGCGGCTGTCGTATGGTAATACGCGAAGAGAAGCACGCCGACCAGCAGGAAGAACGTGAACTGGATGAGAACGGTCACGCCGCTGGAGATAAGCGCGAGCTTCGATTGTCCTTCCGAACGGGCAGCAAGCAGACGCTGCACGATCAACTGGTCTGTTCCGTGACTCGCTGTGGTCAGGAACGCTCCGCCAATCAGTCCTGCCCAAAACGTGTAGACCTTCCAGAAGTCCGGCGTGAAGTCGAAGATGCGGAACTTGTTGCCGGCGTCGGCGAGTTGCGTAACCGTTGCCCATCCGCCGGGAACCAGATGCAGCAGCGTGACGAAACCGACGATCGTTCCGGCAACGTAGATGAACATCTGCACGACATCGGTCCAGATGACGGCTGTCATTCCGCCTTCGAAGGTGTAGATCAGCGTCAGTACGGTGACGATGCCGATGGCGATTACGTCGCGGGTGAAGTCGTTGAATCCGGAGAGCGCGGGACCGAGCGTTATGCGCACAACGATTGCCACGGCGAAGATGCGAACACCTTCAGCGGCGGCGCGCGTAATCAGGAACAGCGAAGCCGTCAAGGAACGCAGACGATGTCCGAAGCGGCGTTCCATTAGCTGATAGGCGGTAAACAGGTCGCCGCGGAAGTAGTGCGGAATGAACAGCAGGCTAATAATGATGCGTCCGACGAGATATCCCATGACGACCTGAAGGAACGTCAGATCGCCGCGATAGGCAACGCCGGGAATCGAGATGATGGTGAGCGTGCTGGTTTCCGCCGCGACGATGGAGAGCATAATTGCCCACCAGGGAATGTTGCGGTCGGCGAGAAAGTAGTCCTTGAGCGAGCGCTCTTTCTTACGGAACTTCAGGCCAAACAGGGTGATGCCGACGAGATACGCGGCGATGATGGCAAGATCGATCTTATTCAGGCCCATGCGATTGCGGTGAGAGTAGATCATTGTTGGCGTCGATGTCTAGCTTTGACGAGTGGGTTCCGAACTGTGATAGAACTAGCGAATCCATGGCTTTCTACATCGGGATTGACGGCGGTGGGACGAAGACCACTTGCGCGGTCGGCGACGAGCAATCGTTGCTGGCGACGGCGAACGGTTCGGGCAGTAATGTGATTCGTCTCGGCGAGCAGCAGGCGAAGTTGGGATTGCAGTCTGCGATCGCGCAGGCGTGTCGCGAGGCGAGCGTAAGTCCGTTGCGGGTGGTTGCGGCTTGTATTGGCGCGGCGGGAGCGACGAATCCGGATGTGAACTCGGCGGTGAAGATGATGGCGCGGCAGATTCTGCCGAATGCCGAAGTTACGGTTGTCGGCGACATGGTGATCGCGCACGAAGCAGCGTTGCATCATCAGTCGGGAGTTGTTGCGATCGCCGGAACTGGTTCGATCGCATATGGAGTGAATGAGCAGGGCGAAACCGCGCGCGCCGGAGGTTGGGGATTCGCGATCTCGGACGAAGGTTCGGGGCAATGGATCGGGCGAACTGCCGTGAGCGAGGCGATGCGGGCGTTCGACGCGCAGCGCGATACGTTTCTGCTGGAACGCATTCTGGAGGCCTGGAAGCTAAGCTCGCGGGACGATCTGATTCGCCATGCAAATGCTTCGCCGCCGCCGAGCTTTGCCGAGATATTTCCTGTGGTGCAGCAAGCGGCGGTTGAGCGCGACGTGATCGCGTCGGACATTCTTACGCGTGCCGGAGCGGAACTCGCGCAATTGGTGTTGGTCGTTGCGCACAGATTGTGGCGTCCGGCGGAAATGGTCCGCGTTGGCGTTGCGGGCGGAGTGTTCGGCAACTCGGAGCAAGTGCGGCGATCGTTCTACAACTCGTTGCGCGCGGCTTGGCCGAAGTCTTCGGTGTGCTTCAAGGTTTCCGATCCGGTTGTTGGCGCGCTTGGATTGGCGCGGCGAATGCAGACGCGAGCGGGAGCGAGTTGATGGCCGAAGCGCGACAGCAACTCGAGATGCTGGAGCGGTTGGTTCACAGCACGGACGAAGCTGATCTGCGCGCGGCGGCGGCGAATCCGCATCTGAACGAGGATCTTGGATTGGCGCTGTTGAAGCGGCGCGATATTTCCTCGGCTGTGCTGCAAGACCTGGCGAAGAATACGGAAGCGCTCAAGACGCGCAGCATTCTGGTTGCGCTCGTTTGTCATCCGCGAACGCCGCGATTCATCTCGCTTCCAGCGTCGCGAACCTTGCATACGTTCGAGATGATGAACGTTGCGATGCAACCTGCGGTTCCGGCGGATCTGAAGATAGCGGTTGAACAATCGATCATCGATCGGCTGGAGAACATGTCGCTGGGCGAACGAATTACGCTGGGGAAGCGCGGATCGACGAGGATTGCCGAACGATTGCTGCGCGATCCGGAATTGCAGATCATTCAGCTTGCGCTAGTGAATTCACATCTGACGGAAGCTTGCGTCGTTCGCGCGCTGATGATCGAGGATGAAGTTGATGAACGGTTCGTAAAGTTGGTTGCGGAGCATCCGAAGTGGTCGTTGCGAACGGATGTTCGCGCGGCGCTCTTAAGGAATCCGAAAACGCCGATGGGAACGGCGATCACGATTGTGCATCAACTTCCGGCGGATGTTGCGCGCGACGCGCTAAAGAATTCCAACCTGCCGACGAGCGTGAAGAATTATTTGATGATTGAAGTGCAGAATCGTCGGGGCTAGTCCTTCCAGAATGGGTCGTTGCGGAGTTTGGCGGCCGTTTTTTCCAATAACTGAAGCGTTACCTCGCGGGCGTCGGCGAGGGCTTTGTCGGCTTCTTCGCGATGGCGGGCGAACTTTTCTTCGAACTGCGGGTCCGCTTCGGCGAGCATGGCCTTCATGGCGTTGAGGTCAACCTGGAACTCGAACATGATGCGGCTGAGGTTCCGCATGATGTCGATGGTGGACGCCATGCTGGTGCGCCATTCGTTATTGTTTTCGGTCATTCGGTTCGCCTCATTGCCAGTAGTTGCGGGTCCAGCGGTGCGCGTGAAGTTTTTGAACGATATCGGGCGACAGTGGCCCTTTGTCGCTCGCCGTGGCGTTCGATTGTACGTGATGGACATTGCGCATGCCGGGGATGACGGTTGAGACTGCCGGGAACGAGAGGCAATAGCGTAGCGCGTATTCCGGAAGTTCGGCGATGTCAATGTTGAGGTTTTCGGATATCTCTTGGACGTGCTCCCAGACTTCTTCTTTGCGATCGCCGGAGAAATAGAAGTTACGGAAGTCGCCGTCGGGGAACTTGGTGTCGGGCGTGATTTTTCCGGTGAGGGCGCCCTCGTCAAACGGCACGCGCACGATGACACCGATGTTGTGCTGCTGGCAGGCGGGGAAGAGTTGGTCCTCAGGCGACTGCTCGAAGATGTTGTGGATCACCTGCACGGTATCGACCTGGCTGGTGGCGAGTGCTTCGAGCACGGTGTTCGGCAAGTGGCTTTGCACGGAGATGCCGATGAAGCGCACCTTGCCGGATTTCTTCATCAGGCGAACGGTGTCGAGCCATTCGGCGTCGGTGGCCCAGTCGTCGATCCAGGTGTGGAACTGCATGAGGTCGATCTGGTCGCGGCCGAGGTTCGAGAGCGACTGGTCGAGGCATTCAAGGACGTACTTTTTGGGAAATGTGCCCTGGATCGGGCTGCCGGGCTTGATGTCCCAGACGCGGTTGATGGGCGGGATTTTGCTGGCGATGATGACTTCGCGGTCCCGTCCGAAGGCCTGGTTGATGAGGCGCTCGCTGTGGCCGTCGCCGTAGGCGAGGGCGGTGTCGAAAAAGTTGACGCCGTGGTCGCGGGCGGCCTTGAGCGAGGCGAGAGACTCGTGGTCGTCGGCGCCGATCCATTGTGATTTGCCGATGCCCCAGGCGCCGTAGCCGATGTCGCTGACGTTAAGATTGGTGCGTCCAAGAGTGCGGTTTTGCATAGCGCGTCAGTGTAGCAGGCGAGCGTTGTTTCGCGACGACCCTACCCCCCTCAGGTTCCTTAGAATCAACAGGTTACAGCGAAATCAAAAACTAAGTTATTGATTCTAAAGTACTTAATAGCTAAGTTCTAGAAAATACGGCAGTTAGCAATCCGCAGTTAGCATTCAGAGCGAATAGCCAGTAGTCCGTAGTCAGTTATCCGTATTCAGTCCGTGAGCACTTTGCCTTGAGCCTCAAACATGCTTTCCGAGCTAAAAACAAAGGTGGAAGTTGCGGGATTTCGGCTTTTTCCACCTTATAAGTCTAGGATAGCAAGTTCCGGGGGCCTGGAGGTCCACGAGTCGCGAAACTGTATTTGATTTGTTTTGTTGCAGGTAGCGAAAAACCGGACGGAAAGGGCTATTGACACCTTTTAACGTGGGAGTTATGGCGTGAGCGAGAATGAGGTATTTGGTTCCGTTTCGGAACAGATGATGGCGGGAGATGCGGTGGAGGTGGAAGGGAAAAGTTATCCGGTGAAGAAGTCTAGCGCGCAGCGGCTGCGGATGGTGACTTTTACATCAGCAGGTCAGGAGTTCACGGCGATCGAACAGAATCCGGAGAAGCCGAGTCGCTGGGGAAAGTTGGCGCGCGACGGGCACAAAGTAGTGCAGTTCAAGGACGTGAAGACGAACCGGTTCGTGGCCGTGGCGGTGGATGGGAAGGTGAAGGGGTATGGGCGGTAGGGGCATTCCCGTTTTGAGATGGGAGTGATATTGGGGTTTCAGTAGTTTTATCTGGTTCCCACAAGGCGATAAACTTTACGCGAGCTTCGATAGCAGTCACCACGCTGTGGAGATGCGTACGATCACTGCCAAATCGCTGGTTCTCGTCATCTTAGTACTTGGGATCACATATCTGGGATTTTGTGAACAGAAGTCCAGCTCAAGTACAAGCGAATCCGTAGTAGATCTTTCAGTAATTGTCCGCGACCGACATTCCAACCCAGTGATCGGGCTTACTCGCGACGACTTCATCATCAAGGATGCGGGAAAGAACGTGTTCGCTACCGTTCGGCCTGTTCGCCTCGCCGGAGAGCAAGCGATCTGGAAGGTAGCTTGGGAGTGGCGAAAACGATGCTACTGTTGAAACCAGACAATGAATTGATAGCCACGTACACCTCTCTTGCAAAGCTGGCCGCCGGTTCTTACACACTCACCTTTGCTCTCCATGATGTAGTTAACGCGAAATCCTCCGAGTCTTCTCCACCGCTCCTCGGGGTTCGCCTATATCGGTTTGTAATCCATCCTGAATTTGAACAGCCGCTGTACCCAAGCTCGTTGATGGTGGGGGATCTGATTCCGGGCTCTACGGGCAGCATTGACATCCTTGGATTTACAAATCGCCCTCAGTCGGTTCTGCTGAACAATCCCTTGGACATTGGTAGCAATCACATAGCCCTTCGCCCTGGGAATGAATTTACGGACACAGAGGATTTCGCTGTTGTTGCTAAAGTGTACGCGGACGACAAACTGAAACGTGAGATTCGCGACAAGTGGTTAAAGTCAGCAGTTATGCTCTCTATGACTGGAGATATTGTTGCTGGCCCATTCACCGGTAATTCTGATCTATCCGCAGACGGAGGATTAGCAACAATCTTTGAAGTCCCTTCGCGTGAACTCGGAAATCGCCTTATGCCGGGATCGTACGAAATTCGCGTCGAACTGAACCCCTTCGCAAAGTCCGACAAGGCGCTTCTCCTAACAGCACCTATTAGGATTCGGTAATAGGCAGGTATTCCTCTCCGTTTAGACGTCGGGCGTGTAACGCCTTCAACACTTTCCGAATCGGGAAAGCCTGTCAGGTTCGATCCCGATTGTATTGCGACTTCTAACGACAACGGTTACAGTGCGAACCATGAAGGTGATGGTTGCAGTCATTGTGCTGGCAGTGTCGTGCGTGGCGCAGGATGCGAAGTCGTTCTACACGGAAGCGATGAACAACCTGACCGGTGTGGGTGCGAACCGGAGCGAGTTGCGTGGCGTGGACCTGATGAATCGCGCGGCGGATATGGGCTATCTGCCGGCGCAGCTTGCCGCGGGTGTGCTTTACGACACGGGCCGGTATGTGAGCAGCAATACGGACCGGGCGGCGAGTTTGTACACGAAGGCGGCGGCGCAGGGTAGTCATTTTGCCGAGTACCTGCTGGGCAGGATGTACTACAACGGAGTTCTGACGGCGGGGAAGCGGTTTGGCGAGAAGTGGCTGCAACAGGCGGCGGAGGCGGGAAATCCGTTTGCGGCGTATCTTCTGGGCGACAGCATCTATGATCGCGATCCACGCGGGGCGATTAAGTGGTTTCGCATCGCGGCTGAGCAGGGGCTGCCTTACGGTCAATATCGATTGGGGAAGGGGATGATCGATGACCGAATTCTTCCGCTGCAAAAGCGCGAGGCTTACATATGGTTGTCGGTGGCAGTCGAGGGAGGCGTTAACGAAGCGGCGTATGACGTGACGAAGCTGGAGTCGGACTTGGGTACGACCGAAGCGGCGAAAGCTAAGGCGGAAGCGCGCGAGCTTCACAACAAGATCCGACGCGCTGTGAATCCGACGGGGTGCAAAGGATGGGCAGGGGAGCTGGACTATGTGCCGACGGTGCCGCCGCTGGAGATATTGCTGAACTGCGAGTGAAGGCGGCGGTGGTGTCGTCCCTACGGGACTCGATTTGTTGGTTTGGGGCCGGGTGCCGGGACTGACGTCCCGGGCTATGTACGGTGAACAGTGTCGGTAGATCGATCACCTGAAATCCCGCCTCTCTTGCCTCGTTACGACACTTTTTCCATCAGCGACGACAGCCTGAGTTTCTGGAATCCGAACAGGGCCATGTTCTTCGCCGAGTGATCAGCCGGATCGATCGAGGTGGTGGCGAGGCAGACCTGGCTCCCGCTTTCTATCGCGTATTGCAGGCGAGCCGCGATGAGCGCTCGTTGGACTCCTTTTCCGCGATGCTGAAACCGGGTACTTGCGGTACGCAGGATGGCGAGTCCGTGGCCTTGCGCAAGCACGCCTCCGCCAGCGGGTTGATTGTTGCGGAATGCCAACACGGCAGTGAATCCCGGGGCGAAGGCGAAGGAGAAGAAGGCGTCGGCAGTTGGGTCAGGTACAGGCGCATTCACGGTCTCCTGGTTCTCCTGGAACCCAGCCGCAACGGTCTGAATCCAAATGTCAGATTCAATCTCATCGACAACGCGCACGGCAATGTCATCGGCGAGGGAAATAGTGGGAATGCGCCATGCTGACCTGATCCAGGTTTGGACGGTGGTGACAGGCCGATATCCGCGCGAGTAGAGCAGGCGAAGAAACTCGGGATTCGTTGTGGGATTCGTCCAGAGCCTGGGGCGGCAGGCGCGACTCAGGTAGAAATCTTCGACAGCGGCGAGTTCTTGCTGGTAATTGCCATCGCCGGTACCGATGGAGGAGGCGGCGGTCATGGCCGAGTCGGGGCCGTGGTAGAGAGCGTAGCCGTTGCCAATCTTCAGGACCGAGGCGCCGATGGTGCAATCGCGCTGCAACAGCGCCTGCGTGCTGGCGACTACATGGTCGTACGAAAGCGCGCGGTAGCGATTTTCCCAGTCGGCGTTCCAGTTGAAGGCTGCAACGGATTCCGTCATGGCATGACTGTAACGCAAGCGCAAGGGAGCTGAAAAGGAGGTTGCCGCACGTTCGCGATAATGATTTTGGGTCACGGCGCGCTGGTGGTCATCTAACTTGGCATGACGGATGATAGGAAGTCCACGGATGACGAGTTGAAGCGGCGCATCGACGAAGAACTCGATGAGGCCCTGGAAGGGACATTTCCGGCGAGCGATCCGATAGAACCGCCGATGGGGGCGGAGCGCAGGAAGGCGGACCGTGCGTAGGCGGCGAAAGGCCCGGCACGGAGGAAACGGGAGAGGTAATAGGATTTCATAGCGACTGTGGCATTATGTTGGCATGCCAAAGAATCGAAGTCTTACGTTCGGAGACATGCAGGCGCAGAAAGCGCGCGAAGCACACCTGGCTAAAATGCGGGCCATGATGAAGCCGGCCGAGGCTGCGGAAGAAGAGTCCGCCGCGAGCGGGGAAACTGTTGCCAAGCCGGCAGCGCCAAAGCCTGCGCCAAAGCCTGCGGAGAAAAAGTCCGCCCAAACCGCCAGCAACCCGGCATCGAAGAAAGCGGCTACGAAAAAGCCGATGGCGAAGAAGAAGGGGAAGCGGTAGGAAGGTTGTCCTGACGTAGCGCGTGGACGAGACGTCCACGCGACAGCCGGCAGGATTGCCGGCGCTACGTAGTAACCTTCTGGTTGAAGTAGGTCAGGATGGCTTCCGCTTGGGCGCGATTAACGACGGCGCTAAGCGCGGCGGCGTCAGCTTCGCGGACGGCCTTCACACTGCCGAAGTGTTCGAGCAGGCGTCGCATGGCGGTCTCGCCGATACCGGGGATTTCCAACAATTCATTGGCGCGGTCGCGCATCTGCCGGCGCTTGCGGTGGAACGTGACGGCGAACCGGTGGGCTTCGTCGCGGATGATCTGAATCACGTGCAGGATGGGCGAGTGGTGGTCGAGCGCGATGGGTTCGTCTTCCTGTCCGTGAACGTAGATGATCTCTTCACGCTTGGCGATCGAGGCCAGTGGCTGGGTAGTGATCTGTAGCGACTCGAGCGCTTCTGCCGCCGCGTGAAGCTGGCCGATGCCGCCGTCGATCAGGATCAGGCTCGGCATCTTTCCTTTTTCTTCCTGGATGCGCTTATAGCGGCGCGTGACGACTTCGCGCATGGAAGCGAAGTCGTCGACACCTTCGACGGTCTTGATGATGAACTTGCGGTAGTCAGACTTCTTCATCGCGCCGTCTTCCCAGACGACCATCGACGCAACCGTTTCGGCACCCTGGATGTGCGAGATGTCGAAACATTCGATCCGGCGCGGCTTCTCGGGGAGCATGAGCGCGTCCTGCAGGGCGGCCTGAATAACATCAGCCTTGGGCTTCATGGTGCGGAAGCGCTGGTCGAAGGACTGCTTGGCGTTGTTGCCGGCGAGGTCGGTGAGCGAGCGCTTGTCGCCGCGCTGCGGGACCTGGATTTCGATGCGCGCGTGGTAGTGCTCGCTGAGGACGTCTTCGAGCGTGGTGCGGTCTTCGAAGTCAACGGGCAGGTACACGTATTTCGGCATGTACTGCTGGTCGGCGTAAAGCTGCATCAGGAAGGACGAGAAGAAGTCGCCCGGGTCGAAGGATGCACCTCGTTCCATAAAAGGCACTTTGTCCCAGAAGAACTCGCGACGATCGAGGATGCGTCCGCCACGCATGTGGAACAGGTTGACGGCGAGCATTCCATTTTCGTAGTGGAAGCCGAAGACGTCGGCGTCGTCGCCTTCGGCGGCGGCGATGCGTTGCTTGTCCTGAAGTTGCTCGACGGTGGAGATGAGGTCGCGATACTTGGCGGCGAGCTCGAATTGCTCGGCTTCGGCGGCGGCCATCATGCGACCGTGCAGCGACTTCGCGAGTTCCGTCTGCTTGCCCTGAAGGAAGAGGCGGACGTCGTTGACGGCCTCGGCGTAGCGCGGATCGGCGACCATGCCCTTGACGCAGGGGCCGAGGCAGCGTCCGATGTAGTACTGCAGGCACGGCCGCGGATGGTAGCGACGCAGGTCGATGTTGCACGACGGGATCAGGAAGTGCCGGTGGATCAGGTCAGTGATGCGATACGCCAGGTTGGCAGGGAAGTACGGGCCGAAGTACTCGCTGCCATCCTTCTTCAGGCGGCGCGTGACGTACACGCGCGGGTAGCGCTCGGCGAGAGTCAACCTTATATAAGGATAAGTTTTGTCATCGCGCAGCAGGATGTTGTAGCGCGGCTTGTGCTGCTTGATGAGGTTGTTTTCGAGGGCGAGCGCTTCGCCATTGTTGGCGACGACGATGTAATCGATGTCGACGGCCTCGCGCATGAGCGTGCCGGTCTTGGCGTCGGCCATGGCCTCGTCGGTGAAGTAGTTCCGCACCCGCGCGCGCAGGCTCTTGGCCTTGCCTACGTAGATGACCTGCCCTTCGGCGTTTTTGTAGAGGTACACGCCGGGCGAGGTGGGGAGAGTGCGGATTTTGGCGAGGAGATC
>Ga0075355_1000089_pt1 | contig 12585 bp, 8 predicted proteins | sample WestPond_Cattail_6_FD_120069 | JGI IMG/M metagenome (GOLD analysis project Ga0075355, IMG submission 120069) | Natural and restored wetland microbial communities from the San Francisco Bay, California, USA, that impact long-term carbon... | ecosystem: Environmental > Terrestrial > Soil > Wetlands...
GGGGCCCCCGGGGGCCAGGTTCGCCGTCCAGTCGACCGCGCGCGCGGCGGCGTAGTAGCCCGCGGCGTCGGCGGCCGGGTACTCGGTAACCTGCAGCAGCACGCGGCTCGCGACGCGCGACCACAGGCAGGCGCGGTAGCCGAGCGCCAGCGTGCCTTCGAACAGCACGCCGCCGGTGCGCTCGCGCAGCGTCGTGACGCCGAACTCCTTCAGCTCGCGCGCCACCAGGTCGGCCAGGCCGCGCGGCGCGGTGGCCATGAAGCGCAGTGGGTCGTCGCTCACCGCAGGTCGATCCAGGTGGTCTTGAGCTCGGTGTACTTGTCGAAGGCGTGCAGCGACTTGTCGCGGCCGGTGCCCGACTGCTTGAAGCCGCCGAACGGCACGGTCAGGTCGTCGGCGTCGTAGCAGTTGACGTAGACCATGCCGGCGCGCAGCGCGCGCGCGGCGCGGTGCGCCGCCGTGATGTCGCGCGTCCAGACCGCGGCGGCGAGCCCGTAGTCCACGTCGTTGCCGATGCGGATGGCCTCATCGAGGTAGCGAAAGCTGAGCGTCGCCAGCACCGGACCGAAGATCTCCTCGCGCGCGATCCGCATCTGCGGCTGCACGCCGGCGAACACGGTCGGCTCCACGTAGCAGCCGCCGCTCGCCGCGCGGACCCGGGTGCCGCCGATCGCGACCTGCGCGCCCTCGCCGCGGCCGGACTCGATGTACTCGAGCACGCGTCGCGTCTGCGGCTCATCGACCAGCGCGCCGAGCCGCGTCGCCGGGTCGAGCGGATCGCCCGGCGCCATCTCGCGGGCGATGGCGACGACCTGCTCGAGCAACTCGTCGCGGATGCCCTCCTGCACCAGCAGGCGCGACCCGGCCGAGCACATCTCGCCCTGGTTGAAGAAGATCGCGCCCGCCGCCGCGCGCGCGGCGCGCTTGAGGTCGGGGTAGTCCGCCATGACGATGTTCGGGCTCTTGCCGCCGCACTCGAGCGAGACGCGCTTCAGGTTGGACTGCGCCGCGTACTGCGCCACCAGCTTGCCGGTGGCCGTCGAACCCGTGAAGGCGATCGCATCGACGTCCATGTGCAGCGCGAGCGCCTTGCCCGCGGTGTGGCCGTAGCCCGGCACGACATTGAAGACGCCGGGCGGAATGCCCGCCTCGAGCGCGAGCTCGGCGAGGCGCAACGCCGACAGCGGCGACTTCTCCGAGGGCTTGAGCACCAGCGAATTGCCGGAGGCGAGGATCGGGCCGATCTTCCAGGCCGCCATGATCATCGGGAAATTCCACGGCACGATGGCGCCGACCACGCCGACCGGTTCGCGGCTGATCAGCGCCAGCGCGTCCTTCGAGGTGGGCGCGATCTCGCCGTAGATCTTGTCGATGGCCTCGCCGTACCAGCGGATACAGCGCGCCGTGGCCGGCACGTCGACCGCGAGCGCGTCGCGGATCGACTTGCCCATGTCGAGCGTCTCGAGCAGCGCCAGCTCGGGCGTGGCCGCCTCGACCAGGCGCGCGAATTCCTGCAGCACGCGCTTGCGCGCCGCCGGCGGCTGCCCCGCCCAGTCACCGCGCTCGAAGGCCGCGCGCGCGGCCGCCACGGCCGCGTCGATGTCGGCGGCGTCGCCGGCCGCCACCAGCGCGAGTTGCCGGCCGTCGATCGGACTGAGACAGGAAAAAGTCGCGCCGTCACGCGCCGCGACGCGCTTGCCGTCGATCAGCGCCGCGCCGTTTGGCTTGAGCGCGCGCGCGCGCTCGTGCCAGTCGATCCCCGCGAACGGCTCCTTACTCATAGATCGCGTACACCTTGGAGCAGGCTTCGAGCACTTCCCAGGTGCCCGAATAGCCCTTGTCGATCATGAACGTGTCGCCAGCCCGGTAGGTGCGCTGCTCGCCCGCGTCATCCGTCAGGCGCACGACGCCGGTCAGCAGGTGGCACAGTTCGCGCTCGGTGTAGCGCACCCGCCACGCGCCCACGCTCGAGGCCCAGCGCCCGACGTGGAAGCGTCCCTCGGGATCGGAGAAGGCATTCCAGGCCTGCTGGCGCGGCTGGCCGGCGACCAGGCGGTCCGGCGCCGGGGTGGTGCTGTCCACGGGCGCGGACGAATCCACGTCGATGATTCCCATGGCGCGAAGCCTAGCAGAATCGGCCCGCATGCAGAGTTCGCCGGTAATTTCAATCACTCCAAAGACAGGACGGAGCGCACCGCCGGGCGTGGCATGATTGCCCTCGGACCATGAACGGCGGCGCACATTTCCTCCGCATGCGCGACCAGCTGCTGGCCGCCGCGCCGGCTGCGGCCCCGGGGCCGGGTACCATCCACTGGCCGCCCGACCTGCCCTTCAACTGGGCGCTCGACTACTTCGATCGCATCGCCGCCGGCAACGAGCGGCCGGCGCTGCGCGTCGTCGACGACGCCGGCGGCGACACGAGCTTGAGCTTCGCGGCGCTCGCGGCGCGCTCCAGCCAGGTCGCCAACTACCTCGCGGCGCTCGGACTCGGGCGCGGCGATCGCGTGCTCGTCATGCTCGGCAACGTCGTGCCGCTGTGGGAGTCGATGCTGGCGGCGATCAAGCTGGGCGCGGTCGTGATCCCCGCCACCACGCTGCTGCAGCCCGAAGACCTGCGCGACCGGCTCGAGCGCGGATGCGTGCGCGCGATCATCACCGAAGCCGCGCTGGCGTCGCGCTTCGCGGGCCTGCCGGGCGCGCCGATCCGCGTCGCCACCGGCGGCGCGCCCGCTGGCTGGAGCGCCTTCGAGTCGAGCGCCGGCGCCAGCACGGATTACCGGCCCGCGACGGCCACGCGCGCGGACGAACTGCTGCTGCTCTACTTCACGTCCGGCACCACGGCACGCCCCAAGCTGGTCGCGCACACGCACACCAGCTATCCGGTCGGTCATCTTTCCACGCTCTACTGGCTCGGCCTCCAGCGCGGCGACGTGCACCTCAACCTGAGCTCGCCCGGCTGGGCCAAGCACGCCTGGTCGTGCTTCTTCGCACCGTGGAACGCCGAGGCGACCGTGCTCGCCTATCATTTCGAGCGCTTCAGTGCGCGCGCCCTGCTCGACCAGCTGGTGCGCTGCCAGGTCTCGACCTTCTGCGCGCCGCCGACCGTGTGGCGCATGCTGGTGCAGGAAAAGCTGCGCGACTGGCCGGTCACCCTGCGCGAAGTCGCCGGGGCGGGAGAGCCACTGAATCCCGAGGTCATCGAGTGCGTGCGCAAGGCCTGGGGACTGACGATCCGCGACGGTTTCGGGCAGACCGAGACCACCGCGCTGGTCGGCAACCCGCCGGGCCAGCCGGTCAAGCCGGGATCGATGGGGCGCCCGCTACCCGGCTACCACGTGGTGCTGCGCACCGCCGACGGTGAGCTCGCCGACGAGGGCGAGGTGTGCCTCGACCTCGCAGTGCGGCCAGTCGGCCTGATGCAGGGTTACCTGGACGACGCCGAGAAGACCGGCGAGGTACTGCGCGAGCGCTGCTACCACACGGGCGACGTGGCGCGCCGCGACGCCGACGGCTACCTGACCTACGTCGGCCGCATGGACGACGTGTTCAAGTCCTCCGACTACCGCATCAGCCCCTTCGAGCTCGAGAGCGTGCTGATCGAGCACGCGGCCGTGGCCGAGGCCGCCGTGGTGCCGAGCCCGGATGCGCTGCGCCTGTCGGTGCCGAAGGCCTTCGTGGTGCTCGCGCACGGGGCCAGCGCCGACGCCGCCACCGCGCAGTCGATCTTCGAATACGTGCGCCGCCGGCTGGCGCCCTACAAGCGCATCCGGCGCCTGGAGTTCGCCGCGCTCCCCAAGACGATTTCCGGGAAGATCCGCCGGGTCGAACTGCGCCAGGCCGAAGCCGCGCGCACGGCCGGCAGCGAGCGCCGCAGCGGCGAGTTCTGGGAAGAGGATTTCCCGTCCCTGCGTCGCGAAGCGCCGGGCTGACCGCGACGAGGCCGGCGCGCATGCCCTCGCAGAGCCTGCCGATCCGGCGCTTCCACCTGCAGGGCGAGACCGCGGCGATCGCGGCCGGGATCGCCGCCGGCGCCACCGGTTCCGCGCTGACGGTGCTGTTCGCAGCGCCGGACCACGACCTGCGCGCGCTCGGCGCGGCCCTGCACGCAGCTGGCGCCGCGCACGTGGTCGGGGCCACGGCCAGCCGCGTGCTCGGTGCGGGCGGCATCACACCGCGCGGGGTATCCGGCTTCCACCTGCCCACGGGCCGCTTCGCCGCGGCCGACACGGTCATCGAGGACGCGGCCACCATTCCCCTGCCCGAGATCCGCTCGCACCTGCACCGGCTGCAGGCCGACCTGGACGCGCGCGCGGCGCAGCTCGAGCACCGCTTCGCCCTGCTGCTGGTCGACGCCGAGGCACGCTGCGAGGAGCGGCTGACGGCGGTGCTGGGGATGGAACTCAACGGCGTGCCGCTGGTCGGCGGCTCGGCCGGCGATCTCTACTTCAATCCGCTCGGCCATCCGCCCGGCAGCACGCGCCTGCTGCACGACGGCCGCGCGCTGCGCGGCGCGGCGCTGCTGTGCCTCGTGGCCTCGGCATCGCCGCTGGTCGCCTACTGCCACAACCACTACGTGACCGGCGAGCATCGCGCGGTCATCACGGCGGCGGACCCGACGCGCCGCCTGGTGCGCGAGATGGATGGCTACCCGGCGCTCGAAGTCTACTCGCGCCTGTGCGGCTTCCGGCGCGCGCCGCGCGCGAGCCGCGAGTTCGCGCCCTTCCCGCTGATGATCCGCATCGGCGGCCAGTACTACGCGCGCGGCATGCAGCGCATCTATCCCGACGGCGCGCTCGAATTCGCCTGCGCCCTCGAGCCCGGGCTGGTGGTCGCGCTGGCGCGGCCGGGCGACATGGTCGCCATGCTCGGCGACATGTTCGCGAAGCTGCACTCGACGATCGGCACGCCGGAGCTGGTGATCGGCTTCGATTGCGCCGCGCGCACCGCCTTCATGGAGCAGCGCGGGCTCACCGAGCCGATCACGCGCCTGATGCAGGCGCACGCGGTGAGCGGCTTCGCCACGCTCGGCGAGCAGTTCAACTCCATCCACGCCAACAATTCCTTCAGCTGCATCGGCATCGGGGCCAAGGCGTGAAGCGCAGCAAGTCCGGCACCAGCACCGGCACCAGCACCGAGCTGGCGCGCCTGCGCCGCGACAACCGCGCGCTGCGCAAGTCGGTGCAGGCGCTGATGACGCGCGTCGAGAAGAGCGTCGACGCGGCCGGCAGCGGCTTTTCCTGGTTCCACGCCGCGGCCACGCTCGAGGAGACGATCCACCAGCGCACCGAGCAGTACGAGCAGCTCAACCTGCGCCTGAAGCGCGAGCTGACCTCGCGCCGCGGCATCGAGCGCGCGCTCAAGCAGGCCAAGGAACTCGCCGACCGCGCCAACGCGACCAAGACGCGCTTCCTGGCCGCCGCGAGCCACGACCTGCGCCAGCCGCTGAGCTCGGCGCTGCTGTTCCTGGAATCGATCGACGAGTCGGCGGTCACCGGGCTGAACCGTGACTACCTGCACAAGTCGCGGGTCGCGCTGGCCTCGCTCAGCAACCTGCTCGGCACGCTGCTCGACGTCGCGCGGCTCGACTCGGGCGACATCGAGCCGCAGTACGCCGACTTCCCGATCGCGGCGCTGCTCGATCGCATCCGCCCGGAATTCGAGGGCGTGGCGCGCTCGGCCGGCATCGGGCTGCGCTTCGTGCCCACCAGCGCCTGGGTGCGCTCGGACCTGCACCTGCTCGAGACCGTGCTGCGCAACCTGATCAGCAACGCGATCCGCTACACGCCCAGCGGGCGCGTGCTGGTCGGCTGCCGGCGGCGCCGCAACGGGCTGCTGGTCGCGGTGCACGACACCGGCATCGGCATCGAGAGCAAGCACCTCGAGGCCGTGTTCACGGCCTACTACCAGGTGGCCACCGACCCGCGCGCGCGCTCCGCGGGGATCGGGCTCGGCCTGTCGATCGTCGAGCGCATCACGCAGCTGCTGTCGCTGAGCCGCGAGGTGCGCTCGACCCCCGGGCGCGGCTCGATGTTCGCGGTGCAGGTGCCCTACGGCCGCTCCAGCAAGCGCGGACGCGCGGCCGACACCGCGCGCCGCAGCCGCATGCTGGTGATCGCGGTGATCGATGACGACGCCGGCCTGCGCCAGGGACTCGCCGCGACACTGTCCAAGTGGGGGCACCGGCCGATCGCCGCGCTCACCGCCACCGACGCCGTGGTCCAGTGCATCGGCGCCGACCTGACCCCGGATCTCGTGATCTGCGACCTGCACCTGGCGGGCGGGGTGCGCGGCGACAGCGCCGTGGAAGAGGTGCGGCGCGAATTCGACCGCGTGCCACCGGCGATCATCATGACGAGCGATCCCGATCCGCAGCTGCACGAGGCGATCCGCGCGCGCGGCCTGGTGCTGGCGCCCAAGCCGCTGAACCTCGCCAAGCTGCGCGCCATCATCGAGCAGGTCGCGGGCGGGTAGGCGCGCGCCGGCGTCAGTTTTCCGGCACGTCGACGAAGCGCCGGGCCTCGAGCCCGGCCTGCACGCGGTTGGCGACGCCCAGCTTGCGATAGATCGCCGAGACGTGCGCCTTGACGGTGATCTCGCTGATGTCGAGCGTGCGCGCGATCTGCTTGTTCGACAGCCCGCGCGCCAATAGCCCCAGCACCTTCTTCTGGCGCAGCGTCAGTTCGCCGCTCGGTTGCGCAACGCGCCCCTCGCGCAGCGCCGAGATCACCTCGGCGGGCATGTAGCTGCCGCCCGCCAGGATCGCGCGCAGGGCGTTGATCAGCACCTGGCGTGGCGCGGACTTGGGCACGTAGGCGGTCGCGCCGCCCAGGATGACCTGGCGCATGATCTTGGGATCGTCCACCGCCGAGACCACGACCACCGGCGTGGTCGGCGCGACGCGCCGCAGCGCCGTGAGGCACGACAGCCCGGCCGCGCCCTTGAGGTTCAGGTCGAGGATCACCAGGTCGAACGTCGAGTCGGCGGTGACCGCGGCCAGCACTTCGGCCTGCGAGGCGGCCTCGCCGACCTGCGCACCCGGGGAGGCCTGCGGCACCACCGCACGCAGCGCGTCGCAATAGAGCGGATGGTCGTCGGCGATCAGCACGCGGCAGGCCGCGCCGGGCTTGGCGGGCTCATTCATCGACGGGGCGTGGCGACGCTCGAGTACATACCAAAGTATTAGTCCGCTTGGTCTGAACGGGTTATACAACAGCGCGAGGCCGCTGCGATACTCCACCGGGCACCTCACATCCCGTCCCGGACAGGAGCATAAGAATGAACACCGCCGCCGCTGCGCTTCAGAACTCGCTCGCCAACGATCTGTCCCGGATTTCGCCAGCCAACAAGGCCTTCCTCGCCGCGCGCCACCAGCTGCTGATCGACGGCGCGTGGGTGCCGGCGGCCTCCGGCAAGAGTTTCGAAGTACGCGATCCGTCCAGCGACCAGGTCATCAGCCACTGCGCCGAGGGCGGCTCCGAGGACATCGACCGCGCCGTGGCGGCCGCGCGCCGCGCTTTCGAGGGCGAATGGGGCAAGACCAAGCCGAACGAGCGCGAACGGCTGATGCACCGGCTCGCCGACCTGATCGAGAAGCACGCCGACGAGCTGGCGGAGCTGGAAGCGATCGACAATGGCAAATCCGTGATCATCGCCCGGCACGTCGACGTCAAGCACGCGATCGAGGTGTGGCGCTACATGGCCGGCTGGCCGACCAAGCTGGAAGGCAAGACGCTGCCGATCTCCGGCACGCTGGTGCCGGGCCACGAATACGCGGCGTTCTCGCTGCGCGAGCCGGTCGGAGTGGTCGGCGCGATCATCGCCTGGAATTTCCCGCTGCTGCTCGCGACCTGGAAGTCGGCGCCGGCGTTGGCGGCCGGCTGCACGGTGGTGCTCAAGCCCGCCGAGGAAACTCCGCTGACGGCGCTGCGCCTCGGCGAGCTGATCCTCGAGGCCGGCTTCCCCAAGGGCGTGTTCAACATCGTCACCGGCACCGGCCCGCACGCCGGCGCACCGCTGTGCAACCACCCCGGGGTCGACAAGATCACCTTCACCGGCTCCACCGAGGTCGGGCGCCTGGTGGTGCAGGCCGCGGCGGGCAACATGAAGAAGGTGACCGTGGAGCTCGGCGGCAAGTCGCCGGTCATCGTGCTCGATGACGCCGACGTCGACGCCGCGATCGCCGGCGCCGCCAGCGCCGTGTTCTTCAACCACGGCCAGACCTGCTGCGCGGGCTCGCGCCTGTACGTGGCCGAGCGCCACTTCGACAAGGTGATCGCCGGTGTCGCCGGGCAGGCCAAGGCGCTCAAGATCGGGCCGGGCCTCGACACCGCCACGCAGCTCGGGCCGCTGGTCTCGTCCGTGCAGCGCGAACGGGTCTCGAAGTTCATGCGCGACGGCGCCGCGAGCGGCGCACGCGCCGCCACCGGCGGCCAGCCGCTCAAGGCGCCCGGCTACTACGTCGAGCCGACCGTGTTCGTCGACGTGCACGACCAGATGTCGATCGTGCGCGAGGAAATCTTCGGGCCGGTGGTCGTGGCGCAGCCGTTCCACGACCTGGCCGACATCGCGCACATCGCCAATGACTCCATCTACGGCCTCGGCGCCAGCATCTGGAGCCGCAACATCAGCCGCGTGTTCCAGCTCGCGCCCAAGCTGCGCGCCGGCACGGTCTGGGTGAACTGCCACAACATCCTCGACCCGACCATGCCGTTCGGCGGCTACAAGCAGTCGGGCTGGGGCCGCGAGCTGGGCGGCGAGGCGGTCTACGCCTACACCGAGAGCAAGTCGCTGTGCATCAACGTAGCGGCCTGATGCGGGCCACGCTGCAATACCTTTACGCGATCGAACGGGGGGAGTGATATGAAGAAGCGAAACGCGCGGGCAATCCGGCCGTGGCTGCTGGCTGCCGCCAGCGCGGGGTGGTGCATCGCGGCCACGGTACGCGCCGACACGCCGCCGCCGCCGGCGGACTCCGGCGCCATCGAGGAAGTCATCGTCACGGCGCAGAAGCGCTCCGAGTCGCTGCAGACCGTGCCGGTGTCGATCACCGCCCTGACCGCCGCGCAGCTGGACGAGGTCAAGATGGACACGCCCTCCGACCTGATCTCGCAGGTGCCGAACCTGCAGGTCAACGGCATCGTCGGCGAGGCCTCGCCGGTGTTCTCGCTGCGCGGCATCTCGATGTTCGACTACAGCCTGAGCCAGTCGAGCCCCGTGGCCTCGTACATCGACGAGGTCTACAAGGGCAACTTCGTGCTGTTCGGCGTCGACATGTACGACCTCGAGCGCATCGAGGTGCTGCGCGGACCGCAGGGCACGCTGTACGGCAAGAACACCACCGGCGGCGCGATCAACTTCATCACCCGCAAGCCCGGCTTCAACACCGACGGCTACCTGACCCTCGGCGTCGGCAACTACAGCCGCCAGGAAGCCGAGGGCGCCTTCCAGACCGCGCTGATCGATGACAAGCTGGCCGCGCGCGTGGCCTTCTCGTATACCAAGGCCGACGGCTGGTTCCACAACGTCGCCCCCGGCTACCCGGACCTCGAGGGCATCGACCAGTACGGCGTGCGCGCCATACTGCTCTTCAAGGCGAACGACGACCTGACGGCCACCCTGCGCTGGTCGAAGAGCCGCCAGAACCCGCAGAACTACGGCATCTTCGACATCATCTGCCGCCCCGGCATCGACCCCAACTGCGCCCCGGGCGGCGTCGGCGGCTCGTACTACCGCACCGAAGACGGCACCGCCACCGGCGTGCCGCTGCAGGACGACCAGATCGGACAGAACTACACTCCGAAGCGCCGCCAGGAAAACCAGGCGGTCGCGCTGACCGTCGACTGGAACCTGTCCGATGCCTTGGCGCTGACCTCGATCACCTCCTGGGACGACGGCGACCTGTTCAACCCCGAAGGCACGGACGGCGCGCCGATCAACGTGTTCAAGATCCCGTACACCGGCACCAACAACCAGGTGACCCAGGACCTGCGCATCACCTCGCGCGGCACGGGGCCATTCAGTTTCATTGCCGGCGCCTACTACCAGCACGAGGACATCTACAACTCCACCGAGAACCAGTTCTTCACCGACACCGACTTCAACAACGACGGTGCCGTCGACAGCCAGGACTGCATCGACTCCGGCTTCGTGGCCTGCATCTTCCACAACCAGTTCGACCAGCTGCGCAACAGCTGGGCGCTGTACACGGACGACAGCTATGCGATCACCGACCAGGTCAAGCTGCGCGCCGGGCTGCGCTACAACCACGACAAGGCCGACCAGAAGAACGCCTACGCGCAGCTGCGCGGCGTCGACGGCGTGGTGATCGCGAACATCATCCCGGGTTCGACCACCGACCTGTACGCGACCGCGCGCCAGGACATCACCAATGTCGCCTGGACCGGACGCGCAGGCATCGACTACACGCCGGCCACCGACCTGCTGCTGTACGCCAACTACAGCCGCGGCTATCGCTCCGGCGCCTTCAACGCGCAGTTCTTCTTCTCGCCGAGCGAGTTCGACAGCGTGAAGCCCGAGACGGTCGATTCCATCGAGGCCGGCATCAAGTCCACGTGGCTCGGCGGCAAGCTGCAGGCCGACGGCGCCGTGTTCCACTACACCTACAAGAACCAGCAGCTGATCGACGTGCAATCGACCGGCTTGCAGCCACTGATCAACATCCCCGAATCGAAGATGACCGGCGCCGAGCTCGAGCTGGTCGCACGGCCGATGACGGTGCTGACCGTGCGCGGTGGCCTCGGCCTGCTGGATGGCAAGTTCACCCAGGGCGCGATCAACAATGGCACGGTGTCGATCGTCGACAACAAGCTGCCGAATGCGCCGAGCACCTCGGCCACGCTGGCCGCCGACTGGGAGGCCTGGCAGGGCGGCGCCATGGGCTTCACGGTGCACGGCGACATGGCCTACGCCTCGTCGCAGTACTTCGAGCCGGCCAACCTGCCGGCGCTGCGCCAGGGCGGCTATACGACCTACAACGCGCGCCTCGCGCTGCACGCCAGCGACGATCGCTGGGAAGTCGCCGCCTGGGGCCGCAACCTCGGCGACAAGTTCTACCTGACGACCGGCGCCAACCTGGCGGGCTTCGGCTACTACTACACGCATCGCAATACGCCGCGCACCTACGGGCTGGAAGTCTCCTATCGAATGCACTGATACCGCCGCCTCGCCATGGCCGACAGTGACCTTGCTGCGCCGCCGAGCTACGTCGCCGGAACCAGCAGCCAGCCGCTGCGGCACCTGAGCGTCGACCAGGTGCTGCGCTCGGCGGTCGCCGGGGGCGCCGAACGTCCGGCGCTGGTGGTGCCGCAGCAGGCGGTGCGCTGGTCGTTCCGCGAACTCGACGCCGAGGTCGAGCGCGTGGCCGCGGGGCTGCTGGCCTGCGGCCTGGAGCGCGGCGATCGCATCGGCATCTGGGCGCCCAACTGCGCCGAATGGGTCGTGACGATGTTCGCGGCGGCGCGCGCCGGCCTGGTGCTCGTCAACATCAACCCGGCCTACCGCACCGTCGAGCTCGAGCACGCGCTGCGCCTGGTGGAGTGCCGGGCGCTGGTGTTCGCGGCCGTATTCAAGGGCAGCGAGTACGTGGCGATGCTGCGCGAATTGCTGCCCGAGCTGGCCACGGCGCCACCGGGCAAGCTCGCCGCGGCGCGCCTGCCGGCGCTGCGCCTGCTGGTGCAGCTGGGCGCGGCGGCGCCCGCCGGGTGCCTCTCCTTCGAGGACCTGCGCGCGCTCGGCCACGGCCACGACACCAGCGCGCTGCGCGCGGTCGCGCGCGCGATCGATCCCGACGATCCGTACAACATCCAGTTCACCAGCGGCACCACCGGCACGCCCAAGGGCGCGACGCTGACGCACTTCAACATCGTCAACAACGGCTTCTTCGTCGGCGAGGGCATGCGCCTCGCCGGCCACGACCGGCTGTGCATCCCGGTGCCGATGTACCACTGCTTCGGCATGGTGCTGGGCGTGCTGGCGGCGATGACCCACGGCGCCGCCAGCGTCTTCCCGGGCGAGGCCTTCGAGCCGCTGGCGGTGCTCGACACGGTCACGCGCGAGCGCTGTACCGCGCTGCACGGCGTGCCGACCATGTTCATCGCCATGCTCGGCCACCCGCGCTTCGCGGAGTTCGACCTGGGCTCGCTCCGCACTGGCATCATGGCCGGGGCGCCCTGCCCGATCAGCGTCATGCGCCGGGTGATCGAAGAGATGCACATGCCGGAGGTGACCATCTGCTACGGCATGACCGAGACCAGCCCGGTCAGCTTCCAGAGCCACCACGACGATCCGCTCGAGCTGCGCGTGACCACGGTGGGCCGCATCCATCCGCACGTGCAGGTCAAGGTCGTCGACGCCGACGGGCGCGTGACCCCGCGCGGCACCGCGGGCGAGCTGCTGACGCGCGGCTACAGCGTGATGCGCGGCTACTGGAACGATCCGGAACGCACCCGCGATGCGGTCGATGCCGCCGGCTGGATGCACACCGGCGACCTCGCGGTCCTCGATGCCGAGGGCTATTGCAACATCGTCGGGCGCGTCAAGGACATGATCATCCGCGGCGGCGAGAAC
>Ga0075355_1000090_pt1 | contig 12574 bp, 8 predicted proteins | sample WestPond_Cattail_6_FD_120069 | JGI IMG/M metagenome (GOLD analysis project Ga0075355, IMG submission 120069) | Natural and restored wetland microbial communities from the San Francisco Bay, California, USA, that impact long-term carbon... | ecosystem: Environmental > Terrestrial > Soil > Wetlands...
CCTCGAGCATTATCGGCGGTTCCTCGATCCGCTCTACCTTGCCGTCGCGGGCCGGACGCTGTGGATCGCGCTCGGGACGACCGTGCTCTGCCTGCTCCTCGGCTACCCGGTGGCCTACGTCATCGCCCGCGCCGGCCGGTGGCGGAACGCGCTCCTCCTGCTCGTCGTGCTGCCGTTCTGGACCAGCTTCCTGGTGCGGACCTACGCGATGATCGTGCTCCTCCGCGACAGCGGCGTCGTCAACGCCGTCCTGCTTGGGCTGGGTCTCACCTCCGCGCCGCTCAACCTGCTCTACACGCCGGGGGCGGTGCTCGCCGGGCTGGTGTACGGATACCTCCCCTTCATGGTGCTCCCCATCTACGCCTCGCTCGAGCGGCAGGACCTGGCTCTGCTCGACGCCGCCGAGGCGTTGGGCGCCCGGGCGCCGGCCCGCTTCTGGCGGATCACCTTCCCGCTCTCGCTGCCCGGTGTGGCCGCCGGTTCGCTGCTCGTCTTCATCCCCGCGTTGGGCGCGTTCCTCACCCCCGACCTCCTCGGCGGCGCCAAGACGATGATGCTCGGCAACCTGGTGCAGAACCAGTTTGGGGCGGCGCGCAACTGGCCCTTTGGGGCCGCGATCTCGTTCGCGCTGATGGGGGTGGTCTTCCTGGCCCTGCTCGCCTGGCTCCGCGTGCGCGACGCCGAGGCGGCGGCGTGAGGCGCCGTCATCCGCGGACGCTGGTCGTCTTCGTGGGGGCGATCTTCCTGCTCCTCCACCTGCCGGTGGCGGTGCTGGTGCTCTACTCGTTCAACGCCTCGCGCTACGCCGCCGCGTGGAGCGGCCTGACCCTCGAGTGGTACCGCCGGCTCCTCGCGCGACCCGACATCCTCCGCGCCCTGCGGCTGAGCCTCGAGGTCGCCTCCGTCAGCACGGTGATCGCCACTGTGCTGGGCACCCTGATCGCCCTCGGGCTTGCGCGGCGCCCCTTCCGCGGCCGCCGCCTGGTCGAAGGCGGGCTCCAGCTCCCCATCGTCACCCCCGAGATCGTCGTCGGGATCGCGCTCCTCATCCTCTTCGCGGCGCTGCGCGTGCCCCTGGGAGTCGGCACCATCGTCATCGCGCACGTGGCGTTCAACATCCCCTTCGTGGCGGTGGTGGTCCTGGCCCGGCTCCGCGGGATGGACCGGTCGCTCGAGGAGGCGGCGCTCGTGCTCGGGGCCGACGAGGCCACCGCGTTCCGGCGGATCACCCTGCCGCTCCTGGCCCCCGGGGTGCTGGCGGGGGCCCTCCTCGCCTTCACGCTGTCGCTGGACGACTTCGTGATCACCTTCTTCGTGTCCGGTCCCGGCTCCACCACCCTTCCCGTGCTGGTCTACTCCATGGTCCGGCGGGGGATCGAGCCCACCATCAACGCGGTGAGCGCGGTGCTGGTTGTCCTGACCACCGTCACCATCGTGGTCGCCGAGCGGCTGTCGGGCCGGCGCGCCTGAGGGACGCGGCCCGCGGTTCGCGGGCCCACGGTCCGGGGTGTAGTATTTGAAGCGCCCACTCCCCAATACCGGTCTTCGGACGATGCCACCAGACACTCCGAGCGCTCCGCGGCTCCAGCCGCCCGCCGCGGCGATCAGCCGTCGCGACTTCGTCCGCGCCACGGCCGTCGCCGGCGCCGCGGCCGGGCTCGCGCCGGCGTTCGCGGCCTGCGACCGGGGCCCGCGGCTCAACCTCTACATCTGGTCCGACTACCTCGCGCCCGACACGATCTCGGGCTTTGAGCGGGACACCGGCATCCGCGTCACGGTGGACACCTACGAGAGCAACGAGGAGATGGCCGCCAAGCTCCTCGCGGGAGCCCAGGGGTACGACGTTATCGTGCCGAGCAGCTACATCCTGCCTTCGCTCGTGCGACAGGAACTCCTGCTGTCGATTCCGGCAGGCTCGCTCGGCAACCTGGGCAACATCGCGCCCATCTTCCGTACCGCCGCCGCCAATCCGGTCCCGGCGTACGCCGTGCCCTACGAGTGGGGCCTGACCGGCATCGTCTGGCGGCAGGACAAGATTCCGACGCTCCCCGCCACCTGGGGCGTCTTTCTCGATCCGGCGCATCCCGGCCCGATGACCATGATGGACGACGGGCGCGAGGTGCTCGGCTCGATGCTGCGCTACCGCGGGCACTCGATCAACTCGACCGACCCGGCGGCGCTCGAGCAGGCCAAGGCCGACGCGCTCGCGGCGCGGCCGAACTTGCGGGCCTACGTCTCCGCGCCGGTGAAGGGGCAACTCGTCTCCGGCGACGTCTGGATCGCGCAGCTCTGGAACGGCGACGCGGCGCAGGCCCGCCGGGAGGCGCCGGGCCTCGCCTTCCTGGTGCCCCTGGAAGGCTCCAACATCTGGATCGATTTCATGGCCATCCCGGCCAACGCGCCGAACGTGCCCGAGGCCCTCAAGTTCATCGACTACATCCTGCGGCCACCGGTCGGCGCCGCCATCTCGGCCGCCACCGGCTATGGCTCGGCGAACGCCGCGGCGACGGCGCTGCTCGAGGATCCGGTGCGGTATCCCACGCCGGAGGAGATGACACGGCTCGAGTTCCAGCATGACCTGGGCGAAACCAGCGCGCTCTACGACCGGCTCTGGACCGAGGTCAAGGCCGGGTGAGGCGCATTGTCGGGGGAACACCCGGTGGCGCCTGACGCGCGGGTCGCGAAGTTCGTGGAGCAGTTCGGCCGGCTGATCGCCATCTATCGGGGCGGGCCGCGCGCCACGCGCGACGCGACGGCACTCCTCTCGAAGATCGCCTGGCTCGTGGGCACCGCGCCGGTCACGATCGAGGCGGGCCTGTTCCGGTCGGGCGAGTACGATGTCGCGAACCTCCGCTCCCACCTGTTGCGGCGGCAGGTCGAGGTGCTGACGGTCCGCGCCGGCGCGAGTGCGGAGGCGCTCGAGGCGCTGGCCCGCGCGCTCGGCGGCGACGCCCCGCTCCCCGACGACCGCGCCCTCGGCTACGAGATGGTGGCGCAGCTGGTTCCCGACGCGAAGGCCCGCGCCGCCCCGGGGCCAGCCCCGACCCCGGAACGCCCCGGGTTGGTGCTCATGGGGCCCACTGAGGAATCCGCGGAGGACGACGGCATCGGCTCCTCCGGCCTCGGCGCGGAGATCGCGGCGCTGACGGACGCCGTGGCGTCGGCGCGTGCGCGGGGGGCGTGGACCGAGGCGCTGCACGCCGCGCAGGCCCTGGTCCGGCTCGCCGCCCGGACCCCCGAAATGGACCGGCGCACCGTGGCGATCATGGCTCGGCGTGCACTCGCCCGGCCAGTCCTTCAGGGCATCATCGACTTTGCCGTCCGGGCGCCGGAGGAACAGCCGCGCGCCGCGGAGGTGCTCCAGTGGCGCGGCGTCGATGCCGCGGAACTGATGGTGGACGCCATCCGCCGGACGGAATCGCCGGTGCCGCACCAGTTCCTCCTCGATGCGCTGGCACGGATGCCCGCCGCGGTTCCGCTGCTGCTCCCGCTTCTGAAGAGCCCCCAGTGGCACGAGGTCCGTCACGCCGCCGACATCCTCGGTCGCCTGATGCATCCCGACGCGCTCACGCCGCTCACGGCGCTGCTCTCCCATCCCGACGAGAGGGTCCGGGTCGCCGCGCTCGACGCGCTCTCGCGCTTCGCCGGCGTCGTCGCCGTCGAGGCCATGCGTCACGGCCTGGCCCACCCGAGCCGCGGCACCCGGTTGGAGGCGGCGCGGGCCATCGGACGGCGGGGCGGGGGGGCGCTGGCCATGCCGCTCCTCGCCGCCCTCGAGATCGAGCGCGACGGCCCGACCTGGCAGGCCATGCTGCTTGCACTCGCACGGATCGAGGCGCCGGAGGCCGCGGCGGCGCTGGCCTCGATGGCGCTGAAGCGGCGCGGGATGCTCTCCCGCGGAGGATTCACCCACGTCCAGCGGATGGAGGTGGTCTCGGCGCTGGCGGCCGCGCCGACGCGCGCGGCCCGGCAGGCGCTGGCCAGGGTGGCGAGGGAGGGGGATCGGGATGTGGGGGCCGCCGCGCGCCGGGCGTTGGAGCGGCCGGGGGCGGAGACCAGCGCCGGATGACACGAAGGGCCCGGAAGCACGCTTCCGGGCCCTTCCTGCAAGCGGCAGCGCGGGCGTGCCTACAGCCGGTGCACCTGCAGCTTCGAGAGGTGGATGCTGAGGTTGTGGTTGATCCGCACGCCGACCACGCCCTTGGTGTCGACGTCGGCCGCCGCCGCCGAGTAGACCTCCTTGCCGTTCGCCATGAAGGAAACCTTGCCGTCCTTGATCAGGATCGTCAGCTCGTTCTTGGAATGGCCCGTCGAGTCGGCGGCGACCACGGCCGGGTTGGCGGTCCATTCCACGACGTTCGTGGTGGTGTCGCCCTTCCGGCGCTTGATCATGAACTTCCCGTCGCCCCGGATCAGGAAGTAGGTGTAGGCCTGGTTCGGCCCCTGCAGGTCGGTGCCGCCGAGGAAGAGGCCGAAGGCTTCGGGATGGGTGGCGCCGGGGAAGAGGTTGAACTCGCCGACGAGGTGGGCGTTCCCCGTGGTGGTGTCGGTCGGCTGGTAGAAGATCGCCGCCGGGCCCAGGTTGATGTGCCAGCCGGGGGGCATGTCGACGAACTTCACGTTCGTCATCGGCGCCCCGCGGTCGGTCCGGGCCATCCAGCCCTTGGGGAGCGCACCGCCGCCCTGGACCGCCTTGTCGGCGTCGGCCGCGTGGTCCTGGGCCGCGGCCGGGACGGTGAGCGATAGCGTCAACGCGGCGAGAGCGAGTAAGCGTCGCATCGGTACCTCGAATGTCTGGGGTGCGTGGGGGTCGGGGGTCCGGTTGCGGGCCGCCCGGGACCCGTATAAGCTACTGCCGTTCTCGCGGGATGATAACCCCAAGGAGTGCCTGATGTTCAACCTCCTCGTCATGCTGCTCGCCGGCCTCGGCGCCGGGCTCATCCTGGCCGCTCTGGCCTTCGTGTCGTCGCTGATCGGGGTGCTGGTGAACGCCATGATCGCCCTCTTTGCCGGTCCGCTGATCGACCGGGCGCTGGAGAAGAAGGCCGCCTGACCAGGCGGGGCGCCCGAGGCGCCCCGACTCCTACCGCAGGGAATCCTTTCTTTCCCGGATTCGTAGGTGTATCCTAGTCCCCGCGGCGACGCGGGGAACTTTCTTTAACTCCATGCCGTACAAGGGTATTCGCGCTGTCACCCGGGGTCCGGTGAGTTCCGGAGCCTGTCGGGTGCCGGCCTGTTCAGGGACTGGGCCCCATGTTTCTCTCCGATACCTCCGTCAAGCGTCCTGTCCTCGCCTCGATGCTGAGCCTGGCCATCGTGCTCTTCGGCGCGATCGGCTACACCAGGCTCAGCGTCCGCGAGTATCCCGACATCGACCCCCCGATCATCTCGGTCACGACGATCCTCCCCGGCGCCAACCCGTCGGTCGTGGAATCGGCGGTCACCGACATTCTCGAGGAGCAGCTGAGTACCGTCGAGGGCTTGCGGACGCTGACCAGCACCAGCAGCGAGCAGGCGAGCAACATCACGCTGGAGTTCAACCTCGGCCGGAGCGTCGAGAGCGCCGCGCAGGACGTGCGCGACAAGGTGAGCCGGGTCCGCGGCCAGCTGCCGCGCGAGGTGCTGGAGCCGGTCATCGCCAAGCAGGAGGCCGACGCGCAGCCCTTCTACTGGCTGGCGCTCGGCGGCGAGAACTACAGCCTGCTCGAGCTCTCCGACATCGGCGACCGCGTCGTCAAGCAGCGCCTGCAGACGATTCCGGGGGTCGGGAGTTCGTTCATCGCCGGTGAGCGCCGCTACTCGATGCGCATCTGGCTCTCGCCCAAGGAGCTCGCGGCGCGCAACCTGACGGTGCAGGACGTCGAAAACGCCGTCCGGAGCCGCAACGTCGAGATTCCCGCCGGCCGAATCGAGTCGCAGAACCGCGAGTTCACGGTGCGGTCGCTGGGCGAGCTCAAGACGCCCCAGGAGTTCGGCGACCTGGTGGTGGCCAACCAGGGCGGCCAGCTGGTCCGGCTGAGGGACCTCTCCCGCGTGGAGCTCGGCCCCCGCGACGAGCGAAGCATGCTTCGCTTCAACGGCACCTCCGCCGTGGCGGTGGGCATCGTCCGGCAGTCGAAGGCCAACATGGTGGACGTGGCCGACTCCATCCGGGCGGCGCTCCCCAAGATCGAGCAGGCCCTGCCCCAAGGCGTCACGCTGCGGACCGCCTTCGACCAGTCGGTCTACGTCAAGCGGTCCATCAGCGAGACCATCGACACCCTCTTCCTGGCCTTCGTGCTGGTGGTGATCGTCATCTTCCTGTTCCTCCGGAACATGCGCGCCACCATCGTGCCCAGCCTGGCCATCCCGGTGTCCATCGTGGGCGCCTTCGGCGCGATGTTCGTTCTCGGCTACTCGGTGAACACCTTCACGCTCCTCGCGCTCATCCTGGCGATCGGCCTCGTCGTGGACGACGCGATCATCGTGCTCGAGAACGCCTACCGGCACCAGGAGGAACTCGGGGAGAGCCCCGAGGTCGCCGCCATGCAGGGCACCAGCGAAATCGGCTTCGCGGTCATCGCGACGACCATTTCGCTGGTCGCGGTGTTCGCGCCGCTGGCGTTCCTCACCGGCACCACCGGGCGGCTCTTCAACGAGTTCGGCGTGGCGCTGGCCGGCTCGGTGGTCATCTCGGGCTTCGTGGCGCTGACCCTCACGCCGATGCTCTGCGCCAAGCTCGTCCGCGTGCCCAAGAGCCATGGCGTCGTGTACAAGGCACTGGAGCGCGGCCTCGACTGGATGGCCACCACCTACGCCGCCACCCTCGGCTGGGCGGTGCGCCGGCAGTGGGTCGTCATCGGCGGCGCGGTGGCGTCCCTGGCCCTGGCCTACGTCACCTTCCATGCGCTCAAGAGCGAGTTCATCCCGGCCGAGGACCGCGGCTTCTTCATGGCCGCCACCACCGGCCCGCAGGGCGCCACCCTGGAATACACCGACACCTACCAGCGGCAGGTCGAGGCGGTGATGGCGAAGGTCCCCGAGATCAACTCGTACTTCAGTATCATCGGCATGAGCGGCGACGTGAGCGGCGGATTCGTCTTCATCAACATGAAGGACTGGCGTGACCGCACCCGCACCACCCAGCAGGTCATCGGGGGCGTGATGCCCCAGCTCTTCGGGATTCCGGGCGTGCAGGCCTACGCCTTCGCCCCCTCGCCCATCGGCGGCTTCGGGAGCCCGGTGCAGTTCGTCGTCGAGCACCCCGACTTCGATTCCCTGACGGCCGTGCTGCCGACATTCCTCGCGCGCGCAAGCCAGATCAGGGGCATGGTGAACGTCCAGGCCAACCTCAAGGTCAACAAGCCCGAACTCACGGTGCACTACGACCGCGACCGCGCCGAGGATCTCGGCGTGTCGGTGTCTGACGTCGGCTCGACCCTGGAGACCATGCTGGGCGGCCGTCGCGTCAGCACCTTCACCCGCGACAACAAGCTGTACGACGTGATGGTGCAGATGGAACCCGCCGACCGGGCCACCCCGTCCGACATGAGCACGCTCTATGTGCGGGGGCGGGGCGGTCAGCTCGTCAACCTGGCCGCGGTCACCACCGTGGACGAGGGAGTCGGCGCCCAGCGCCTCTTCCACTACAACCGGGTGCCGTCGTTCACCATCACGGCCAACCTGATGCCGGGCTTCACCCTCGGCGAGGCGCTCGACAGCCTGAATGCCGTCGCCGCGGCGACGTTGCCCCGCGGCGCCTCCACCGCGCTGAGCGGTGAGTCGCGCGAGTTCGCCGAGAGCGGCTCGGCCCTGTACGTGGCCTTCCTGCTCGCGTTGCTGGTGGTGTACATGGTGCTGGCGGCGCAGTTCGAGTCGCTGATCCACCCCTTCACGGTGCTCATGGCCGTGCCGCTCGCTGTCACCGGCGCGCTGGTCGCGCTCTTCCTGACGGGGTCCACGCTCAACCTCTACAGCCAGATCGGGATGATCCTGCTCATCGGGCTCGCGTCGAAGAACTCGATCCTGCTCGTGGAGTACGCCAACCAGTTGCGGGACCGCGGCCTCGGCCTGACCGAGGCCACGCTGGAGGCCGGCCGCGTACGGCTCCGGCCCATCCTGATGACCGCGTTCGCCACGATCTTCGGCGCCCTCCCGATCGCCCTCGGGCTCTCGGCGGGCTCCGAGAGCCGGCAGCCGCTGGGCTACGTGATCGTCGGCGGCATGTTCGTCTCGACCTTCCTCACCCTGTACCTCGTTCCGGTGGTGTACGTGCTCTTCGAGAAATTGCGGGACCGGATGGGGGCGCGCCGCGCCTCGCATGAACCCGTGACGGCGGGGTCGGCATGATGCTCGCCCTGCTGGCGGCGCTGCAGATCGCGCAAGCCGACACGACGATGCCCAGCGTGACCCTGGCGGAAGCGCTGCGGGAGGCCACGCAGTTTGACCCGAACTACGTGCGGGCCGCCGGCACGGTGGCCGAGGCCGAGTGGGTCCGCCGCGCCGCGATGCTGGTCTTCGTGCTGCCGTCGCTGAACGCCACGGCGACGTTCGTCGGGTCGACCGGATCGGTCTTCAACCCGAGCACCGGGAGCTTTTCGGCGTCGAGCGTCACCGCCGGGCTCTCGGCCCGCTACGAACTGTTCACCGGCGGCCGAAAGATCGCCGACTACCAGCAGGCCAAGGCCAATCTCGAGGGGGCGGTGGCCAGCCAGGCCGGCCAGACCTTCCTCACCGCCGCAGAGACGGAAGCGGCCTTCTACGACGTGCTCGCGCGGAAGGCCCTGACGGAGGTGGCGCGGCGCCGGATGGAGCGGGCCGAATCGCAGCTGGGCATCTCGCGGGCGCGGGTGCTGTCCGGCGCCGCGGTCCAGACCGACTCGCTGCAGGTGCTGCTCGAACTGACCCGCGCCCGGGTGGACCTGCTGCGCGAGGAGGCGGGGCTCGACGTGGCGCGTGCGGAACTCGGACGGCGGGTGGGACGGGCGGTGGCGGTGGACGCCGCCGGGGCCGACAGCGTGCCGGCGCCCCAGTTGCCCGTCACGCTGGAGCAGGCGGTGCAGCTCGCCATGGAGCAGGGGCCGCAGATCCGCGCGGCGGAGGCGCAGGCGCGGGCGACGGCCGCGGCGGTCCGGGGCCGGAAGGCGCTGTTCCTTCCCTGGGCCACGCTCACCGGCTCGACCTATACCTACGACACCAAGTTCTGGCCGGAGTACGCGAGCGGCTCGTCGCTGACGCTCACTGTGAGCCTCCCGATCTGGAACAACGGCGTGCGCGAGATCGCGCTCACCCAGGCCAGGGTGGACAACAACGTCGCCATGGCCATTCGCGACAACCTCCAGCGCGGGGCCCTCGCAGACGTGTCGCGAAGCTACAGCGCCTATGAGACTGCGAGCGCGACGGCACAGCTCGCCGCCGAGGCCGTCATCGTGGCGCGCGAGAACTACCGGGTGCAGGAAACCCGCTACCGGGCGGGCGCCGTGGACATCATCGAGTTCCTCAACGGCCAGGTGGATCTCGCCGACGCCGAAAGCGGACTCGTGCAGGCCAAGTACGCCACCAAGCTGGCGCTGGCCGGACTCGAAGTGATCCTCGGCCGCCGCCTCTTCCCCAGTGAGAGCTACCAGTGACCCGATACCCGACGCTTCTGCTCCTCGCCGCCCTCGGGGCGGCCTGTTCCAAGGGTGACGCCAAGGCGGGGGGCCCCGGCGGCCCCCCGGGGGCCGGCGGGCCCCCGGCCATGCTGGTGGAGGTGGCGGTGGCGCGGAGCGACACCGTCGTCGACGCCATCGCCGCCACCGGAGAAATCGAGGCGGTGCAGTCCATCATGCTTCGCCCCGAGGTGGGCGGCCGGATCGTCTCGATCCTCTTCCAGGAAGGCCAGGAAGTGGCGCAGGGCACCGCGCTCTTCAAGGTGGACGACGCCGAACTCAAGTCCCAGGTGGCGCAGGCGGAGGCCGACCGCGATCTCTCCCAGCAGGCGCTGGTCCGGACCCGGCAGCTGATCGCGGACAAGGCCTCCTCCCAGGCCGACCTCGAACGCGCCGAGGCGACGGCCCGCAGCGATCAGGCCAAGCTCGACCTCCTCGAGACCCGTTTGGCCCGCACGACGGTCCGCGCCCCGTTCGGCGGCGTCACCGGGCAGCGCAAGGTGAGCCTCGGGGACTACGTGACGTCGTCCAACGAACTCGTGTCGCTACAGACGGTCAACCCGGAGCGCGCGGCGTTCCAGGTGCCGGAGCGATACGCCGAGCGGCTCCACCGCGGGCAGAAGGTCACCTTCCGCGTGGCGGCGCTGCCGGGCCAGGAGTTCGTCGGCGTGGTGGACTTCGTGGATCCGGTCGTGCAGCTCCCGGGGCGCACCATCACCGTCAAGGCGCTGGTGCCCAATCCGAAACGGTCGCTCCAGGCCGGCATGTACGTGGACCTCCGGCTCGCCGCGGAGGTGCGGCCCAACGCCATCGTGGTGCCGGAAGAGGCCATCGTGCCGATCCAGGGCGCCAACTTCGTCTACGTGATCCAGGACGCGAAGGCCTCGCGCCGCCAGGTCGGCCTCGGCATCCGCTCGCCCGGCATCGCCGAGATCCGCAGCGGGCTCGATGCCGGCGACACCGTCGTCGTCGGCGGCCAGGAGCGACTGCAGGACGGCGTCCCGGTCATGGTCAAGCCGCCAGCGCCAGCCGCCCCGGCGCCGGCCGCGGGGGAAGGATCCTGACCCATCAGGCCGGGCGGAGCGCCGCCCGCGTCGCACTCCTGCTCACGCTGTTCGGCCTCGCGGCCGGGACCGCCGCCGCCCAGGCGCCGATCGCCGGCCGCTGGTATGTGCGGTTCTCCACCGGAACCGGTACCCTCCGGGGCGACCTGCGGCTCCAGCAGACGGGCAACTCGCTGAGCGGCACGCTCGCGGTCGAACCCAGCGATGAGCCCCCGGTGAGCATCCGCGACGGCCGCATCGCTGCGGACGGCAGCTTCAGCTTCTCGGTCGGCGGCGCGGGCCCGATGCGGATCACGGGGAGCCGTGCCGGGGCGACCCTGGCGGGTCAGGCCACGCTGGAGCGCGGCGCCGCGTGGTCGTGGAGCGCCCAGCGACTGGCCGACGGCGCGGAATTTTACGCGACACTTCCGAGGTTCCGGAGCCGGCAGCTCGTCATCGGAAACAACGTGACGGAGCTTCGCCTTCCCGGGGCATGGGCCGCCGCCGCGGACAGCGCGCCACGGATGGCGGTGCGCGCCGATCAGCTCGCGGCGGCGGCCGGGCTCCCGCCGATCCCGGTGGATTCGGTCAACACCGTGGGGTTCTACCCGGCGCTCGGCCTGTACCGGCGCGCCGAGTTCGCCGCGACTCTCACGACGGCGATGACGGCCGTGCGTGCCGCGCTGCCGGCCGCTTCCCAGGTGCAGTTCGACGCGCTGTTTCGACCGCGCGGGGTCTGGCTGCTGGACTTGCACGACGTGGCGCTGGCCACGGCGCGCCGCCAGGTGCGCGCCGCGTCATGGGAGGGCGCCGAGCCCGCGGTGACCGCGGCCGGGCTCATTCCCTCCGGCCTGCCGCCGGGCGTGGCCACCGTGCCGCTGGCGCTCTATCGCGTGGCGGCGCTCCGCGAGCGGGACAGCACGGCCTACGAGGCCGCGCGCGAGCGGCTGTCCCTTGGGGGGGCGGCGTCGGCGCAGGTCGCCGAGGCGATCCTCGACGGATATCGGGACGCGGCGATCTGGCAGGGCCAGGCCGTCGAGTTCCTGCTCTCTGCCGCGTGGGTGCCGGCCGCCGCCGGGCCGACCTCGCCCGCGGCGCTGATGCGCGCGGCCTGGGGGCGCCCCGAACTCCCGCTGCCGCGGATCAGGCCGTACTTCTTCGGCTACCCCGAGGCCGAGCCCCGCGTCGCCACGCCGCCGGCCGTCGTGGCGCGCATCGTCGAGGCCGAGAACTGGACCGGTGAGGAGTGGGCGCGCCGCCGCGGGGCCGCGGGCCTGCTCGCCGTGCTCCGCCAGCTCGACCCCGGCGTGGGCGCGCACACCACGCTCGAGGCCGGCGGCCCCAGCGTGCTGACCTCGGTGGCCCGCAGGGCGGCCGCCACGCCGGCCGGGTTCCTGGAGCCGGCCGACGAGGTCCTCGAGGACCCCGGAAACGTGCCGCTCATGGCCGTGGCCACGGCGGTGCACGAGTGGCAGCACCTCGTCATGGAGGGTGATCGTCTCGCCCTGCCGGGGGGCGGTGCGATCCGGCCGGGGGCGGGCGGGCTCACGGTGAACGCCTCCGATCCTTTCCTGGCCGAAGGCTTCGCCGAATGGATGACCGAGCAGATCCTGGAGCCGGTCGTCGAGCGGCAGCCGATCGTGGGGCTGGGGGAGGCGCGGAAGCTCGCCGTGCTCGAGGCGGGCAATCCGAACGACCCCCACGTCCTGGGGCTCCGGATGCTGCGCGCACTCGCCCGCACCACCGGGAGCGCGGCGGACACCCGCACGCTGATCCTCGCGCACAGCGAGGATGCCGCGGCGGTGGCGGAGGCGGTGCCGGCCTGGCGCGGTTCGGCGGTGCGGGACATAGCGCTCCCCGCGCACGGGGAGCGCCGGCTGGTCCGCGAAACCCGTTTCACCA
>Ga0075355_1000091_pt1 | contig 12574 bp, 13 predicted proteins | sample WestPond_Cattail_6_FD_120069 | JGI IMG/M metagenome (GOLD analysis project Ga0075355, IMG submission 120069) | Natural and restored wetland microbial communities from the San Francisco Bay, California, USA, that impact long-term carbon... | ecosystem: Environmental > Terrestrial > Soil >...
CTTTACAACAGCCTGGTGCAACTGCGCGTGCGTGCCGACTCCGCGTGGTCTGACATCGATATCCAGTTGAAGCGGCGCCGGGATTTAATCCCGAACATTGTGGAGACGGTGAAGGGTTATGCCGCGCATGAAAAGGGAACGTTCGAGAACATCGCGAAATGGCGTTCCGCGGCGATGAGCGCCACGGGCCCCGCGGAAGTGGCGCAGGCCGAGAACCAGTTGACCGGCGCGCTGCGGCAGTTGTTCGCGGTGGCAGAGGCGTATCCGCAACTGCGGGCGTCGGAGCAGTTCACGGGGCTGCAGAATTCGTTGCAGGAAGTGGAAGACGCGATCCAGAATGCGCGGCGGTACTATAACGCCGTTGTGCGCGACTACAACACGCGATTGCAAAGTTTCCCGGCGAATATGTTTGCGGCGACGCTGGGCTTCCAGGCGAAACAATTCTTCGAACTGACGTCGCCACAGGACAGAGAAGTGCCGCAGGTGAAGTTCTAGGGTTTTGCGGCGGGAAAAGCAGATCCCTCGGCGCTTCGCGCCTCGTGATGACAAGCGCGAAGTGCTCGTGATGACAAGCTCAAATTGGCTTGTGATGACATGACCCACCAACCGCGTTCGGCACTGGGACTGGTGTCGAACGCGATCGTACCAACGGACGATCAAAATGCGAACGCTTCGTTGTCTCGCCGTACTTCTACTGGCTGTAAGCTCTGCCTTCGCCCGCTCGTGGCACGTCACTGATTTTGCCGGCACCTACAAGATTGATAACCACGGCGGCGTGATTGCGTCGGAGCGCATTACCTTGTTGTTCGAAGGTCAGTTCAACGGCATCTATCGCACGATTCCGGTCGAGTACCCGGGGCCGCGAGGAACGAACTACACGCTGTTTCTGGATATCGTCAGCATTACGGACGACCAGGGGAACGCGCTGCGGTATGAGTCGAAGCGTGACGGGTCGTATCGCAAGCTGAAGATCTACGTCCCCGGTGCGGTGGATACGACGAAGACGGTGGTGATTACGTATTCGGCGCCAAATGCGACGCGGTTTTTCGACGATCATGACGAGTTCTATTGGAATGTGACCGGCAACGATTGGCCGGTGCCGATCGACCACTCGACGGCGTTCGTGCAGTTTCCGTCGAACACAGCGGGCAGCCTGAAGGCGCAGGCGTTTACGGGTGTTTACGGATCGCATGACCAGGAAGCCGAAGTTAAGGTCGAAGGTTCTGAGGTTCGCATCGAGACCAGCAATCCTCTGCCGATGCGTGGTGGGTTGACGCTCGATGTTTATATCCCCCAAGGGTTGCTGGAGAAGCCGAGCCAGTTGACTCGTTTCATCTGGTTTGTGAAGGGCAATCCGGGAGTGTTCATTCCGATCTGGGGATTCATCGTGATGTATCTCTTCTGGCGGTGGAAGGGGAAAGACCCGGATCCCGGCATGTCGGTAGCGCCGATGTACGAACCGCCGAAGGGCTTAACGCCGGCTGAAGCGGGCACGCTGCTTGATGACGTCATTCATCCCCGCGACATAACAAGTACGTTAGTGGACCTGGCGGTGAAGGGGTTCATCCGAATCAAGGAAGTTCAGCACGACGGGTTCTTGTTCAAGTCGAAGGACTTCGAATTCGAATTGCTGAAGCCGCAGAACGAGTGGCAGGGGCTGGCGTCGCACGAACTGGTGATGCTGACGAACCTGTTCAGCGGGACGAATGAAACCACGCTTTCCAGCCTGAAAAACCGCTTCTACACTGCACTTCCGGTGATGCAGCAGAACATCAAGGCACAGTTGAAGAACAAGGGGATGTACATGCTGGACCCGGATTCGGCACGGGGGTTGACGTTTTTTGGGGTGCTGGTGATTGCGGCGCCGTTCGTGCTGCTGCAATGGGCGGACAAGATTTCGCTGACGAATTCGATCAGCGTTACGGCGATAGGCATCTTCATCACGGCGATTATCGCGTGGCTGTTTGGGCGTGAGATGTCGGCGAAGACCGTGCTGGGCGGACGCACTCGCGTTCAGATTCTTGGGTTCCAGGAGTTCATGAACCGAGTGGATGCCGATCGGTTGAAGCGCATGCCGCCGGATACGTTCGAGAAATTCCTGCCGTTCGCGATGGCGCTGGGCGTTGAGCACCAGTGGGCGCGGGCGTTTGCGGGAATTATTCAGCAGCCACCCACCTGGTACGTGCCATACGGCGGCTACTCTGGAATGAACTTCAATCCCGTGATGTTCACCAGCAACATGGGATCGATGGCATCCGCGGCACACCAGACATTCGTCTCCGCACCACGCGCGAGTTCCGGCGGATCCGGCTTTTCGGGAGGCGGATTCAGCTCAGGTGGCGGGTTCTCAGGGGGCGGATTCGGTGGTGGTGGCGGGGGCGCATTCTAGAAACCAGTAGCCAGTAGCCAGTATTCAGCGGAAGCGGACGGTTTCCGTTCCCAGCTTCTTACCCTCGATGAAAATGATTTAGAGCTACTCCCCTGACTGTCAACTGCTCCTCAACTGAATACTGAGAACTGAATACTGGCTGCTGGTTTTTGGCCACTCCCTTCCCGTTGGGCACATCCAACCCATTAATCCTAATCTATGGAAACGGAACCCAACATGGCTGATCCAGTTCGTAACGACGAACCGCTTAGCAGCATGCGTTTGCCCGAGACCGAGGCCCGTCCTGGCCCGGTACCGGTTACGCGCACCCCGACGGACACCGCTGGACTTCTCCCCGAGCGCGCAACGGACAAGCCTCTCGGCGAGTGGCCACGTGAAACGCTGGACGATCTCCGCGACGCGGGTGAACCACGCGAGCCGAACACGGTCGACAACCTGAAACAGAAAGGTGCGAGCGCGCTCGATACGCTGCGAGACAAAACACGCCCCGTGGCAGATTTCGTACAGGACCGGGTGGCGGACATGCGTTATCGGTTGCGCATCATTCGGGGACGGGTGGAATCCGGCGAGTTGCAGGGCGAACTCCGGGATCGCGCCACGGAGATCGGCGATGAAGCTTCGCGCCAGGCTCGCATCGCGCGCAGCCGAGCTGAGTTTTACGCGCGGAACTTTCCATTGCAGTTTATCGCCGGCGCGGCAGCTGCCGGCTTTGCCATCGGATTCTTGCTCCGCATGTGGAGGGATGAATGAGCGCCAGTAATGTGCACTATATCGACGAATCGCATCGCCAGACGAACGGGCGCAGCCTCGGGGCGACCGTCAATGAGGTGAAGGAAGAGTTCAAGCAATTCGCCGAAACTCGCATTGCGATGTTGCAGGCAGAGATGAAGGAAAAGATCGGGCTGATCAAAGCTTCGGCGCCGATGTTGGCCATAGGGGCGGTATTAGGGGGAGTCGCCTTCCTCGTGCTCACGGGCGCCTTGATCTCTCTTATCAGCATGGCGTTCGGACAATCGCCCTGGGCGTGGTTCTATTCCTTCCTGATCGTGGGTGTGGTTTACGCTGTATTCGGAGGCCTCGCCGGATTCATGGGATACCAGAACCTGACGAAGAACGGGCTGACGCCGGAACGCACGATCCAAGTGCTGAAAGACGACAAAACCTGGCTGCAGAACGAAGCGAGGACAAAACTATGAGCCTACAGACGAACTCGAATACGCCGACTCACGTACTGGAACAGCAGGCCGCCGAACAGCGGCGACGCCTGCACAACACGGTTTCGGAGTTGCGCGACCAAGTGCGAGGCACGGTCCGCGAGAAACTCGATGTGAAGAAGCGGGCGCGCGAGTATGTGTGGCCGGCGGCAGGGACGGCGTTCCTGTTCAGCCTGCTGTTCGGTTATGGGACGGCAGGAACGATCAAACACATGGTTCGATAACGCAAGGTAACTTTCTCGAAGAGCCGCCATCGGGCGGCTCTTTTCGTTGCCATCGACGCGGTTGCAATTCAGGAACCCGGGCCAGGGCTACAACATTGAGTCACTTGCTCTCAACCGCCTCCGGTGCGACGTTCTTCCGCGGGCGGCGGTTCGACTGCAGGATCTTCTTCCTGAGCCGCAGCGATTTCGGTGTCACTTCGACGAACTCGTCGTCGGCGATAAACTCGATCGCCTGCTCCAGGTTCAGCGGACGGAAGGGCACCAGCCGGATGGCCTCGTCGGCCGTCGACGACCGCATGTTGGTGAGCTTCTTTTCTTTCACGGCGTTGACATCGAGGTCGTTATCGCGCGAGTTCTCGCCGATGATCATGCCCTCGTAGACCTCCACACCGGGTCCGGTGAAGAGTTCGCCGCGCTCCTGCAGGTTCCAAAGAGCGTATGCCGTGGTGGTGCCCGCACGGTCGGCTACCAGCGCACCCGTCAGACGGTGCGGGATCTCGCCCTGCCACTCGACGTAGCCGGCGAACAACGAATTCATGATGATGGTGCCACGCGTGTCGGTAAGCATCTCACTACGCAGGCCGATCAAGCCGCGGCTGGGGATTCGGAACTCCATGCGAACGCGCCCATAGCCGTGGTTGTGCATCTTCTGCATCTCAGCCTTGCGCATGCCCAGCTTCTCAATCACCACGCCGACGAACTCTTCGGGGATGTCGACCGTGAGGTGCTCGACCGGCTCCATCAGCTTGCCGTCAATGCGCTTGGTGATGATCTCGGGTTTCGAAACCGCGAGTTCGTAGCCTTCGCGACGCATCATCTCGATCAGGATGGAGAGCTGCAGTTCGCCGCGTCCGAGCACCTTGAAGTAGTCCGGGGTGGCGCCCTCTTCCACCTTGAGCGAAACGTTGGTCAGCAGTTCCTTGTCGAGACGCTCGCGCAGGTTGCGCGATGTAACGTACTGCCCTTCCCTGCCCGCGAAAGGCGAGGTGTTGACCGAGAACTGCATGGCGATCGTCGGCTCGTCGATCATGATGTGCGGCAGCGGCGCAGGGTTCTCGACGCTGGTGATGGTCTCGCCGATGGTGATGCCTTCCACCCCCGCGACGGCGACGATGTCGCCGAGCTCGGTTTCGGTGATATCCACCCGCTTCAATCCATTAAAGGAGAACAGCTTGGTGATCTTGGTCTTGTGGAATGAACCGTCCAGCTTGGCAATCGAGACATCTTCGCCCGTCCACATCTTGCCGTTGAACACCCTGGCAATCGCCAGGCGTCCGAGGTAGTCGGAGTAATCGAGGTTAGCAACCAGGATCTGCAGCGGACCTTCGAGGTCGCCCGTAGGCACCGGGATGGTCTTCACAATTGCCTCAAACAACTCCTGCAGGCTTTCGCCGGGCTTGTTGATGTCGGTCGTCGCCGTGCCCAGCTTGGCGTTGGTGTAGAGCACGGGGAAATCGAGCTGGTCCTCACCGGCATCGAGATCGATGAACAGGTCGTAAACCTCGTTCAGTACTTCCTGCGCGCGGGCATCGGGACGGTCGATCTTGTTGATGACCAGGATCGGCGGCAGCTTGGCTTCGAGCGCCTTGCTCAGCACGTAGCGCGTCTGCGGCAGCGGACCTTCACTGGCGTCGACGAGCAGCATGACGCCGTCCACCATCTTGAGGGCGCGCTCCACCTCACCGCCAAAGTCGGAGTGGCCCGGCGTGTCGACGATGTTGATCTTGTAGTCGTGATAGAAGATGGCCGTGTTCTTGGCAAGGATGGTGATGCCGCGCTCACGCTCCAGGTCGTTGGAGTCCATGACGCGCTCGACGAGCGCCTCATTGGCGCGGAAGATGCCGCTCTGGCGGAGCATGGCGTCAACCAGCGTGGTCTTGCCGTGGTCCACGTGGGCGATGATGGCGATATTGCGAATTCCTAAACTCAAAGGTCAATCCTTAGTAGAAGCTGATTCCCCAGCGGCGCAAACAGGCGAGGTGTTCGACGTGCAGAAGTGGACAGCGCCGGGTCGTAACACCGGCTTATTACTGCTATTAAGTGTACCAGTTTGATGATGAGAGTGGGCGAGGAAGCGCAGCAGTTGTGGGACGTGTACTCCACATGGTCCCCGGAGACAAACCTCCGTAAGCACGCGCGTAACCAGCACGGGATTACGAATGTTATGAAATCCACAACGAGAATAATTGCCGGGCTAACCCTGACGTGAAAGGCTTCAGTTATGAAAATGGGCCCGTTAAAACTCGCCGGCGGTTTGTTGGTAGCACTCCTTCTGGCGCTGCCAGTAGCAGCTAACACACTTCCAGTGCAGCAGTTCACTCCGGACCGCGACGGAAGGTCTCATCGTTACGTCGAGACCGATTCGCAGCAAGCCGTCAACGACCTGGACGACGTAATCCAAAATTCGGGGGAAGGGTCCCTGTTTCGTCCCAGTCGAAATAGCTTATTTAGTCTGAATGACGTGGAACTTCCCTCCAACGATGGCAACGTGAAAACGGCGAATAACCTAACCGCGCCTGATGCTCCGACGGAACCGGTTCCGGAACCGGGCACGTTGCTGCTGATAGCTCCGGCGGCGCTGGGAGTTCTGCAAAAGATTCGGCGCTAACCTGCTGATTTAGTTTCCTCTCGCCGGCCTCGGCCGGCTTTTTTGTTGGTAGGGACCGAGGTTCCGTAAGGAGCTTTGCTTAGCCCGAATAAGGCGAGTAACGGAGCCACATCGATCTGTCGCTCGTGAAGAATGATCAAGCCCTTCGTCACCCCAGTTGTTCGGAGGACGGATGATTCGATGGCAAGCACTGGCCGTGTTCGCGACGGCATTGAGCATGGCGGGCTGCGGCGCAAGTCCGCAAAACCAAACGAGCGGCAACAATCAGCCAAGCACCCAAACGGGATCGAGCACCGGCTCAACCTCAAGCAGTTCGAACCCGCCCAGTTCCATTATTCCGGCGGGAGCGAAGACCATCAGCGACATCCAGAAGCTGGCGAATTGGAGTTCGTGCAGTTCGAACTGTGCTGGCGAGGCGGGGACGGACGCTGTGTATTCGATGGAATCCGGCATCGCTTCGCCGTCTCTCAGCGGATCGGCGATCAAGTTCAACATTACCGGCGGAACCCCATGGGCGGACGCGCTGTGGTGGAAGCAGATTGGCGGCAATGATGCCGTCACGCACTTCGTTTATGAGATGTCGTATTACCTGACGAACCCAGCGGCGGCGCAGGCGCTGGAATTCAACGTCAACCAGAACGCCGGCGGATGGCGGTACGAGTACGCCACGCAGTGCGACATTCGCGGCGCCGGCGTGTGGCGCATCTGGGATCACTCACAGATGCACTGGGTGGCGACAACCGCGCCGTGTCCGACCTTAACTGCGAATACATGGAACAAGCTGGCGTGGGAGTTCGAGCGCACCGCCGATCACAAGGTGGTCTGGGTTGCGGTCACGCTGAACGGGCAAAGATCAGTGATCCACCAGAGCTTCGACGCGTTCACGGCGTCCGGCAGCGGCATCGATGTGGCGTTCCAGATGGATTCCGACGGCGGACCGACGCCGTGGTCGGTCTGGGTGGACAACATCAGTCTGTCGGAGTGGTAGAGCGGCCTAGAGCATACCGCCGGTTCGAATCGTCAGGTTCTCGAGTGCCAGTTCGAGTTTGACGATGGCGGCTTCGAGGTCAGGGTGGCGGTCGAATTGGGAACGAAGCGTATCGAGAAGTCGATGCGCTTCAGCCACATTTTTGACCGCCGCTTCATGACGATCATCCGGCCACTTCTGTTCGGTCTCAGGCGACTGCATCGGGAACCTCCGTTAGTGACATTGTATTGCGATTTGCCCCGCCGGGAACCTGGCACGAGCGTCATAGCGGTGAGCGCGGTCACAAATCGACGTCGTGAACCATGCTAGAATCCGCGGCTTCCGGGGTGAAATGTGGCCGATTCTCATTCATCCGCCAACACCGTTGTCACCGAGAGTGTCGTCAAATTTCTGAAGGACATTCCTCCGTTTCAATTCCTGACTCCACCTGAGCTCGCGAAACTGGCGCGCAGCATGACGCTCGAGTTCTTTCCCAAGAACACGGTGATCTTGAGTGCCGGAACTCGCGCCGCCGAGGCGCTCTACGTAATCCAAAAAGGCGCCGTGAAGCTGGCCCTGCGAACGCAAGTCGGCAAAGAGCTAGTGCTCGACATGCGAAGTGAAGGCGAGTTGTTCGGGGTGATGTCACTGATGGGCGGCGATGTGACGCGCCTGGATGTGACGGCGGTTGAGGACACGCTTTGCTACACCGCACCTCACGTGGAAGTCCAACGGATGATGGCGGCGCACAGCGAGTTCTCGGACTACCTGGTGCGGACATCGGTGAAACGGTACATGGACCGCAGCCTGCGCGAACTGCGGTCGCAAACGCAGTTGATGGGCAACACGGAGCGCCTGTTGTACTCGCTCACGGTGCGCGATGTAACGGCGAAACCAGCGGTGACTTGCAATGCCAATACCAATATTCGCGAGGCGGCGAAGTTGGTGGCAGCGTCGAAGAGCACCAGTGCGATCATTCTGGACGAGAGCGGGCATGCGATCGGGATTGTGACGGAGAGTGATTTCACGCGAAAAGTAATAGCCAACGGGATTGCCGCTGAATCGCCAGTTCGGCAGATCATGAGTTCTCCGGTGGTTACGGTCGAGGATACGGCACTGGTATTTCAAGCATTGCTGGAAATGCTGACCCATGACATCCAGCACGTATTGGTACAGGAGAATGGCCAGCCGCGGTCGGTCCTGACCAGTCATGACCTGATGTTGTTGCAGGGGAAATCTCCGCTGAGCCTGGCGCGCCATCTTGACGAGCAGCGGGACATTCCGGGGCTGGCGCAGGCCCAGAAGCGAATCGCCGAGTTACTACCGTTGCTGTTGCGCGAAGGCGCCAAGGCGAGTCACTTGACGCGTGTGGTAGCAGAGATCAACGATCGGCTGGTCACCAAGATCCTGGGGTTGGCAGACGAAAAACTCGGTCCGGCGCCGGCGCCGTATTGCTGGGTCGTGCTGGGGAGCGAGGGACGCAGGGAACAGACATTCAAGACCGACCAGGACAATGCGCTTATCTACGCCGATGACCTGGATTCCGCCGCGCTCGAATACTTCGAACAGCTGGCGGGATTCACCAACGATGCCTTGAAACAGTGCGGCTATCCCGAATGCGAAGGCGGGTACATGGCGACGAACCCGCGCTGGCGCCAATCGGTGAAGGCGTGGCAGCACACGTTTGCGAAGTGGATCAACGAAGGTGAACTGCATGCAACCGAGGACGCCCTGATCTTCTTCGACATGCGTCCGGTGGCGGGCGATCGGACACTGTTTCAGCAGCTGGAGGAGAGCAATCAAGAGCGGCTGCAGCATTCTGGATTCTTCAAGTCGATCCTGGCGAGTATCACCATCGAGCACAAGCCGCCGCTGGGCTTCTTCCGCACCTTTGTCCTGGAGCAAAGCGGCGAGCACAAGCAGGGACTTGATATCAAGACGTACGGGACCGGTCCCATCGTGAACGCCGCGCGATTGTTCGCGCTGGATACGGGTATTCGCGCGACAAATACGCCGGACCGATTGACTGGCTTGCTGGGAAAAAACTACATCGACGACGCGTTGCTGCACGATCTGCAACACGCGTTTGAGTTTCTGACCTTACTTCGGGTGGAGCAGCAACTACAACAGTTGCGGAGCGGGCAGCCAATGAGCAATTACATCACCCCGGAGAAGCTCACTCCGTTGCAGAAGAGCATGCTCAAGGACACCTTCCAGACAATCGAACGGGCACAGTCGTTCATTGACCAGCGCTTCCGGACTGCGGTTTGGGCGCAGATGGGACGTTGATGACGCGCTGGAATCCATTCGGCCGCAGCGAACACGATGAGATTCCATTGGAGTCGGTCCGTTTCGTGGTGATCGACACAGAACTCACGTCGCTCGACCAGCGCACGAACCGAATGGTTTCGGTTGGGGCCATTGCGATGAAAGGCGCGCGAATCCTGATTGGCGAGCAGTTTTACCGGGTTGTGAATCCCGGCGTGCCGGTGCCGAAAGAAACCGTAGTGATTCACCGGTTGCGCCCGAAGGACGTGGAGCAGGGGCATGCGCCGTCGGAGACCATCACGGAGTTGGCAGCATTCTTTGGCGACGCTGTGCTCGTTGCACACTGCGCCGAGATTGACTCAGCGGTGCTGCGCAAGGAGTTTGAAGCGTGCGGCCTGGAGTTAAAGAATCCGGTCGTGTGCACTTCTCGCGTACAGCGGTGGATTGTGGGGAAACAATCTTATAAAGAAGATCAGTTCCGGGACTTGGAGAACACGGACCTGGAGTCGCTCGCGAGAGTGTACAAGCTGGATTTTCGCGAGGCCCACCACGCTCTGGATGATGCGTTCGTAACCGCTCAGCTCTGGCAAAAGCAGCTGCACATCCTCGGCGGATTCGGGGTGAGGACACTTGGAAGGTGCTGAGGATAGCAAAGGTATAGCCTGGCAGGCAGTTTTTCCCCAGTCTTAGACCGTGCCAGTCAGGCCGGGCTCCCTAAGCCCTTACGAATATTCAACATCCGCGAACAAACACTTTGGCACGGTTCTTGCTTCTAAAACAAAGCGGGAGACACGTGATGAAAGAAAAAACCTCCGTGGGAGAGGCAACTTATTCTTCAAGGCGATACATGCGGAAGGGTTCGTTTGTGGCGGAGATCAAAGCGGACGGAAATCTCTATCGGTTCGTAATCCGCGACGAGAACCGTACCAATCCCTCCATTCATGGCAGCAAGAGAAGCATGCAGGAATCCGAGACAGAAGTGAAAGCGGTGCTCGAACAGCTTTACCTGATGGACCGCGCGGCATAGCGTGGAGAACTCCGAATTCCACCAGGTGGACGAAGTTCTTAAAATAGATGCAGAGATTTATCGCGTGTGAGTGCTGGTGCCGGGAGGGGGGGTCGAACCCCCACGAGGGGTAAACCTCGGCGGATTTTGAGTCCGCTGCGTCTGCCAGTTCCGCCATCCCGGCTTAAGGAAGGCAAAGCCAGTATCGCACAGTTTCTGCCGGATTCGCCATTCCGAGCTTCGCTCCGATGTGCATCGGATCCAAGCCTACCCTACAGTACTTCCAACTGGGTGTCGCCGCGCGCCTGCGACTCGCCCGATCGCAGCAGCATGCTCCTTACGCTTACCGGACCAACAATCTCGTACACGAGAATCGCTCCCAGCACGATCGTCGAAAGCTCTGAGCCCAGTTCCGGGAAACGGCGCGCCAATGAAAGGACGAGTCCGATCGCCAGGCCCGCGTGGGCCAGCATCGCGAAACCCATGCGTCCGTGGTATTCGGGCGGAAGCTTGGCGAGACGACTTCCGAAGTTCGAGCCGAGCAACTTGCCGATGGCCCGCGCAAGGATGTAGGCGATTCCAACCACGCCGAGCGACTTCAGCAGTCCGAGTTGCAAGTGTGCGCCGGCGATGACGAAGAAGACGGCGTAGAAAGGAGGATCGGTTCGAGACTGCACTTGCGCGAGGCGTCCGGTGTTGGCCGACAAGTTCGCGACGGTGGCACCGAGGGTTATGCTGACGACGAGCGTGGAGAGGTTCAGGACTATCGACAGTCCCGCGCAAAGCAGAAGACATCCGATGAGAAGGATGAGCGTCTCGCCGTGCTCGACCACTCTTGTTGCCCACGCCGACAGGAGCAGTCCGACGAGATAGCCGAGCGCGGCGGAGCCAAGCAACTGCCAGAGGATGAGGTACAGCGTTTCGTAGGCGCTGGCGTTGCTGCTGCCCATGGCGCCGGTAAGTTGCAGGATGGCAGTCACCAGCAGGAACGATCCCAGGCAGAGCAGATTGTTAATGGCGATGACGCCGGTGAGAGTCCGCGAAAATGGGCCACTGGCGTTGTATTCCCGCATAACCATCAAGGTGGAGGCGGCGCCGGTCTCCATGGCGAGCACGCCCAGCAGCAAGGCGACCTGCCAGCGTTGTCCCGCAGCGAGGGTGGCAAAGCCCACAAGCGCCGCCACGGATAGCGATTCCGACAGGGTAACGCGAACCACTGCCCTTCCGATCTCGCGGAACAACCGGAACTCAAAAATCGATCCGATCGAAAACAGGATCAGTGCAAGCGCGATTTCGCTGAATACCGATAATGAAGTAAGGTTCTGCTCGTTGATCCAGCCGAGGACCGAGGGGCCGACGATGATACCCGCCAGGATGTACCCCGTGACCTCGGGGATACGCAGGAGTTTAACGAGGTGTCCCGCGAGCAGGGACAGCAGCAGGATGAGCGCGATCGAGGACAACTGGTTCACGGCTTTACCACCACGAGAGAACTACATCCGCGCTTCTGAACAACGACACTAGCCGGCTTCGCAACCCGATACTGCGCGAAGGTGCGCTGCACGATCGCGTTAGTGGCGAGGCGGCCATCAATCCTTAGAATGCGATCGCCTTTCTTGATGCCAGCATCGGCCGCACTGCTACCGGTGGCGACCTCGCCGACGAGAACGCCGGCGGTTGCGGCGGCGCTAAGCGCGGGTTGCATGGACGCGTCCTCTGGCCTGGTGCGAACGAGGTTCAGGCTGCGGGTTCGAGACCCGCGTCGAACGTCGACTTCGTGCTCAGCGGGATCATTGTGAAGGAGCGCCGCTATAGCGTCTTTCGTGGCGGTGACATTTTGGCCGTCGACTGAGATGAGCGTGTCCCCGGGCTCGAAGCCAGCGTCCCCTGCGGACCAA
>Ga0075355_1000092_pt1 | contig 12530 bp, 18 predicted proteins | sample WestPond_Cattail_6_FD_120069 | JGI IMG/M metagenome (GOLD analysis project Ga0075355, IMG submission 120069) | Natural and restored wetland microbial communities from the San Francisco Bay, California, USA, that impact long-term carbon... | ecosystem: Environmental > Terrestrial > Soil >...
ATGCCCCGACGGTGGCGATGAGCGCTCCTGCCAGCGCGGGCCCGGTGACGCGAGCCGAGTTTCCGACGGCGCTGGTGAGTGCGACCGCGTTGGGCACATGGTCGCGTCCGACCATCTCCTCCACGAAGGCCTGGCGCGCGGGTTCGTCGATGACGGTGACGAGACCCAACGCGACCGCGAGCCCGAACACCATCCAGGCCTGGACGACGTCGGTGAGGACGATCAACCACAACACGATCGCGAGCGCGGCCGCCGCGCTCTGCGTCGCGAGGAGAACCCGACGCCGGTCGAAACGGTCGGCGACCGTTCCGCCCCAGAGACCGAACAACAAGACGGGGAGGAATCGGAACGCGAACGTCGCCCCGACCGCGATCCCGCTGTGCGTCAGGCTCAAGACCAGCCAGGCCTCGGCCATCGTCTGCATCCACGAGCCGATGTGCGAGATCAGGTCGCCGGCGAAGTAGAGGCGGTAGTTGTGTGAATCGAGCGAACGAAACGTCCGCCGCAGGGTCCCCATGACCGCTCGGAGGCTAATCGGCGGGGTCTCGTCGCCTCCCGGGATTTCGGGGGCGCCCCGCAGGAAAGGAGACGCGGGAAAGGCGACGCCGGAAACGTCGGGTGGAACTCAGGAGCCGTGCGCTTCGCCCGGCAGCAGCGTGAGCACCTCGACGCCCGTCGCCGTGACGAGCAAGCTGTGCTCGAACTGCGCGGACCGAGAACCGTCGCGCGTCGGCGCCGTCCAGCCGTCGGGCCAGATCCGGCCCAGCTCCCACGAACCTTCGTTGATCATCGGTTCGATCGTGAACGTGAGCCCGGGAGTGAGCACGAGGTCGGCCGACGGGTCGTAGTAATGCAGGACTGCGGGCGCGGTGTGGAACTCCTCGCCGAGGCCGTGGCCGACGAACGAGCGCACCACCCCGAATCCGGCCGCCTCGGCGTGGGCCTGGATCGCGCGCCCGACCTCGTAGAGGTGCGCGCCGGGCCGAACCTGGTCGATGCCCTTCCACAGGGCCTCTCGGGTCACCGCGACGAGGCGGCGCCCGTCGTCGTCGACGTCGCCGACACAGAACGTCGCGTTGCAATCGCCGTGCACGCCGTGGAGAAAGATGGTCACGTCGCAGTTGACGATGTCGCCGTCGAGGAGCTCGCGGTTGTCGGGGATGCCGTGACAGATCACCTCGTTGACCGAGGTGCACAACGACTTCGGGAAGCCCTTGTAGTGCAGCGGACTCGGGTAGCCACCGCGTGCGATGCACGCGTCGTGGCAGATGCGATCGAGCTCGTCGGTGGTCATCCCGACCTTCACCGCGTCGGCCAACTCGAGCAGCACCTCGCGCCCCGCTCGGCCCGCGGCGCGCATGCGGTCGGCGAACTCGTCGGGTGGAACCGCCGGCAGGAACGGCGGTGCGTCGGGCGCGTAGTGCGGGCGCGGGATCGAGGCGGGCACCGGTCGATCGGGCGAGAGCCGCCCGGGGCGCACCGGCGCCCGGCGACCGGTGGAGCCGCGCTTGACCGACGCCACGCGCCGTCTCGCCCGCTTCTCCTTCTCTTGCCGCTTTCCCATCCGAACAGTTTGCCGCGTCGGCGCCGGCCGCCGGCCCCCGGGCCGCCGGCCGGAGTCGGTCCGAAACGAACGGGAGTCAGCCGGGGGTGTTGATCATGGCGGTGGAGGCAGTCGTGAAGTAGTCGCGCATCAGCACGCGGGCCGCCTCGGGTGCGTCGGCCTCGTCGAGCGCCGCGAGCATCGCCGCGAGCCAGGCGTTGCGTTGCGGACCGGCAATGACGAACGGCGCGTGGCGCATCCGCAGGCGCGGGTGGCCTTTCTCGTCGCTGTAGGTCGTCGGGCCTCCCCAGTACTGACCGAGGAAGAGCGCGAGCGCCCGCATCCCGGGCTCGAGGTCCGGCGGATACAGCGGGCGGAGCGTCGGGTCGGCCTCGACGCGAGCGGAGAACCGTTCGACCAGCGCGTCGAAGAACGGCTGTCCACCCACCACGTCGAACACGGTTGTCTGGGTCACGACCGGTACATTCCTCGTTCGTGCGACAGTCGTGGCTTCATCCGAATGCGGAGACACGTTCCACGGCAACGAAGGGTATCGGCGTGTTCGCGACGAGCCCGATCCCGGTCAACACGACCGTCGCCGGTTTCGGCGGCCATGTCGTCGACGGGGAGGAGCTCGAAGCGCTCGGCGAGGCGGTGCGTATTCACGCGCTGCAGATCGACGACGACCTCTTCATCGCGAGCTCGCCGCCCTTCGACTCGGCCGACTACGTCAACCACTCGTGCGACCCGAACTGCGGGATCGTCGGTTCGGTCCTGTTGGTCACGATGCGCGACGTCGAAGCCGGCGAAGAGCTGTGCTTCGACTACGCGATGACCGACTCCGACGATTACGACATGTTCACGTGCGGATGTGGAACCGATCGTTGTCGCTCGGTCATCACCGGCGACGATTGGAAGCAACCCGATCTGCGGCATCGCTACGAGGGTTGGTACTCGACCTATCTCGAGCGCCGGCTGTCCTGACCGGACTCGGGCGCGCAGTCGGCACACAGGCCGACGAGATCGAGGCGATGGTGCTCGGTCCGGAATCCGACGTGCCGATCCGCCTCTTCGATCGCGATCGCGACGGCCCGTTCGACTGCCGAGGTCGCGGGGAGATCGTCGACGCGGCCGCAGTTCGAGCACACGAGATGGTGGTGGTGGCCGGTGAGATCCTCGGCCAGTTCGTAGCGCGCGAAGTCGGCGTGGGTGACGAGCCGATGCACGACGCGCGCCTGCTCCAGCACCACCAGGTTTCGGTACGCGGAGCTCTGGGCGAGCGTCGGCTGCGCCTCGAGGATTTCCGGAATGGTGAGCGGCCGATCGGCGGCCTCGAGGACGTCGACGATGAGCTTGCGGGTCGGCGTGAGTCGTTGCTGGTGGCCGTGCAGCATTCCCGAGACGGTCTCGTGGAGTCGCGCCGACCGGGGAGCATGGGCCGCCATTGCGTTGGAGTGTACGGGTACGGTCGTTGCTCATGGATGCCACCGAGCGGTTCGCGGCCACAGTCGCGGAGCCGGCGGGAGAGATGCGTCTCGACGTCGCGGCACTGTGTCTGGCCGCGCACGCGCATCCGCACCTCGACATCGACCGTGAGTGCGCGGTGCTCGATGATCTCGCGCGGCGGTGCCCGACCCCGACCTTCGACGGGATGCGCGCGTATCTCTTCGAGACACTCGGCTTTCGCGGCAACAGCCGCGACTACGGCGATCCGGAGAACTCGTTTCTCGACTCCGTGGTGCAGCGGCGCCTGGGAATTCCGATCTCGCTGGCGGTTGTGATGATGGAGGTCGGGCGCCGGATCGGTGCGCCTGCGCACGGTGTGGGTATGCCGGGTCATTTCCTCGTGATGGACGCGGCGCGCGAAGGCGTGTGGTGCGACCCTTTCCACGGCGGCGCACTTCTCGACATCGAAGGATGCCGCAAGCTCTTCGCGCGCGTGCACGGCAACGCCCGCGGGTTCTCGCGCGCGTTGCTCGTTCCGACGGGTCCGCACGCGATCGTCGCGCGCATGTTGGCCAACCTCGAGAACGGTCGCTTGGCATCCGACCCCATGGCGCTCACGTGGTTGTGCGAGTTGCACATGGCTTTGCCCGACCTCTCGCCCGGCCAACGCGAACAACTCGCGTCGACGAAACGATCGGTGCAGGCGCGGTGGAACTAGGGGAGAACCCTCCGAACGTCGCTCCACCGACGGTGACGATGCCGATGTTTCCGCTCGGAACCGTCCTGTTTCCCTACGCGATGCTGCCGCTCCAGGTGTTCGAACCGCGCTACCAGTTGATGATGCGGCACGTCCTCGACGGCGACCACGAGTTCGGCGTGGTACTCATCGAACGGGGAAGCGAAGTCGGCGGGGGTGACACGCGCTTCGACATCGCGACGATTGCGCGGGTGGTGCAGGCGTCGGATCTTCCCGACGGCCGGATCGTGCTCGCGACGGTCGGTATGCGCCGTGTACGCGTCGCGCGCTGGCTCGCCGACGATCCGTATCCGCGCGCCGAGGTGACGGCGTTCGCCGATGTTTCGACCGACCCGCAGGCCGACGCGGCCGCCCGCGCGGAGGTCGTCACGTTGCTCGCGCAGGTCACGGAACTGGCTCGCCGGATCGATCCACGGATCGACGGGCCGCCGGAGCTGGATCCCGATCCCGTACGGGCGTCGTACGAGGCCGCCGCGATTTCGCCCATCGGTCCGTTCGACGCGCAGCAGGTGTTGGCGGCCGCCGACGCCGGTACCCGCCTCCGCCTCCTCGCGACCCTGCTCGCCGACCGCATGGTCGACCTCCGTGCTCGTTTTGATCTCGACGAGTAGTGGGTCGATCCGGACCGGTGATCGGTCGATGCGGACGAGGAGCGGGTGACGATTTCGGGCCGGATGGCTACCCTTCCTCGCATGACTGATCAGGCAGACGAGCCCGTCGTTCGCGAGCGGCTCGAGCACGAACGCGATCGGGTCGGCGAGCTCATCGCGGAGTTGCGCAGCGAGGGCCTCGACGAGGAGCAGTCCGCGCAGTCGGGCGACCTGACGCATTACAACCAGCACCCGGCCGATCAAGGTTCGGAGTTGTTCGAGCGCGAGAAAGACCTCGCGATCCTCGAGGGGCTCGAAGTCGATCTCGCGGAGATCGAAGCCGCGTTGCAGCGTCTCGACGAAGGCCGGTACGGCGTCGACGAGGTGACGGGCGAGCCCATCGATCCGGAGCGTCTCGAAGCGCTTCCCTCGGCGCGCACCAACATCTCGACCGACGGCAATCCACCCCCCAGGTCGTGATCGTCCGGTTGCTGCTGTTTGCAACCGCACGCGAAGCCGCGGGCCGTAGCCGCGATGAGTTCGAGCTCGATTCCGCCGCCCCACTCGGGCAGTTGCTCGCCGACGCCCGCGCTCGCTACGGCGAGTCCTTCGCGGCGGTGTTGGCGACATCTCGGGTCTGGGTCAACGGCAGCGAGCCGGAGTCGGACTTCGCGACCGAGTTGCGCCCGGACGACGAGATCGCAGTGCTCCCCCCGGTGAGCGGGGGATAGGAGCGATTTCTCCGGGGCTCTGTTAGCGTTCGACCTGCTCGTGCGCATCTACGTCCGGATCTCGCTCGTACGGCGCGTGCTCTTCGCGGCCGTCGCAGTCGCGCTGCTGACGCCGCCCGCGGCGGCCGGTGCCGCGTCCGATCCTCTCGCGGCTGCAGTCGCTCGCGTCACTGCCGCGGCGAAGGCCGACAACCGCGCGACCGCCGAGTACGACGCGGCCCAGACCCGCTACTACGCGCTGCGCGACGAGCAGGCGTCGTCGCAACGATCGATCGCGTCACTGACCGCGCAACAGCGGCATCTCGCCACGCTGAGCCGGCTCCGGGCCGTCGTCGCGTACCAACGGGGTTCGCTCGCGTTCAGTGTCGTCCTCGGCAATGGTTCCGACATTCTCGACGCGGCGCGTCGGGCCACGATGCTGAACGACGTGAACGCGCGCGGCAACGACACGATCGCGCAGCTGGAAACGGTCACGGATGAGTTGCATGCGCATCAGGCGAGGTTGCAGGGCGAGATCAACCTGGCCCGCGATGCACTCACGACGATGAAGACCAAACAGCGCGACACCGAGCGCACGCTCGCGTCGGCGGCCAAGGCGGAGAACGACCTGCGCGCCCAACTCGCCGCGCAACGCCGGCTCGCGGAACTGACGACGATCCTCCGCGCCGCGCGGGTGAACAGCAGTTCCGGTTCGGATTCGTCAGCCGCGCCGCGCAGTGGCGGGAACGCGGGCCAGATCATCGTTTCGGGCAGCTGGGTGTGTCCGGTGCAGGGGCCGGTGTCGTTCACCGACACGTACGGATCGCCACGGGGCGGCGGTCGGACACACAAGGGCAACGACATGTTCTCGCCGCGCGGCACGCCCGTCGTCGCTGTCACCGACGGGTCGGTGTTCTTCCAGGGTGATCCCCTCGGCGGGAACGCCGCGTACGTCAACGGTCACGACGGCAACACCTACTACTACGCACACTTGAACGACTACGTCGGCGGGGCCCGGTCGGTGAAGGCCGGGGAGCTGATCGGGCACGTCGGGAACACGGGCGACGCATCCGACGCGCCCTCGCACCTGCACTTCGAGATCAGGCCCGGTGGGCCGAACGGGCGGGCCATCGATCCGTATTCGACCCTGGCCGCCCATTGTTGACCGTCACAGGCGGGGCCGACACCCAAAGGTAGGGTGGGCGCTCCGATCTTGCAGCTCGAGAGGTGATTCCGACGGAACGGATCCAGCGATGCATCGACCCGGCGTACGTCGTCTCGATCAACGAACGCGCTCTCGATGAACTGCGCGCCATGAAGGCGGAGTGCAACGACATCGAGAATGCGCTCTCGTACAACCGCCGGCTCGCCCAGGCCCGTATCGAGATCCTGGAAGCCGAGCACCAGCGCCGGGCGCGCGGCGGCTCGGTCGAGGATCTCGTCAAGGACCTCCCGCGCATTCTGAGCGGTGAGTCGGGCCGGTCGTCGATCACCGATACTCGCGTCGCGCCGCCCGACTCCCCGGGTATCGACCTGCGTTGGCCCGACGGTCGGGAGCAGTTGATCGCCGACACGACCCTGGCGAATCTCCCGGTGCTCTCCGACGCGGAGTTGGATTCCACGATCGAGCGCTTGCACGCGTTCGAGCGCGAGCTGTCCGATCTCCGCCGGTCGATGCACGAGGTGATCGACACGGTCGAACGAGAGATCGCGGCCCGCCAGGTCGCCGGGACGGCGGGCTGATGCCCGAGTCGTTCGAGTCGCTCGAAACGCGACTGCACGACCTCGGTGGCTTCATTCGCGATCAGCGCCGCAATGCCCGACTCTCGCTCCGCAAGCTGAGCGAGCTCGCCGGTATCTCGAATCCGTATCTCAGCCAGATCGAGCGCGGGCTGCGCAAGCCTTCCGCCGAGATCCTCCAGTCGATCGCGCGCGGCCTGCGCATCTCCGCGGAGACGCTCTACGTCCAGGCCGGGATCCTCGATGCAACGCCCGAAGGTGGGCTCAACGCCGATCCCGTCGGTGCCATCGTCGGCGACCCGACCATCAGCGATCGCCAGAAGCAGGCGTTGATCGAGATCTACCGGTCGTTCCAGGCCGAAAACGTCGCCCGCGACGCCGAAGCCGGCTAGGGAGGGCCCGGGCGCTCGCCCGGGGCGGTGCCCGCAGCCCCAGCCGGGACCTGAGCCGACGGCGAGGTTGGGTACGATCCGGCCGATGTCCGTCCGCCGGATCGCCGTGTTCTCGATGCACACGTCGCCGCTCGCTCAACCGGGCACCGGTGACGGTGGCGGGATGAACGTGTACGTGCGGGCCCTGGCGACCGCGCTGGCGCGGGCCGGGGTCGAGTGCGACGTCTACACGCGCGCCGAACACCGCGCCCACGCGCCGGTGGTTCAGGTCGAACCCGGCTTTCGGGTCCTGCACGTCGAAGCCGGGCCACGCGGTCTCGTCCCCAAGCACGACCTGCCGACTCTCGTCGATCCTTTCATCGCCGCGGCGATGCGCACGATGACCGAGCGGGAACCCGTCGACGTCTTGCACGGGAACTACTGGCTCTCGGGTGCCGTGGCGCACCGGTTGAAGCACGAGCTCGATCTGCCGCTCGTCACCACCTTCCACACGCTGGCGCGGGTGAAGGCGGAGGCCGGCGTCGACGACGACTCCGAACACCGCACGCGAATCGAGCACGAAGTCGTGGCGTGCGCGGATCTGATGCTTGCGTCCACCGCCGACGAACGGACCCAGCTCGCGTCGCTGTACGACGCCGACCTCGAGCGCATCGAAGTCGTTCCGCCGGGTGTCGACCACAACGTGTTCCGTCCGGGCGACCGCGACGCGGCACGCCGGCGCCTCGGAATCCACGCGCCGCGCGTCCTGTTGTTCGTCGGTCGCATCCAACGACTGAAAGGTGCGGATCTCGCGATCCGCGCCTTGGCCGCACTCGACGACCCGAAGGTCGCGTTGGTCATCGTCGGCGGTCCGAGCGGCCGCGACGGCGAGGCCGAGCACGCCCGCGTCCACGCGCTGGCCGTGGAGTTGGGCGTCGCCCCGCAGATTCATTGGGTCAGACCTCGCCGGCACGAACGCCTCGCCGACTATTACCGCGCCGCCGACGTGTGCATCGTTCCCTCGCGTTCGGAGTCGTTCGGGTTGGTCGCGCTCGAGGCGGCGGCGTGTGGAACGCCCGTGGTTGCCGCCGCGGTGGGCGGGCTGCGCTCGCTCGTGCGCAACGATCACACCGGCTTTCTCGTCGAGGGCCGCGACCCGGCCGACTTCGCGGCTCCGGTCGAACGCTTGCTCGCCGACGAGATCCTCGCGAGCGAGATGGGCGGCAACGCGACGGACGACTCGTTGCAGTACTCGTGGAGCATGACTGCCGGCCGGCTTCGTCGTCTCTACGGGGATCTCGTCGCGCGCGGACTCGTGCGCTGCGACTGACACGAGTCGCAACCCGTGACCCCGTGACCCCGTGACCGACGTCCCGCTCGATCCACAAGCGCACCGGGCGCGCCACGACCTGATCGCCGCGCACCTCGAGGGGCAGGTCGCGAACGAACCGTGGGTGCAGGCGGTCGAGTACGACCCCGAGATTCCGCGTTGGTACGTGCGCTTCGGTTGCGATGGTCGCGATGCCGCCACGATCTATTTCGACCTGCATCAGCGCACGCTGCGGTACGAGGTGTACTTCCTGCCCGACCCGCCGACGAACCAACTCGAGCTCTACCGGTTCCTGTTGACGCGGAACCATCAGACGTACGGCGCGCACTTCTCCATCGGCCCCGACGGCGACGTGTATCTCGTTGGTCGCGTGCTGTTGGAACACCTCGATGTCGACGAGCTCGACCGCGTCATCGGCGTGCTCTACGAGCTCGTCGAACGGTGGTTTCAGCCCGCGATCCGGATCGGCTACGCCAAAGGCTGAGAATGTGTAGAAATGTCTGAGGTTGTCTTGTAGTGCCTATACAACCCGTGCTACGGTTCGTTTTGTCGACGGGCCCGAGGTGCGGGAGGGTCGGCTCCGTTCGGGGAAGTGCGGGGCCGGTTCCAACAGTTCCTCGGGCCCGAGCTCGTCTCCGGTGAGCTCGTCGTGCGCACGCGTACGACACCGGAACGAGCAGGAACTCTGCGCGTGACGGTTACCCTCGCGCCGTGTCGCGTGTTGCACTGCTCGGTGGCGGAAAGATGGGCGCGGCCCTCGTCGGCGGCTTGCTCGAGGGCGGATGGGAAGCCGACACGTTGTCGATCGCGGAGATCGACGGCGAGCGGCGCAGTGCACTCGAGCTGCAGTTCCCGAACGTGCGTGTGGTCCCGAGCGCGGCCTGGGCCGTGGCCGACGCGGACGTCGTCGTCGTGGCGGTGAAGCCGGGGGATGTCGAAGCGACGCTCGCCATCGCGCTGCCGGCGCTCGGCGCCGACACGCTGATGCTCTCGATCGCGGCGGGCGTCACGATCGCGACCTTGGAAGCGCTCGTACCGGATCGACCCGTGGTGCGCGCGATGCCGAACACGCCGGCACTGGTGGGGATCGGCGCATCGGCAATCGCGAGCGGTTCTCATGCCACCGCCGATCACTTGGATCTCGCCGAGCGCCTTCTCGGCGCGGTGGGCATCGTCGTGCGCGTCGGCGAACCTGCCCTCGACGCCGTCACCGGCTTGTCCGGGTCGGGACCGGCGTACGTCTTCCTCGTCGCGGAGGCGATGATCGAGGCGGGTGTGCTCGTCGGGTTGTCGCGCGACATCGCACGTCAGTTGGTCGTGCAGACGTTGCTCGGTTCGGCGACGTTGCTCGCCCAAGGTGGATCCGGCCCCGAGGCGCTACGCGCCCAGGTCACGTCGCCCGGCGGCACGACCGCCGCCGGACTGCGCGAGCTCGAAACGCACGGCCTCCGCGCGGCCATCCTCGATGCGGTGAGCGCGGCGGCGCGGCGCTCGCGCGAACTCGGCGCCGGGTAGCGCGGCGGTCGGTGCCGTGAGCAAAGCGAGCAATCGTCCGCCCAAGCTCGAGTCTCGGGTCGGTGAGTCCCGTCCGGCTCCTCCGCCGACGCTCGAAGCGCGCGTCGACCGGGCGAAGATCGCCGGACCGGCCGCGGCGGGGCCGGGCCCCACGGAGCTCCGGCGCAACATCGATCGGCTCGCACTCGGCGACCGCGGCGCGCTGCGGGAGTTGGCGCCGATCGCCGGGCTGACGGCGGTCGACGCGTGGGAGGAAGTGACGCGGGCCTTCGGCGCCACTCCGGACGTTGCCGCCATCGACGCCGGGCGCACGGTCGCGGCAGTTCGGGCCGCGGTCGCGCGAGTGCGGGTGGTCGCCTCCACGCCCGGAGCGCGGGTCGCAGTCGCGACTGCGAACCCGGCCTCACTGTTGACGGTCCACCTCGCGTTCGCCGGGTTGGCGCGCGGCCGGGGCGCGGAAGTGGTCGACCTGGTCGATTTCGGTCCGATCCGCGCCGACGGTCGTACGCCGCGCTGGCTGCGGTGGGTCGGGGGAGTCGCGGTCGTCAGTGACGCGCGCTCGCTGTGCGACACCCGCGACGGCGAAGCGGCGCGCGAGTGGATGTTCGCGGTCCCGCGTCCGTCCCTCGTCGTCGCCGACGGACCGTTCGCGGAAGTCGCCTGGGAGAGCGGGGTCGAGGTCGTGGCCCTCACCGGCCTCGACCGACCCGGATTGGCGATTGCGGCCGCCCGTGGTGGTCGGGGAACGATCGTCCCCGTGCACACCGACCGACCGGCGCGGTCCTACGCCGTGATCGAGGAGATCATCGCGGCCGTCGGAGGGGAGCCGGAGGTCGATCTCACACCCTCTCCGTCGTCGCCCGACACCGAAGTGTGACGTCTCACACACAACGGGAGTTGACGCTCGACAACTCCGATCCCACCGGCGTACGCTCGTTTTTCAGCGGTACGGAGTAGGGAGTTTCCGCGTGGGCAATGGACTGAGCAAGTCGCGCTTTCTCACGGTGCAGGAAGTCGCGGATCTGATGCGGGTGTCTTCGATGACCGTCTACCGGTTGATCAAGGCAGGCGAGTTGCCCGCGGTTCGGGTGGGTCGATCGTTTCGGGTGTCGGAACCCGACGTCGACGCGTACCTCTCGTCGCGCTACACCCAAGCGGGCTGATGATCTCGTTCGCCTGACCGACCAATAGAGTCGGCGGGTGACCGGTCGTCCTCCGTTCGTCTCGTTTCTGTCGGACTACGGCCGCGTCGACGAGTTCGTGGGTGTCTGCCACGGCGTGATGCTGGATGTGACGCCCGATCTTCGGATCGTCGACATCACCCACGACGTCGCCCCGTTCGACGTGCGGGCCGGCGCGCTCGCGCTGGTGCGAGCGGTGCAGTACCTGCCCGACGGCGTGGTGCTGGCGGTCGTCGATCCGGGGGTCGGTACCGAACGACGATGCATCGCGGTCGAGGTCGAAGGCGGATACCTGGTCGGTCCCGACAACGGGCTCTTGGCCCCGGCGGTCGCGATGCTCGGCGGCCCGCAGCGCATCGTCTCGCTCGAGAATCCCGAGTTTCAGCTGCCGGCGCCCGGCCCGACGTTCGCCGGCCGCGACATCATGGCGCCCGCCGCGGCCTACCTCGCCGCCGGCCTCTCGATCGACCGGCTCGGGCCGCCGGTCGATGCGGCGGGCCTCGCCCCCGGCCTGGTGCCGCTTCCCCAAGAAGATGAGGACGGGACGATTTCCGGCGAGGTGCTCTGGGTCGATCGCTACGGCAACTGCCAGCTCAACATCGCACCCGAGCAGCTGGTGGCCCGGGGGGCCGTCCCGGGCGGATTCGTCGGGGTGACGATCGCGGGCACGGACCGGCGCGCGCATTGGGTCGGTGCGTTCGCCGACGCGAAGCCATCCGAGCTGGCGTTGGTGGTCGATGCGTACGGGATGTGTGCCCTGGCGTACGACCAGCGCTCGGCGGCGGCCGAGCTCGAGCTCCGGGCGGGCAAAACGCTCACCTTGATTGCTTTGACGGAGGGTCGCGGATGAGGTGGGGGACGAGCCTCGTGCTCATCGTGTTGCTGGTGCTCATCCTTGGCGCCGCTCTGACCCAATTCGTCTTCCACGCCGGGTAATTCTCTCACGGAGAGTGGTCGGATTCCCTTAAGGTGCGCGCGCTGAGTGTCGTTATCTTGCTCACAGCGATGGCGGACCGGGCACCAGGGGGAGACGGGCTCCACTCGGCGATCCATTGGCCTCCGGCCGCCTCGCAGGAGATCGGGGTTCCGGTCGCGGGTGTGGGCGTGTGAGCGCTCCGGGGTAACCCGGGTGTTCACGCAACGTAGCCTCCCAGCCCGCCCCAGAAACGTCCGCAACTGCGGCCGGGACCCTCTTTCCGGGCCGCTCGCACCGCGCCTCCGGCCGCTCTCCGCTTCGGTCGACTTCTTTGTCGCTCCGGCCTTCGACCCCCCTGCCCGGCCAACCCGTGTTGGGGAATCCTCGAAGGAATCCTCGGATCTCCCTGCGCCGTCCTCGGTCGGGGAATC
>Ga0075355_1000093_pt1 | contig 12529 bp, 10 predicted proteins | sample WestPond_Cattail_6_FD_120069 | JGI IMG/M metagenome (GOLD analysis project Ga0075355, IMG submission 120069) | Natural and restored wetland microbial communities from the San Francisco Bay, California, USA, that impact long-term carbon... | ecosystem: Environmental > Terrestrial > Soil >...
CGCTGCAGGTGCTGCTCGATGTCGCGCGCGCCGAAGCGATGGATCAGCGTCAGCCGCCCGGGCTGGTTGTGCGGGTTGAGCGTCGCCACCAGCTCCTGCAGCCACTCATCGCCCATGGCGGCGCCGACCTTGACGCCGATCGGGTTGGCGATGCCGCGGAAGTATTCGACGTGCGCGCCGTCGACCTGCGCGGTGCGCATGCCGATCCACGGCATGTGCGTCGACAGGTTGTACCAGCGGTCCTGGCGGGCGATGTGGCGCGTCTGCGCCTGCTCGTACAGCAGGTGCAGGCCCTCGTGGCTGGCGAAGAACTCGACGCGGTTCGATTCGCCGGCGCGCTGCCCGGTCAGCGACTCGAAGAAGTCGAGCGCGTCGCCGATCGAATGCACGATGCGCTCGTAGTCGGCGCGCAGCTGCGCGTGGCGCACGAAGCCGAGGTCCCAGTATTCCGGGTGGTGCAGGTCGGCGAAGCCGCCGTCGACCAGCGCGCGCACGAAGTTCAGCGTCAGCGCGGCGCGCTCGTAGCCGCGCAGCAGCAGCTGCGGATCCGGCTCGCGCGCGGCCGCGGTGAACTCGGGCCGGTTGACGAGGTCGCCGCGGTAGGCCGGCAGCGCCACGCCGTCGCGCGTCTCGGTGTCGGCCGAACGCGGCTTGGCGTACTGGCCGGCGAAGCGGCCGACGCGGATCACCGGGCGCTTCATCGCCTGCAGCAGCACCAGGCTCATCTGCAGCAGCACCTTGAGCTGGCGCGCGATGCGGTCGGACTCGCAGTCGGCGAAGCTCTCGGCGCAATCGCCCCCCTGCAGCAGGAAGGCCTCGCCGCGCTGCGCCGCCGCCAGCCGCGTGCGCAGGTTGTCCACCTCCCACGACACCACGATGGGCGGCAGCCGCGCCAGGTCGGCGACCGCGCGTTCGAGCGCCGCGCTGTCGGCATACTTCGCCTGCTGCTGCGCCTTGCGCGCCTGCCAGCTGGTCGGCTCCCAGGCGGTGCTGTCCTTCGCTCTCATGCCGGCAATTTTAGCATGGGGTCATCCGGCGCCCGCCCCGGCAGCTCCAGCACCACGCTGGCCCCGTGCAGCCGCGCCGATTCGCCCAGCGTGAGCTCGCCCCGGTACAGCGCCACGGTGTCGGCCACGATCGCGAGCCCGAGGCCGTGGCCGGGCGCGTGTTCGTCGGCGCGCTGCCCGCGCGCCAGCACGCGCGCGCGGTCGGCCGGCGCGATCCCAGGGCCATCGTCCTCGACGCGCAGCGCCAGGCTGAGCGCCGGCGGCCGCGCGCGGTCGAGCCGGACGCTGACCCGCACGATCCCGCGGCACCACTTGCAGGCGTTGTCGAGCAGGTTGCCGAGCAGCTCGGTCAGGTCGCCGGCGTCGCCCACGAAGCCCGCATCCGCGGACACCTCGGTCTCGATGACGAGGTCCTTGGCGGCGTGCACGCGCAGCATCGCCGCGCGCAACTCCGCCAGCACCGGCGCCACCGCGATCGCCGGTTGGCCGAGCGTGGCGCCACCGCTGGCCGCGGCCTGGTGCAGCTGCCGCTCGACGATCTGCGCCATGCGCTCGATCTCCCGATCGAGGGCGGCGAACTGCGCCGAAGACAGGCTGGCGCGCATCACAGCGAGCGGCGTCTTCAGGCTGTGCGCGAGGTTGCCGAGCGTGTCACGGTAGCGCTTGATGCGCTGCTGCTCGGAGGCGAGCAGCACGTTGAGCGATCCGGCAACCCCGGCGAGCTCGCGCGGCCAGCCCGCGGCCAGGCGCGCGCGCTGGCCGGCATCGATCTCGGCGATCTCGCGCTCGAGCTGGCGCAGCGGGGCCAGCGTTTGGCGCAGCAGGCCGCCGAGCACCGCGAGCAGCAGCAGCGCGAGGGTCGCGAACCAGACGTACAGGCGTCGCCGGAACTGGGCGAGCCTGGTGTTCTGCGCGGCGAGGTCCTCGGCGACGCTGAACACCAGGCGCGCGTTGGTGCCCGGCGCGTAGTCCCACTCCAGGCCGCGATTGAGGATGCCGATCGTGGCGCCCCCGGCGAGCCGGCGCTGGAAGAAGCTGGTCCGGCCCGTGGCGACGGGCGGCCCGAAGTCGATCCTGGTGCCGGCCAGCGAAGGCGAACTCCACAGCACGCGCCCATGTTCGTTGCGCACCAGCGCGTACTGCCCGGAGTTGGCGCGCGCCAGCAGCGAATCGGGATCGAGCAGCCGCAGGTCCATGCGGCCCTGCTCGTTGAGCTCGGCCGCGGTCACGAGCGAGACCACTTCCTGGTCAAGCCGCTCGCGCAGCGCCCGCAGCTCGGAGGCGCGGAACATGCCATCGAGCGCCGCGATGGTGATGGCGAAGGACAGCCCCAGCGGCAGCGCCACCGCCAGCACCAGGCGGCGGCTCAGGGAGGTACTGCGGGCCGCGTGCTCCAGGGGCGCGCGCCTCAGGCAGCAGCCGTGGGTCCGCGCGGCAGCGTCAGTCGATAGCCACGTCCGCGCAGCGTCTCGATCGGCTTGAGCGTGCCGCCGGGATCGAGCTTGCGCCGCAGCCGCGCGATCAGCACCTCGATGACGTTGCTGTCGCGCTCGAAGTCCTGCGCGTACAGGCGCTCGGTGAGCTCCGTCTTGGAGATCACCTCGCCCGCGTGCAGCATCAGGTGCTCGAGCAGCCGGTATTCGAAGGTCGTGAGCTCGACGGGCGCGCCTTCCACGCTCACGCGCTGCGCGCGCGTGTCGAGCGACACCGGCCCGCACGCCAGCAGCGGCGTGGCCCAGCCGCCGGCGCGCCGCAGCAGCGCGCCGAGGCGCGCCTGCAGCTCGGCGAAATGGAACGGCTTGGCGAGGTAGTCGTCGGCGCCGGCGGCGAGTCCCTCGACCTTGTCCTGCCAGCGATCGCGCGCCGTCAGCACCAGCACCGCGCAGCTCCGGCCCGCCGCGCGCAGCCGCCGGATGATCTCGAGGCCCGGAACCTTGGGCAGGCCGAGGTCGATGATCGCGGCGTCGATCGGGTACTCGAGCGCCGCGTACAGCCCCTCCTCGCCATCGGCGGCCACATCGACGCTGTGGCCCGCGGCGCCGAGGTCGGCACGCAGCGAATCGCGCAGCGCCTGCTCGTCCTCGATGACCAGGATGCGCATCAGCACTCCACCCGCTTCAGCACGCCGCCCGCATCAGGCGCCACCCAGCACCTGGCCGGTGGCGGCGTCGACCACCACGCTCCAGACGCGCTGCGCGGACAGCAGGCGCAGCCGCAGCGCCGGCCGGCCATTGACCGAGGTCTCGGCGACCTTGACGACCTTGGCGTTGTAGCGCTTCTCGATCGAGGCGATCAGCCGCTCCTGGTCGGCAACGGCGCCCGCCGGCACGACCGGGCCATGCGGCACGAAACCCTGTGCGTCCGGAGGATCGGCGAAGGCCGGCACGCCGCGGGCAAAGAGCGCCACGACGAGCAATCCGGCAAGCATCGGCAGCGAAAGCCGCATGGCAGTCCTCATCGGGCGAACGGGCGGCATCATCTTAGTACCGCAGGATCGATGCTGCACCTGCGCGGCTGAATGAGCCCTGAACGCGACCCGCTATTGCGCCTTGGCTTCGTTCCACAGCGCATCCCACTGCTGCGGCGAGAGCGCCGCGGCGTCGAGGCGCCGCGCCGCAATCAGCGCTTCCATCGCTGCGAAGCGGCGCTCGAACTTGCGATTGGCCGCGTGCAGCGCGGCCTCGGGATCGACGCGCAGCAGCCGCGCCCAGTTGACCACCGCGAGCAGCACGTCGCCGAGCTCCTCGCTCACGGCCGCGTGGGACTCGTGCTGCACCGCCTGCTCGGTTTCGCGCAGCTCCTCGGCGATCTTGGCGCGCACTTCGTGCTCGCCGCTCCAGTCGAAGCCGGTGGCGGCGGCGCGGCGCCCGAGCTTGGCGGCGCGCGCCAGCGCCGGCAGCGCCAGCGGCACGCCCGCGAGCGCGCCCGCCGTGCCCGCGGCGGCGCGCTCCGCGGCCTTGTGCGCGTCCCACTCGCGCGCCAGCGCCGCCGCGTCGCCGGCCGGCTGCGCGCCGAACACGTGCGGATGCCGGCGCACCAGCTTGTCGTGCAGGCCCGCGGCGATCGCGGCGAAGTCGAACCAGCCGCGCTCGCTGCCGAGCTGCGCGTACAACAGCACCTGGAACAGCAGGTCGCCGAGCTCGTCGCGGATGCGCGCGGGCTCGGCCGCGGCGATCGCGTCCGCCACCTCGTAGGCCTCCTCGATGGTATGCGGCGCGATCGAGGCGAAGTCCTGGGCGCGGTCCCACGGGCAGCCGTGCTCGGGATCGCGCAGGCGCGCGCACAGCCGCAGCAGCGCCTCGAGCCGTTCGCTCGCCGCGCTCATGCGGCGACGTGCAGCGCCGCGTGCAGCAGCTGCAGCATGCCCGCGGTCGCGCCCCAGATCACGCGGCCCTGGTACGGCAGGTCATCGAGCGTGAACTCGACCCCGCGCAGCACGCGCCGCGTGGGCTGGAAGTTCGCGGCCACGCTCAGGAACTCGAGCGGCAGCTCGAACACTTCGGCGACCTCGGTGCTATCGACGCGCAGCGTGTAGCCCTCGTGCAGCAGCGCCACGACCGGGGTGATGCGGAAGCCCGTCAGCACCAACTGGTCTGGCAGGAAGCCGAGTGGCTCGACGAAGCGCGCCTCGATGCCGATCTCCTCGCGCGTCTCGCGCAAGGCCGCGCCGAGCACGTCGGGATCGTCGGGTTCGATGCGGCCGCCGGGAAAGCTGATCTGCCCGGCATGCTGGCGCAGGTGCCCCGCGCGCGTGGTCAGCAGCAGCGACGGAGCGCCGGCGCGCGCGATGATCGGCACCAGCACCGCCGCCGCCTGCGGTTCCGCCGGCAACGCCACCGGCAAGGCCGCGCGCACCCGCGGCAGGCCGGCCAGCGGCTGCCCCGCGATCTGCCAGTGCTCCGGATCGTGGTCGGGCGCCGGGCGCAGCGCCGCGCGCAGCCGCGGCAGCCAATCAGCCGGCAGGTTCAAGGAATCAGCTCCGCGCGCCGGCTGGCACCACTAGCCCCCGCCGCCGACGCTTCCGCCCTTGATGCCGCCCTTGGTCAGTTCGGCCGGATCGAGCAGGCGCGCGAGTTCGTCGGCCGGCAGCTTCGTCATGGCCGCGGCCACCTCGCGCACCGGGCGTCCCTCGGCATAGGCGCGCTTGGCGATCGCCGCGCCCTGCTCGTAGCCGATGACCGGATTGAGCGCGGTGACCAGGATCGGGTTGCGCGCCAGCGCCTCCTCGAGCCGGGCGTGATTGACGGTGAAGCCGGCGATGGCGCGCTCGGCCAGCAGGCCCGCGGCGTTCGCGAGCAGGCGGATGCTCTCGAGCAGGTTCCAGGCGATCAGCGGCAGCATGACGTTGAGCTGGAAATTGCCGGACTGGCCCGCGACCGTGATGGCCGCATCGTTGCCGATCACTTCCGCCGCCACCATGGCCACGGCCTCGGGTATGACCGGATTGACCTTGCCGGGCATGATGCTGCTGCCCGGCTGCAGCGCCGGCAGCGCGATCTCGCCGAGGCCCGCCAGCGGGCCGCTGTTCATCCAGCGCAGGTCGTTCGCGATCTTCATCAGGCTGACGGCGATGACCTTGAGCTGCCCGGAGAGCTCCACGGCCGCGTCCTGCGCCGACAGCGCCTCGAAGTAATTTTCGTTGGGGCGGAACTCGATGCCGGTCAGGCGCGCCAGTTCCGCGCAGCAGGCGGCGCCGAAGCGCGCATCGGCGTTGATGCCGGTGCCGACGGCGGTGCCGCCCTGCGCGAGGCGCAGCAGCCGCGGCTCCACGGCCCGCAAGCGTGCGCTGCCGTTCTCGACCTGGCTGCGCCAGCCTGACAGTTCCTGCGCAAGGGTCACCGGCATCGCGTCCATCAGGTGCGTGCGCCCGGTCTTGACGACCGCCTGCAGCCCGGCCTCGCGCGCCGCGATCGTGGCGGCGAGCCGCGCCAGCGCCGGCAGCAGCGCCTCGCGCAGCAGCAGCGCCGCGCCGACGTGGATCGCCGTCGGGATCACGTCGTTGCTGCTCTGGCCCATGTTGACGTGGTCGTTCGGGTGCACCTTGGCGCCGGCGCCGGCGGCGAGGTGCGCGATGACCTCGTTCGCGTTCATGTTGCTGCTGGTGCCCGAGCCGGTCTGGAATACGTCGATCGGGAACTGCGCATCGTGCGTGCCGGAGGCGACCTGCGCCGCGGCGCTACCGATGGCTTGCGCCAGCGCGGGCTCGAGCAGCCCGAGCTTGGCATTGGCCTGCGCCGCGGCCTGCTTGATCAGCGCCAGTGCACGGATGAAGGCGCGCGGCAGCGGGCGGCCGCTGACCGGGAAATTATCCACCGCGCGCTGCGTCTGCGCGCCCCACAGCGCCCGCGCCGGCACCTTGAGTTCGCCCATGCTGTCGCGCTCCAGGCGATATTCGCTCGACACCCTGCCACTCCCGGCCCAGGCGCACGCCCGGGCTCCAGATAGAACGCCAGAAAAACGCGCCACGACGGCACGGGCGCGCCGCCTGGCGACCGACGCGCTACAATTGCAATTCTAGCGCCGCGCCCTGACCACTGCATGGATCAATCCAGCCTGTTCGCCCTCTCGCCCGTCGACGGACGCTATGCCGCGGCCGCCGAGCCGCTGCGCGCGCTGTTCTCCGAGTCCGGCCTGATCTGCGAGCGCATCCGCGTGGAAGCGGCGTGGCTGCTGGAGCTCGCGCGCGCGGCACCGCAACTCGCCGGCGCCGCGCTGCCGCCCGCGGTCGCGGCCCGCGCCGCGGCACTCGCCGCCGATCCCGGCGCCGGCGCCGCCGCCGCGGTCAAGGAGATCGAGGCGCGCATCCGCCATGACGTCAAGGCGGTCGAGTACCACGTGCGCCAGGAGCTCGCCGCCGCCGGCGCCAGCGCGGCGACGCTCGAGCTGGTGCACTTCGGCTGCACCTCCGAGGACATCAACAACCTCTGCTACGCGCGCCTGCTGGCGCGCGCCCGCGCCGAGGTGCTCGCGCCGATGCTGGCGCGGCTGATCGCGGCGCTGCGCGAGTTCGCGCGCGAGCACGCGCGCGTGCCGATGCTCGCGCGCACGCATGGCCAGAACGCGAGCCCGACCACCGTGGGCAAGGAATATGCGAACGTCGCCGCGCGCCTGCAGCGCGCGCAGCGCCGGCTCGGCGCGGTCGAGATCCTCGGCAAGTGGAACGGCGCGGTCGGCAACTTCAATGCGCACCACGCGAGCCTGCCCGAGCTCGACTGGCGCGCGCTCGGCCGGCGCTTCGTCGAGGCGCAGGGCCTGCAGTGGAATCCCTACACCACGCAGATCGAGCCGCACGACTGGATCGCCGAATACGCGGACGCCTGCGCCGCCATCAACGTCGTCATGCTCGACCTGTGCCGCGACACCTGGGGTTACATCGCGTGGGGGTACCTCAAGCAGCGCGCCGTGAGCGGCGAAGTCGGATCCTCGACGATGCCGCACAAGGTCAACCCGATCGACTTCGAGAATGGCGAGGGCAACATCGGCGTCGCCAATGCGCTGCTGCGACATTTCTCCGACAAGCTCCCGGTGTCGCGCTGGCAGCGCGACCTCAGCGACTCGACCGTGCTGCGCAACGTCGGCGTGGCGCTGGCGCACACGCTGATCGCGTGGCGCGCGGTCCAGAATGGCCTCGGCAAGCTCGCGGTCGACGCCGCGCACTGCGCGCAGGACCTCGACCAGGCCTGGGAAGTGTTGGCCGAGGCGGTGCAGACGGTACTGCGCGCGCACGGCGTTCCCGATGGCTACGAAATCCTCAAGCGCTTCACGCGCGGCGCGGCCATCGACGCCGCCATGCTGCACGAGCTGATCGCGGGACTGCCCGTGCCCGAAGCGGCGCGCGCGCGGCTCGCGGCGCTCCGGCCCGCGGACTACATCGGCCTCGCCGCCGAGCTCACGCTCGAACTGCCCGAATAGCCGGGCCAGTCGCCGGCCCGGCAACCGACGCGCGCTCCGCCGGCGCTTTATTGCGGCGCGTCCGCCACCCCGCCGGGCGAATCTGCGGGTTACGTCACATTGCCGCGGCGGCCGAGCGTGACCCCGGTCGGCTCGCCCGCTCCGCCCCGCTTCTTACCATGCCTTGGCGTGGGCAAGAGCAAGAAACAGGTATCCGCGACCGAGAGCTGGCTGGAACGGCTGGCGGCCGCCGAGCGCCCGGGCCAACCGGCCCGGCTGTCGATGCCGTTGCCCGCCGCCGACGAACTGCAGGTCCTGACCAGCGTCGCCGAGGTCTGCCAGGCGACCGCCACGGTCGTCGCCACCGGACAACGGCTGATCTCGATCTTCACGCCGGACCTCGAGCCCAAGCTCTACGACGATCCGCGCGTCATCGAGGTCATCAAGCGCTTCGTGCTGAGCCACAGCTTCGCCAAGGTGCGCGTGCTGCTGCGCGACCACACCGCCCACACCGGCGCGGGCAGCCGCTTCATGTCGATGGCGCGGCGCCTCACCAGCTACCTGGAACTGCGCATCCTGGTGCCGCAGTTCCATCACCTGACCGCTTCCTACTGCATCGCCGACGATCGGGGCATCGTCTATCGCATGCGCTCCGACCGCTGGGACGGCATCGCCGCCGTCAACAGCCCGCCGGTCGCGCGCCAGTACCTGCAGGACTTCGACGCGGCCTGGCTCGCCAGCCACGACCAGCATCACCAGCGCGCCGCGCGCATGCGCTAGCCCGCCGATCGTATACTCGCCTCCATGGGCTGGAGGCCAAGCATCACCGTTGCCGCCATCGTCGAAGCCGACGGCCGCTTCCTGCTGGTCGAGGAGCGCATCGGCGGCCACCACGTCCTGAACCAGCCGGCCGGGCGCGTCGAGCCCGAAGAGCGCCTGCTCGATGCGGTGGTGCGCGAAACGCTCGAGGAAACCGGCTGGCACTTCGAGCCCGAATGGTTCCTGGGTGTCTACCCATGGCGCTCGCCGCACGCGCAGCGCAGTTCGCTGCGCTTCGCCTTCACCGGCCGCGTCCGCGCGCACGAGCCGCAACGCGCACTCGATGAACCGGTGGTCGCGGTGCATTGGCTGGGCCGCGAGCAGCTCCTGCATCCGCCCTGCCCGCTGCGCACGCCGCTGGTGCTGCGCTGCATAGACGACTGGTACGGCGGACGCCGCCTGCCGCTGTCCGCGATCAACGATCCGCCACCGTGACCGCTGACGTGAACGATGCCCGCGGCGCGGCGCCGCTCGGGCGCGTGATCGTGGGCATGTCGGGCGGCGTCGACTCGGCCGTTGCGGCCCTGCGCCTGCGCGAGGCCGGCCATGACGTGCACGGCCTCTTCATGGACAACTGGGACGACGCCGACAGCTACTGCACCAGCGCGCAGGACTACCAGGACGCCCGCGCCACGGCGCGCGAGCTCGGCATCGTCCTGCATCGCGCCAGCTTCGAGAAGGAGTACCGCGAGCAGGTGTTCGCACGCTTCCTCGACGAGTACCGGCGCGGCCGCACGCCGAATCCCGACATCCTGTGCAACCGCGAGATCAAGTTCGGCGTCTGCCGGCACTACGCGCGGCGCCTCGGCGCGCGCTGGTTCGCGACCGGGCACTATGCGCGCGTCACCACCGCCGACGACGGCAAGCCGCAACTGCTGCGGGGCCGCGACGCCGCGAAGGACCAGTCCTACTTCCTGTGCGGCGTCACGCGCGCGCAGTTCGAGGACGTGCTGTTCCCGGTCGGCGAGCTGACCAAGGCGGAAGTGCGCGCCCACGCCCGCCGCGCTGGCTTGCCGGTGTTCGACAAGCCCGACAGCACCGGCATCTGCTTCATCGGCGAGCGCCCGTTCACCGAGTTCCTGGCGCAGTACCTGCCCGAGAGCCCGGGGCCGATCGCGACCGCCGACGGACGCAGGCTCGGGACCCATCGCGGCCTGCCGTTCTACACACTGGGACAGCGCTCCGGACTCGAGATCGGCGGCATCGCCGGCGGGAGCGGTGAGCCCTGGTACGTGGCGCGCAAGGATGCGGCGCGCAACACCCTGGTCGTGGTCACCGCCGCCGAGCGCGCCACCACGACGGTGAACGGGGCGCGCCTCGCCGCCGTCAACTGGCTCATCGATCCGCCCGAGGACGCATTCGAGGCGACCGTCAAGTTGCGCTATCGCCAGCCCGACCAGCGCGCGCAAGTCGTGCCGCTGGCAAGCGGCGAGGCCGAGTTGCGCTTCGCGGCCCCGCAGTGGGCGGTGACTCCGGGCCAGACCGCCGCCCTCTACCGGCAGGAGCGCTGTCTGGGCGGCGGGGTCATCGAAGACACAATATAATGAGCACTCGCAGCGCGGACTGACTCCGTCGCCGGCGGAGGAACAACCATGGACAGCTTCAAGTCGCGCGGCACGCTCGAGCTTTCGGGCCAGAAGTACCGCATCTGCAACATCCAGGCACTCGGCGCCGCGCGCGTGGCGCGCCTGCCCTACAGCCTCAAGATCCTGCTCGAGAACCTGCTGCGCTTCGAGGACGGCGTCAACGTCACGCGCGCCGACATCGAGGCACTGCTCGACTGGGATCCGCGGGCCACGCCGTCGCACGAGATCTCGTTCACGCCCGCGCGCGTCATCATGCAGGATTTCACCGGCGTGCCCTGCATCGTCGACCTCGCCGCGATGCGCGCCGCCATCACCCGCCTCGGCGGCGATCCCGAGCTGGTCAATCCGCTCGCCCCGGCCGAACTGGTCATCGACCATTCGGTGCAGGTGGACGAATACGGCAGCCCGCAATCGCTGGCCGCCAACAACCGCATCGAATTCGAGCGCAACGGCGAGCGCTATGCCTTCCTGCGCTGGGGCCAGGGGGCATTCCGCAACTTCAAGGTCGTGCCGCCGAACACCGGCATCGTCCACCAGGTCAACCTCGAATACCTCGGGCGCGTGGTGTTCGACGAAGGCGCGGGCGATGCGCGCCAGGCCTATCCCGACACGCTGGTCGGCACCGATTCGCACACCACGATGATCAACGGCCTCGGTGTGCTCGGCTGGGGCGTCGGCGGCATCGAGGCCGAGGCGGCGATGCTCGGTCAGCCCGTGACGATGCTGATTCCGCAGGTGGTGGGCTGCAAGATCAGCGGCAGCCTGCGTCCCGGCGCGACCGCCACCGACCTGGTGCTGACGGTCACCGAGATGCTGCGCAAGCTGGGCGTGGTCGACAAGTTCGTCGAATTCTTCGGCGACGGCCTGGCGCACCTGCCGCTCGCCGATCGCGCCACGATCAGCAACATGTCGCCGGAATTCGGCAGCACCTGCGCGATCTTCCCGATAGACGAGGAAACCATCCGCTACCTGCGGCTCTCCGGGCGGCCGGACGAGCACATCGCGCTGGTCGAGGCCTACGCCCGCCACACCGGACTGTGGCGCGAGAATGGCGCGCCGGCCGCCGAGTACAGCGCCGTGGTCGAGCTCGACCTCTCCACCGTCGAACCGAGCCTCGCGGGCCCGAGCCGGCCACAGGACCGCGTGCCGCTGAAGTCCGCCAAGTCCACCTATCGCGAGCGCCATGCGGCCATGGCGGCGGAGCGCGCGCGCGCGAAGCCCGCCGCCACCGGCAGCGCACCGGTCGCGAACGGGGCGCAGTCCTACACGCTCAAGGACGGCGCGGTGCTGATCGCGGCGATCACCAGCTGCACCAACACCTCGAATCCCTACGTGCTCGTGGCCGCGGGGCTGCTGGCGCGCAACGCGCGCCGTCGCGGGCTCGTGCCGCCGCCGTGGGTCAAGACCAGCCTCGCGCCGGGCTCGCGCGTGGTGACCGATTACCTCACGCAGGCGAAGCTACTCGACGAACTCGCCGGCATCGGCTTCGACCTGGTCGGCTACGGCTGCACCACCTGCATCGGCAACTCCGGTCCGCTGCGCCCGGAAATCACGGCCGCCGTCCGGGCCGGCGACCTGATCGGCTGCTCGGTGCTGTCGGGCAACCGCAACTTCGACGGCCGCGTGCATCCCGAGGTCAAGATGAACTTCCTCGCCTCGCCGCCGCTGGTCGTGGCCTATGCGCTGGCCGGCACGCTCGACATCGACCTCGACACCGAGCCGCTCGGCACCGGCGCCGATGGCCGTCCCGTGATGCTCGCGGAACTCTGGCCTGCGCCGCGCGAGGTGGCCGACTGCGTGCAGCAGAACATCACTTCGGCGATGTTCCGCCGCAGCTACGGCAGCGTCTTCGAGGGCGACGAGCGCTGGCGCTCGATCAAGGTGCCGCTCGGCAAGGTCTACGCCTGGGATGCCGCTTCCACCTACGTCAAGAACCCGCCGTACTTCGAGGGCATGACCATGCAGCCCGCGGCGATCGACGAGATCCGCGGCGCGCGCGCGCTCGCGCTGCTCGGCGATTCCGTGACGACCGACCACATCTCGCCGGCCGGCAACATCGCCGTCGGCAGCCCGGCCGCGCGCTACCTGGAGTCGCAGGGCGTCAAGCCGGCCGACTTCAACCAGTACGGCGCGCGCCGCGGCAACCATGAAGTGATGATGCGTGGCACGTTCGCCAACATCCGCTTGCGCAACCTGCTGCTGCCGGGCACCGAGGGTGGCATCACC
>Ga0075355_1000094_pt1 | contig 12519 bp, 9 predicted proteins | sample WestPond_Cattail_6_FD_120069 | JGI IMG/M metagenome (GOLD analysis project Ga0075355, IMG submission 120069) | Natural and restored wetland microbial communities from the San Francisco Bay, California, USA, that impact long-term carbon... | ecosystem: Environmental > Terrestrial > Soil > Wetlands...
AGGTCCGGTACGCGACTGCGCGGTGGGGTCGATCCAGAACAAGCTGTCGCTGGACGATATGGAGCGCAGCTACATCGCCGAGGTGCTCGAGCATACGCGCGGTAAGAAAACGCTGGCGGCGAAGATTCTGGGGATCAGCAGGAAGACGTTGCTGGAGAAGAGGAAGCGGTACGGACTGGACTAAATTGGTAATTGGGAAATTTGGTAATTTCGTAATTTGAAAACAAGAACAAAAAACGGCGTCCCGAGTGGACGCCGTCTGTTTTGCGAGGCTGAACTTCTATGTCGTTCCTGCGGCGCCGGCTACGGTGGCCATGCGGAGGAACTTGTACGGATTCACCGGGCTGTTGTGCAGCCAGACTTCGTAGTGGAGATGTGGTCCGGTGCTGCGGCCGCTGGTGCCGACGTAGCCGATGACCTGGCCGCGGATGACGCGCTGGCCAGCAGTAACGGCGAATCCTGAGAGGTGGCCGTAACGAGTGATGATGCCGTTGGCGTGCTGGACCTCGATGAGGCGTCCGTAGCCGCTTTCCTGTCCGGCTGAAATGACGACGCCATCGGCGGGAGCAAGAACCTTGGTGCCGAAGTCGGTGGAGATATCGACGCCGCGGTGGAATGCGCCTTCACCGTTGAACGGGTCGATGCGAGCGCCGAAGCTGCCGGTGATTCGTCCTTCGACGGGCCAAAGGTTCGGGGCCTCAGCCATACGGAGCCAGTCGGTAATCGTTGCCTGACGCGCGCCCATGCCGATGCCGATGGTGGCCGCGCCGTTCATGGCGCTCTGGCGCAATGCGTACAACTGGTCCACCGAGGTCTGCACGGTCTGCTCGGCGGTTTCTGCTTCCGTTTTCTTGGTAAGCGGGCTTTCGGTCTTCAGTCCGTACAACGTCGAAACTTCGCTGGCGAGGGTGCCAAGAGAGGCCACTTGGATATCTTTTTCCTTGGCGACCTGTTCAAGCTGGGTGTAGCGGCTCTTGAGGGCTTCCTTTTCGGTGCGCAACTGGTTGAAGCGCATCACTTTCGCGAGCATGCGGCCATACGAGCCGGCCATGCCGGTAATGCTCAGCATCCCGATGAGCGCTCCCGCCATGAAGACGTACACATAGTGGAGAGGGATCGAGATTTTGCGCAGTTCGCCCTCGGCGTCGCGCGCAACAAATAATATGTAGAACCGCTTACGCAATGACAACTCCTACTTCTTTACTGATGGACCTTATGACGATGTTCAGGTCCGAAACTGCGCCTCTGGCTGGTAGGCCCGGCAACTGATTGGCGCAATTACGCTTCGTGGCGCCGAAGCGGTCCAACTCCGGGTCAACCACATAGCCCGATCCCGGAGTACTAAGGTACTTTGGACGCTCCAAAGGCTAGCAAAGGGTTTCCCGCAGTGTCAACTTTGTTCACATTGAGGGAAAATCTTTAGCCCATGCTGGGAATTGCCCGAACAACCTAGTTACCTGACGGTTCGCCAGACACTGACCCCTTGTCCGATTGGCCGATGACCCGGTACAGCGTCACCGTTTTGGCTGGGGATGGCGCTGTATAGTTACTGCGAATGCCTCGCCCGGAACGACAACTCATTGAGCGTGTGCGAAGTTTCGCACAGACCTCCTCACAGGGGCGAAGGGCGCTCGTCACAGGGATTGGTGATGACTGTGCGGTACTGCGTCCACCGACCGGACATGAGTTGTTGGTGACGACGGACTTCAGTCTGGAAGGGGTGCACTTCCGGCGGGAGTGGCATCCGGCGGAGTCGGTGGGGCATAGGTGCCTGACACGAGGGCTGAGCGACATCGCGGCGATGGGAGGGGAGCCAATGGCGGTGTTTCTGTCGCTGGCGCTGCCGAGGGATCTGGCACAGAGTTGGGTGGATCGGTTTATGCGTGGGCTACTGGCGTTGGCGTCGCGGCATGGGGTGACGTTGGCCGGCGGCGATACGGCCCAGTCGCCGACGGGTGTGCTGGCGGACATTCTGGTGCTGGGATCGGTGCCGCGCGGGAAGGCTTTGCTGCGGTCGGGCGCGAAGGCTGGGGATCGGATTTATGTCACGGGAAAGTTAGGCATGGGCGGCGCGACGGTGCGGCGGATGTATGCCGGCGAGAAGGTTCGTCCGGCGTCGGCGCGAGGGTATTTCTATCCGGAGCCGCGGGTGGAGGTTGGTCGCGAACTGCGGGGCGTGGCATCGGCGATGATCGATATTTCGGACGGGCTGTCGACGGATTTGTCGCATGTCTGCGAAGAGAGCGGAGTGGGCGCGGTGGTGTATGAGGCGGCAGCGCCGGTGGCGAAGTCGGCGACGCTGGATGACGCGCTATACGGCGGAGATGACTACGAGTTGCTGTTTACGTCGTCGAAGCGGGTGGCGAAGGAAATTGCCGGCTTGGCCGTTACTGAGATCGGCGAAGTCGTTAACCGGCCCGGGATGTGGATTCAAGATGAGCGCGGACGGACCAAACGGCTGAAGGCGAAGGGGTGGGAACACTTCAAGGCCAACATCCCTGGCGAGAAGAATCGATGAACCGAGAAGACCTGGGACAAGAAGTGGTTGCGGCCGTCGTTGCCCTTATTGCCGCTGCTGTACTGTTCGTCATCGGTGTTCTCCTTGGCGCAACCATAGGCCAGTACACATTGGTTGGAGAAGGAAGAGCGTGGTCCTTCGTCTCTATGGGCGTTCCGCTCGGTTTCATTTTCGCTGTCGTCGGAGGCACATGGACGTTCATACGAGTCAACCGATATGGGGAACCTCCACAACAGCAGTAAGCTTAAGTGCTCAGAGGGCCGCTTCCTCGGCCTATGCTGCTGAATCCAATCACCAGATTCAAAGTTCCCCTATAATCGATCAATGGCGACGCTCCGCCAACAATTTCAGACGAATGTGCTGAAGGTCACGCGGTTCCGTGACCTGATGAAGCAGGTTCGCGCGAACCGGCCTAAGGACGACCTGGTCGTCATCGAGCGCGCCTACGAGTACGCCCTCCAGCACCATGCCGGACAGACCCGCGTTTCCGGCGAGCCCTACGTTGTGCACCCCATCGGCGTGGCCGCCATCCTGGCCGACATGAAGATGGACCCGAACGCCATTGCCGCCGGGCTGCTGCACGACCTGGTTGAGGACACTTCGGTCACGATCGTCGACGTGCGCAAGGAATTCGGTGAGCAGGTGGCGCACCTGGTCGAGGGCGTCACGAAGATCAGCAAGATCAACTTCTCCACGCGCGAAGAGCGCCAGGCCGAGAACCTGCGCAAGATGATGCTCGCGATGGTCGACGACATTCGCGTGGTACTCATCAAGCTGGCTGATCGGCTGCACAACATGCGCACCCTCGACGCGCTTCCGCCCGATCGGCAGGAAGCCGTCGCGCGCGAGACGCTCGACATCTATGGACCGATTGCGCACCGCCTCGGCATGGGCAAGATTCGCGGCGAACTCGAGGACCTGGCCTTCAAGTACGTAGACTCGATTTCGTACAAGCAGGTCCACGACGAAGTGGAACAACGCCGCAAGAAGGGCGAGGAGTTCCTGCAGCGGATGGAAGGCATCATTCGCGAAAAGCTGAAGGAAGCCAACATCGAAGCGCGCGTGGAAAGCCGCATTAAGCGCCTGTATTCCATCTGGCAGAAGCTGCAGCGGCAACGCATCACCGTTGACCAGACGTACGATCTTTACGCTGTGCGCATCATTACCGGTTCAGTTAACGACTGCTACGCGGTGCTCGGCATCATTCACAACATGTGGCGGCCGGTGCCGGGGCGCATCAAGGACTTCATCGCCATGCCGCGTCCGAACCTTTACCAGTCGCTGCACACGACGGTGATCGAAGAGGGCGGCAACGCGTTCGAGGTGCAGATCCGCACGGAAGAAATGCACCACATGGCGGAAGAAGGGATCGCGGCGCACTGGAAGTATAAGGACGGGCCCATCTCAGCGCGCGACGAGCAGCGCCTGGCGTGGCTACGGCAGTTGGTGGAGTGGCAGCGGGATATCAAGGATCCGGACGAGTTCCTGTCGACGCTGAAGATCGACCTGTATCCGGAAGAGGTTTACACGTTCACGCCGAAGGGCAAGGTAGTGACGCTGCCGCGAGATTCAACGCCGATTGATTTCGCCTACACCGTGCACACGGAAGTAGGACATCAATGCACGGGAGCGCGCGTCAACGGGCGCATGGTGCCGATCAGGCACAAGCTGCGTTCGGGCGATATCGTGGAGATCATCACCCAACCGGGGCATCAACCGAGCCGCGACTGGCTGGCGTTTGCAAAGTCGACGCGCGCGCGGCAGAAGATTCGCCACTGGCTGAACATTCACCAGCGCGAGCGGGCGATTGAAATAGGAAGGAAGCTGATCGAAAAGGAAGCGCGCAAGTATCGCGTGTACCTGAAGGACATCAAGGAAGAAGACTACAAGCGCGTGGCCACCGAACTCGGGTTGGGGCGCGAAGACGACCTGCTGGCGGCAATCGGGTACGGCAAATTCTCCGCGAAGTCGGTGCTGGGAAGGCTGGCCCCGGCGACAACAGAGACCGAAGGCGCGGCCAACGAGGAGAAGCCTGGTGGGCTCACCAGCGTGGTGCGCCGTGTTTTCGGCAGCGACAACTCTTCGGCCATCGTAGTCAAAGGACACGACGACCTGTTGGTGTATCGCGCGCGGTGCTGCAATCCGATTAAAGGCGAGGACGTCGTCGGTTATGTGACGCGCGGGAAGGGCGTGGCGGTGCATGCGAAGTCATGCCCGAACGTCCAGAATTTGCTCTACGAGGCTGACCGCCGCATCGATGTGGAGTGGGGAAAGAAAGAAAAGTCGGCCAGCGCCTACCCGGTGAAGTTGACCGTCTTCTGCGACGACCGCGCCGGCATGCTGAAGCAGATGACCGCGCTTATCTCGGACGAAAACACCAATATCCGCAATATCACTTCGCGACCCACCGGTGACCGCCAGGCGACCATCGAATTGGTCGTCGAAATCGAGGACTTGAAGCACCTGGAGCGGATTATCAGTGGACTGCGGAAAATCCCGGGCGTGCACGACGTGCAGCGCGTACAGAAGATATGACGAAATGCCGCTCGGGGGCGAGCAGCGTCCAATGGACGGGCGAGTGGATGACAGAATGCCGCCCGGGGGCGAGCGGCGTCCACAACAAATCGATGCTTTTTTCTGTGAATCGACGTTAATCCATGCTAGAAATCGGGGACGCCTCTTCGTAAACTACTGGGAGACGTGCGCGCATGGCAGTGAAAACCAAATCCGGCGGCAAGAAAAAGGGCACGAGCGAGATCATCATTCCCGACAAGCTCTACTTCCGCATCGGTGAGGTGAGTGAACTGCTGCAGCTTCCGGCGTATGTGCTGCGCTTCTGGGAGACCGAATTTCCGCAACTGAAGCCGACGAAGAGCAGCACCGGACAGCGCATGTATCGGCGCCGCGAAGTGGAATTCGCGGTGAAGATTAAGACGCTGCTCTACGAAAAAGGCTTCACCATTGTCGGCGCCCGCGAACAACTGAAGATGGAAGCGAAGCCCGCCAAGTCTGCGGGGCTGCTCTTTCCTCCTGCCGCTCCAGACCAAAACAGCCTGAAGAAAGTTCGCGCGGAACTGCAGGAGTTGCTCACGATGCTCTCCGGCAAGGTGAAGGCGGACGGGCGGAAGACAGCGAGATCTTAGAGCTGTCCCATGAAGCCACTGATCTTCGCCCTGCTGATTTCCTGTTTGTCTTTAGCGCAAGAAGCGCCTCTCGCAATACCCGCGACCTTGCAGACGTCCGAAGACGGATCAGGGCTCTCCCTTGCTGTTGACCTACTGCGAATTCCCAAAACAGCTCACTTTCCGCTGAGGATTCACGCAGACGCGACGATGCCAGCCGATGGATGGATCATTAGCTCGACGCCGATGCTACAGGAGTGGCCGACAGACATGCGCGTCGAAGGGACGATTGCCGCGCAAATCGTGAATCTCGAACGACAGGACCTGCTGTGTAAGGGGAAGGAGGAGCGAATCGCCGGTTTCGGTGAAGACGGGCCTTCATGGCCGGAACTGAAGGACTTCGGCTATCGAATTCACAGAGGCGATCGCGTTCAAGTTCAAATCCTGATCCAGGCGCGAGGGGCACGGTCCGTTGCATTCGAATTCGGTTTCCAATCCCTGGAGTCGGGACCGTATCGCGGCGATGCCTATCCGATGTGGTTTAACACTCGCGGTTGCGGGCCCGTAGACTTCGACCTCAAGCCGGGCAAAAACATCTCGTCAGGCACGTTTGAGATTCCGGTCACGGGAAAGCTCGTGGCATTGCAGAGTGGGTTGCGCGTCGGAGCTGAGTATCTTGAAGTTTTGAATCGGTCGCGAGAGCTGACATTCCTCCGTCAGAATTGGACTGGTATCAATCCTTTACCGCTAGTGACCCCTAAGGCCTCCACTGAGTTTAGAGTGGACCAGGGCGACTTCGTCGCCGTGGCTGCCGGCTACAACAATCCTACTGCGACAGAAGAAAAGGATGGCGGGATCGGCGTTGCGCTTGGTTTGTTTGTGCCGGTGGATAACGCGAAGATGGCGCAATGGACGAAGAAGACAGAAGCTTCCGGTAACTGAATCGACCGCGACGCCGGTCACAGCGTTACTTGGCCTTCCTGTGAGAATTTGCTGAAGCATGCAGAGTCTTGTTAGCGCCGCGAAGTCGTTTTCGCTCGGCAGTCATCAACGGATCACGGCCAACCGCCTCCCTTCCCAGCAGAACATTGAGAATCATCTGAAATCGGTGGCGCAGATGGTGGCGTCGGTTACCAAGGATGAGGCGACGATCGCGGCGGCGTGGCTGCATGATCTGGTGGAGGACACCGCCGTCACGATTGGTGACATCGAGCGGCAGTTTGGAAGCGATGTCGCGAGACTGGTAAGTGAAGTGACACACGTGAGCCGGTCGAGTGATGGCGATCGAGCGGCGCGGTTTTTGGTCGACAAGAAGCATTTTGAAGCGACATCGCCGGAGGCCATGACGATCAAGGTGGCCGACCTGATCGACACCGGCCGCGATTTACAGAAGAGCAAGCACCCGGAATTTGCCGATTATGCGCGCGAGGCGGCGGAACTGGCGGAGTTGCTGCAGGCGGCCGATGCGCAACTGCTGCGGCGATTGCGGCGCGATCTGGAGAAGTATGCGCTTTCTTCCACTATGCAAGGCGGCACTGCGGCTCCGAAGCTCACGCCGCTGGCGTTTCCCATTTCTGCCTTGCGGGTGTTTGGAAGTGCTTTCTCGGCGCAGGATATTGCGGAACCGATTGCACACGGAGAGGCGGCTGGTTCTCGACAGGTGGTGAAGGCCGGCGATTCGCTGACCGACGTCATCGAGGTGCTCACGCGCCACGATCATTGTTTCGTTTCTTGCGACGGCAAGATCGCGGCGGTGATCACGCGCGCCGACATCCAGAAGCCTGCCGTGCGGATGTGGCTGTTCGGGATCATCACCGTGGCGGAGATCGAGTTCACGGAAATGGTGCGGCAGAAATGGCCGGATGGCAGTTGGGCCGAACTGATTTCGCAAGGACGTCTGGAGAAGGCGAAGCAGTTATTGCAGGAACGCGAGCGCAGGAAAGAAAAGTGCGAACTCGTGGATTGTCTTCAACTCGGCGACAAGTTTGACATCCTGATGTCTGATCCGGCGCAACTCGCGGCATTCAGTATTCCGACGCCCAGCGTCGGGAAGCGGATGAGCAAACAGATTGAGAGCCTGCGCAATACGCTGGCGCATGCGCAGGACTTCGTCGACGAAGACTGGCCGCAAATCGTACGCCTGGCGCGGCGAATCGAGATGCTGGTTCGGCAGCTTTAATTATCCGCGATAAACGATCTCGCCGCCGACTATCGTTGCCGTTACACGCCCGGTGAACGGCCAGCCGTCGAAGGGCGTGTTACGGGCCTTCGACTTCGATTTCTCCGCGTCAAACTTCCACTTCTTTGCCGGATCGAAAATCGTTACGTCGGCATAGGAGCCGACCGCCAGTGTGCCGCGGCCTTCGAGGTTGACGATCTTTGCCGGGTTCGTCGACAGCAGTTCGACAATGCGCTTCAGCGGCAGCTTGCGTTTGTGGTGCAACTCCGTGAGCGCGATGCCGAGCGCGGTTTCGAGTCCAGTGATGCCGAAGGCGGCCTTGTCGAACTCTACCTCTTTTTCGTGACGCGCGTGGGGCGCGTGATCGGTGGCAATGCAGTCGATGGAGCCGTCAAGCAGTCCGGCGATCATGGCGTCGCGATCGGCAGCGCTGCGCAGCGGCGGATTCATTTTGAAGCGCGTGTCGTACTGGCCGATGTTTTCGTCGATGAGCATGAAGTGATGTGGCGTGACCTCACACGAGACGTGCACACCGGCGGCGCGGGCGCGCTTCACGCGCTCGAGAGCGTCGGCGGTAGAGATGTGCGCAACGTGGATGTGAGCTTTGGTTGCGCGGGCGAGTTCGATGTCGCGGCCGACGACTCCGGCTTCGGCTTCGACCGGCATGCCGCGAAGCCCAAGTCGGAAAGACACAGGTCCGGCATTCATGCTGGCTCCGCCGGTGAGACGGGTGTCTTCGGCGTGTTGAATTACCGGAATGCCAACGCGAGCGGCCGAGCGGAGTGCGTCTTCCATGATGCGGTCGTCGAGGACGGGCTTGCCGTCGTCGCTGACGGCGATGGCACCGGCGGCGCGAAGGGCCTTGAAGTCGGTTAACTTTTCGCCCTGGCTGCCGATGGTCGCAGCGGCAATGGGGAAGACGTTCACGACGGCGCCGCGCTCGGGAGACTGCATCCAGCGGGTGGTTTCGGCGGAATCGTTGACGGGCGCGGTGTTGGGCATGGCGCAAACGGAAGTGAATCCGCCGGCGGCTGCAGCCTGCGTTCCCGTGGCGATCGACTCTTTATAAGATTGGCCAGGTTCGCGAAGGTGCACGTGCAGATCGATGAAGCCCGGAGCTACGACCATGCCTTTGGCGTTGAAGGTCTCGTCGGCTTTGTCGGTGATCTTCCCGACGGCTGCGACTTTGCCGTCACGCAGAAGAACATCGGCGACAGCGTCCATGCCTGAGGCGGGATCGACCACGCGTCCGCCGCGAATCAACAGTGATTTGCTCATTAGTGCTTTACCCCCAGGGCGCGCGCCAGGATTGCCATGCGTACGGCGACTCCGTTTTTGACTTGTTCGACGATGACCGTGCGCTCGGCGTCAGCGACGTCGGCGGTGAGTTCGAGTCCGCGAATGATCGGGCCGGGATGCATGACGATCGCATCTTTCTTCGCCCAGCGTACGCGCTCGGCGGTGAGTTGATAGCGGGAGATGTAGTCGTCGAGCGAGAGTTGCAGTCCGGCGAGACGTTCTTTCTGGATGCGCAAGGCGATGACGACGTCGGCGCCGGTGATCGCCTCTTTCAGGTCGCGTGTGACGGCAACGCCTTTCGCCAGCGTGGTCGCGACTTCCGGAACAAGTGCATCAGGTCCACAGAGCGTGACGAGGGCTCCGGCTTTACTGAGCAGGTGAACGTCGGAACGGGCAACGCGGCTATGGAAGATGTCGCCGATGAGGGCTACGCGAAGTCCCTTCAGCGACTTCTTGTGTCGCAGGATCGTGTAGGCATCGAGCAGTGCCTGTGACGGATGCTCGTGCAGGCCGTCGCCAGCGTTAATGACCGGTACGTCGACGTAGCGCGAAAGCAGGTGCGGAGCGCCGGACGACGGATGACGGATGATGATGGCCTGGGCACCGAGCGCCGTGAGCGTGTAGCCAGTATCGATGAGCGATTCGCCCTTCTCGATGCTGGAGGCTGTCGCCGAAACCAGCGTCGTTGTCGCGCCGAGGATCTTTGCGGCGTATTCGAATGAGACGCGCGTGCGCGTCGACGACTCGTAGAACAGCAGCGCGACGCGCTTTTCCTTGAACAGCGGACGAGGACGGCGCTTCTGCATGCGGTAGGCGGCGTCGAGCATACCGTTAATGTCTTGAATGTCGAGCGGTTCGATTCCCAGCAGTGATCCGGGGGCAGGTCTGGCGGGCATCAGGCGACCTCAATAAAAAACCGCAGCCAAGGCCGCGGTTCGGAAAATGAAAATAAATGGCGATGACGCTTGCAGGTACGCCGGTTCAGCGGTGGCTTGCGGAATCTCAGACGACCTTCTCCACGAGCAGAACTTTTTCGGCCGAATCCACTTCCTGCAACTTCACTTCGATGATTTCGATGTCGCTGGTCTGCACGTAGCGTCCAACGAAGGCGGCTTCGACCGGCAACTCGCGATGTCCGCGATCGATGAGTACGAGCAACTGCACGCGCTTGGGACGGCCCTGGTCGAAAAGCGCATCGAGCGCGGCGCGGACGGTGCGCCCGGTATAGAGGACGTCGTCGCAGAGCACCACGTGCATGTTCTGGATGTCGGCGCCGATGTCCATTTTTTTGATCTGCGGATCCATACCGACAGTGGTAAGGTCGTCGCGGTAGAGCGTGATGTCGAGCGTTCCGACCGCCACCGGCTTGCCCTCGATGCGCTCGATAATCTTTCCCAATCGACCAGCGATGGGTACGCCACGACGCTTGATGCCGATCAACACCAGGTTCTCGGTGCCGTTGTTCTTCTCGATAATTTCGTGGGCCAGGCGGACGAGCGTGCGCTCGATTTCGGAGGCCGACATCAGCTGCGCCTTCTGGCGTAGCGGCGTGGGGGCGGCGTTGGAAGTCATCTTCGGCATGATACGCAACCCTGCCACAGGCGGGCAAGATGAACTGAAACATCTTGCCAGAAGCTATTTTTCGCAACAAGAAAGGCGCGACGGAAGAGGTTGTCGCGAAAAGAGTGCCGTCCCTACGGGCTTGATGGTTGTTCCACATCAACCCCGGGACTGACCTCCCGGGCCATGTACTGCGAACTTCTCCGTCACAAAAAGCACCGTCTTGTTCCACTGCTCTTCCGGCGGTTCGCGTTTCGTAACAGCCTCCGAAGCCGCGCCTGATGGATGGACCACTTCTACTTCGCTTCCGAGGCTACTGGCTTGAGGACCTTGCCTTCGTAGTCGCGGTAGGAGATGGGTGCCAGGTTCAGTTTTTGCAACCCAGGTTGGATCTTCGCTTTGTCTCCGACGGCGACGACGACGATCGCTTCTGGACGCAGATAGAGGTTCGCCACGCGCCTTACATCCGTCACGTTAACGGCGTCGATCCTCGACGGCAGCGTCTGGTAATAGTTGAGCGGCAGATCGTATATGAAGAGATCGCCAGTGGTTTGTGCGGTGCGCCCCGTAGTTTCGAAGTTGCCGGCGAGGGAAAGCGAGTAAGCATTCTTTGCCATCGTCAGTTCTTCCGGGGTGAGATCGGTTTGCCGGATACGGTCGATCTCGGCGAAGGTCTCCTTTACGGCAGGCGCGGTCACATCGGTACGCACGCCAGCGACGGCGATGAACGGCCCAGGGGCACGACGGTAGAGAACCGTCGAAAATGCCCCGTAGGTATAGCCGTGCTCTTCGCGCAGATTCATGTTCAGCCGGCTGGAGAACAGGCCGCCGAGCATGGTGTTCATTACCTCGAGCGGTGCGTAGTCAGGCGTGGAACGAGGCACGGTAACCGTGGCAAAGCGCAAAGCGGTTTGCGGAGCGCCGGGCTTGTCGACGATGAGGATTCCCCGGGTGGCGTTCTGGGTGACGCGCGGAGGCAGCGGACGATCGAACTTGCCCGTCCAGTTGCCGAAGTACTTCGTCGCCAACTGCTTCAACTGCGGCTCGGTGATATCACCAGCGACAACCAACGCGGAATTGCCGGGAACATAGCCGGTCTTCCAGAATTTTTCGAGATCGCCGCGCGTAATGGCTTTGGTGGCCTGCTCGGTGCCGGACTCGAGATACCCATAGGGATGGTTGGGTCCGTAGAGCTCAAGGTACGAAGCTTTGCGCGCCAGCGTGTTGGGATCGTCCTTCTCCTGCAGGATATCGGTGAGGCGCTGGCTGCGGATGCGCTCCACTTCTTTCTGGTCGAATGCCGGATTCAGGACCATGTCCGATAGGAGATTGAAGGCGGCGTCCTGGTTGCGGGTGAGGACCTGCAGCGCGACTTCCGACTTGTCACTGGTGGAGAACGAACTCAAGTTAGCGCCAATCTGATCGACGTCGTCTGCGATCTTCAGGGCGGAACGATTCTTCGTGCCCTCCTGCAGCATGGCTGCCGTAAAGGAAGCGAGGCCAGGCTTGTCGAGCGGGTTCATTTCACTGCCGCTCAACGTCACCAGGTTCGCCGTCACGACCGGAAGATTGTGGCGCTCCACCAGCATGATCGTAAGACCGTTGGGAAGCTTGAAGCTGGTCGGCGTAGGAAGCGTGAGCTTCGAGAGCGGGCCGGGACGCGGCTGCATCTTGCGCCAGCCTTCATCGTCGGCAGGATTGGATTTCACCGCATTTTCGGAGGCTTTTTCGACTTGGGGATCAGTCTTGGCGACATCATGAATCTTCTTCTCGCCGGGAACGCCGTACACGACAATGCGTTGGCTATCATTCAGATTGGCGGTAATAAACGCCTTCGCGGA
>Ga0075355_1000095_pt1 | contig 12494 bp, 11 predicted proteins | sample WestPond_Cattail_6_FD_120069 | JGI IMG/M metagenome (GOLD analysis project Ga0075355, IMG submission 120069) | Natural and restored wetland microbial communities from the San Francisco Bay, California, USA, that impact long-term carbon... | ecosystem: Environmental > Terrestrial > Soil >...
CTGGCGAATTGTCTGTTCGTGAACCACGCGTCTTAGATATTGCTATCTTCAATTTAACCCAATACATGCAGATTCGGCGTGTGGCAAAAAAGGGACAATGTGTGGTGGAAGTGGCTAACCTGCTGAGCGGATTGAGTCTGGGCAGTGCGTCTTTCGACCAGCGTAGATGTTTCTGGCGAAGCCAGGATCGAAGAAGAAGAAACTGCTGCGATTTTTGAATCCCGCCAGAAACTGCCACATCTAAAGTTTAAGAATGATTATTGTTTAACATTCGTTTTCAAATGAGAATGACGCCAGATTTCCGGGAGCTCTGCAACCAGAGCGGGTTGGCCCTGACGCATCAACGGCAGGTTGTTTTTGACTCGCTGGCCTCGATGCCGGAGCACCATCATCCGAGTCCCGAAGAAGTGTATGAGAAGGTTCGGAAGCTGATCCCGTCGATATCACAAGCCACTGTTTACAAGACACTGCACACCTTTGTTGAGCACGGTATCGTGCGCGAATTGAGTCCGCATCACGGGACGCTGCGCGTGGATATCAACACGCACGGGCACCATCACCTGATCTGCACCCGATGCAAGTCGGTGATGGACATTGAGGACGAAGACCTCGATCCCGTGAAGTTGCGGCATCAGTTGCCGGACGGATTCCGGGTGGACAGGGTGACAGTGGAGATCCAGGGCTTGTGCGCGAAGTGCAGCCAGGCTGCTGCACAAACACAGATTTAGTCAGTCAAGCAGTTCAATCATCAGCAAAACTCTAAGGAGAGCAAACATGTTAGGAGTAGGCGAGAAGTTCCCTGATTTTTCCGTGACCGCAACCGTGAGCACGGATAAGGACCTCAACAAGGCGTTCAAGACCATCAGCAACGAAGACTACAAGGGCAAATGGAAGCTGTATTTCTTCTGGCCGAAGGACTTCACCTTCGTATGCCCGACCGAGATCGCCGGCTTCGGCAAGGCGAACAAGGAATTCCAGGATCGCGACTGCCAGATTCTCGGCGGCTCCACCGACAGCGAATTCGTTCATCACGCGTGGCGTAATAATCATCCCGATCTGAAAGACCTGCCTTTCCCGATGCTCGCCGACATCAAGCGCGAACTCACCGGACAGTTGGGCATCATCGACGAGAACGCCGGAGTGGCGCAGCGCGCAACGTACCTGGTCGATCCCGAGGGTGTAATTCGTTTTGCGTACGTAACCGACCTGAGCGTGGGCCGCAATCCGCAGGAAGTTTTGCGGGTGCTCGATGCCCTGCAGACCGACGAACTCTGCCCCTGCAATTGGCAGAAGGGTCAGGAAACGATTCACGCGTAAAGCAGTCGTTAGTAGTTGGTAGTTAGTCGTTAACAAGTTCCGGGTGGGTTGAGCCGTTCAACTCACCCGGAAGATGTCAGAGGAAGAAATGAATCTCGAAACCTTGTTGGATACAGTTCCTGGATATGCGAAGGACTTGAAGTTAAATTTCTCGACCGTAGTTGGGCAGCAAATGGACCTGACTCCGCAGCAGGCGTGGGGCACCGTGGTTGCCAGTGCGTATGCGACGGGGAACGGTGAACTTCTGCGCGCCGTAGTCGAACAGGCTGCGCAGCATATGTCCGAGCAGGCGATCGAAGCGGCGAAAGGTGCGGCGGCGATCATGGGCATGAATAACATCTACTATCGATTCCTGCATCTGACGTCAAACGAGAAGTACAAGACGATGCCGGCGCGTCTGCGCATGAATATTATTCGGCAGCACGGCGTGGAGCATGTGGATTTCGAATTGTGGTGTACCGCTGTGTCGGCGATCAACGGCTGTGGCGCATGCGTCGATTCGCATGAAAAGACCCTGCGTGACAAGGGGATGGAAGAAGAGAAGGTCCTCGCGGCCCTGCGAATCGCCAGCGTGGTGAATGCATTAGCGAAGTCGTTGACAGCGGAAGCGGCGCTGAAGTCCGCGACGCCGGCTGGCGTGACGGTCGCATAATTATCAGTTGAAACCTCGGTTGAGCCTCGCACGTCGCGAGGCTTTTCTTTTTCTCCTAATTCCCGCGTGAACTCCGCCGATAGTACTGTTTGTGGAAGCCTCCGCGGAAAATACCGGCCTTACCTCTTCCGAAGAACAGGAATTACTGAAGGAATTCCTTGCGGAAAGCAACGACAACCTGGCGCGCCTCGACACCGACCTCGTGCAACTGGAACAGGAACCGGGTAACCACGAACTACTTGGCGCGATTTTTCGCGCCGTTCATACCTTAAAAGGAAGTTGCGGGTTCTTTGGCTACGCGCGACTGCAGGCCGTCGCGCACAAAGCCGAGCACCTGCTGAGCGAACTTCGCGATGGCAAACGCGCCCTGACGTCGGGACTCTCGGCGTTGCTGCTGCGCTCCGCCGATGCCATGAAGCGCATGATTGATGCCATCGGGCGCGGGAAGGGTGAGGGAGATGTATTTGAACGGTCGTTGCTCCAGCAACTGGATGCGGCACTGGAGCATGTGGAAGAACGGCATGCTGCCCCAGTGTTGGAGTCGCCCCGGGAGCCAAGTGCGAACGAATCCGCCGGTACGCCGAACAGTCTTCGGGTTGAGGTTTCCGTCCTCGACCGTCTGCTGGATCTGGTCGGCGAGTTGGTAATCACGAAGAACCAACTGCATCAGTACCGGGATGGATCAACCGGAACCGACACGCAATTGGAATCCATCGTTCAACGTTTGGCGGTGATCACGTCCGATCTGCAGGACGGGGTGATGCGAACACGAATGCAGTCGGTAGGCACGCTCTGGAGCAAGTTGCCAAGAGTGCTGCGCGACTTATCTGTGAACCTGGGCAAGAAGTTCACGCTGGAGACGAACGGCGCTGAGACCGAACTGGACCGCACGATCATTGAAACGATCCGCGATCCGCTTATACACATCATTCGCAATGCCTGCGATCACGGGATCGAGGCTCCCGACGTACGAAGCGCGAGACAGAAACCGGCGGCGGGCCGCATTTCACTAAACGCGTTTCATGAGGCAGGCCAGGTCACCATCGAGATCAGCGATGATGGCGCGGGCATAGATCCGTCGATTGTGCTGGCGAAAGCGGTAGAGCGCGGACTGCTGACGGAATGGGCGGCGCAGCAATTATCCGAGCGCGAGATCGTTAACCTGGTGCTGATGCCCGGCTTTTCCACGGCGAAGGAAGTTACGAACCTCTCCGGGCGCGGCGTCGGGATGGATGTGGTGAAAACCAACGTGGAGCGCGTCGGAGGTTCGGTAGAGCTCGTGAGCCGCCCCCAGTCCGGCACGACCGTGCGGTTGCGTGTGCCGCTAACGCTAGCGATTGTTCCGGGCTTGATTGTCACCGCAGGCAAGCACCTGCTGGCGATTCCGCAAGCGAATCTGCAGGAAGTGGTGAAGTGCGAAGCGGAGCAGGCGCGAACCGCACTCGAGACCATCCAGGGTAACCTCTTCCATCGCTGGCGTGGAGAACTGATCCCGGTCGGCGACCTCAGCACTGTGCTTCAAGTTCCCCCCGCCCGCTCTCGGACGCTGAACCTGGTGATCTTGATCGCCGAAGGCAGGCGCTTCGGCTTGATCGTAGATCGCATACGGGGCACGCAAGAGATCGTCGTGAAGCCGCTCGCCGCGCACCTGAGCGGGCTGAATGAATACTCGGGCGCCACGATTATGGGCGACGGAAAGCTGGCCCTCATCCTTGATGTGACGACCATCGCGTCGCGCCTGGGAGTGGCGTCGGGAACCGACTATCGGGATGGGACGGCGGAAGAGAAGGCTGAGGACAGCGCAGAACACGCGGTGCTTACGTTCGCGGCGGGAAGTGCGGTCCGCCTGGCGCTTCCACTGCCGAGTGTCGAACGGGTTGAGGATGTCTCGATGAAGGACATACAGCAGGTTACAGGACGCGCGCTCCTCGACCGCAACAACCACTTACTACCTGTGATTGATGTCGCCAAACTGCTGGGCACGGAAAGTGCGGCCGATGATGTTCGCAAGGTGATCGTGTGCCAGGAAGGAGAGCAGGTAGTGGGGCTCCTGGTCGATCAGGTTTTTGGCGTAAGCCAATGTGATCCGGCGCACCTCTTTCAGTCGCCACACCGGTTTGTGCGCGGCACCGTGCGCGCCGGGGAGACTGTGGCTGACGTCCTGCGGTTGGAAGAACTCGTGTCCAATTCGAACCGGCAGGGGGCAGCATGACCGCGGTCGACGGGATGACGTACGTGAGTTTCTCGATAGCGGGCCATTGCTTTGGATTGTGTGCGTCCGAAGTCGAGGAAGTCGTGATGGCTCCGGAGATCACCGAGGTTCCGCTCGCACCAAAATATCTCTCGGGGCTCATCAACCTGAGAGGACAGATACTGCCTGCGCTGCGTGGCAGTGTGTTACTCGGGCTTCCGGAGGATGGGGAAACCGGGATGGTGAGCCTTATCTTGCGGCTGAAGTCCGGCCTGGTAGGCCTGCAGGTAGACCGGATCGGTGAAGTGTTGCAAGTGGACGCCAGCAACTGCGAACCGGCACCCGGCAATCTTTCGCCCGCGCTCAAGAAATCCTTAAAAGGAATATGCCGTACCGGGGGACGATTGCTGCTGGAATTGGATGGCAGCGCCCTCGAGCCCGCCACGCTGGCGGAGATGAATCGAAATTGAGGAGACCACAAGATGGCAACTAGCAGAGCGACACTGGAAAAGCCCGCACGGAAGTTGGCAATGGTGCACCCTGAGCGCCAGAAAATGGAACCAGCCGCTGCACACCCGGCTCACGGGGCAAAAGGATCAGCCCTGGCGGAGCGCTTCGGCATCAACGAGCAAAACCTGGCGCGTCGTCGCGAGTTCCTGCGGATCACTGAAGCGGATCGTAAGCTGCTGCTGCGTCTTGTTCCCTGGGCACGTAAGAACGGCGCCACGGCAGCCAAGCAGTTCTATGACTGGCAATTTGAGTTTCCCGGAACAAGGATGTATTTCGAAGAGTTTGCGCAACGGCGCGGCATCACCATGGAAGTGTTGCGTCCGGCCTTGGAACGAGCCCAGGCAGAGTATGTGGTCGGTTTGTTCGAAGGCGCAGAGAGCAACTGGGGACTCTCGTATTTCCAGCGGCGGCTGCACATCGGCAGTGTGCATAACGACATCAACCTGCCCTTCAAGTGGTACATCGGTTCTTACGTGGAGCTCGGAGCTGTCCTGCGAACGCTCTTGCGACGTTCCTTCAAGGACTCACGCGTACATCGCGCGGCAGACGAAACGCTCCTTAAAATCTTCAATTACGACATGCAGGCGGTTGGCGATTCTTTCGTTCTCAACACGCTGGAGACGATGGGCATCGACGTACAGGCGATTGCGGAGCGTCCGGGCGAGGATAAGACCGAGCAGCTGAAGCAGGTGAAAGACGCGCTTCAAGTCCTCACCGAACAGTGCGAAGCGCTCGCGCTGGGAAAGTTGGAGGACCCGGTGTTTGGGAAATCCGTTCCTACCGCAGGCGTATTCGGGATGGCATTCAGCAATATCCGTGAGAACTTCCATCAGAGCATGCGCACGATTACCGAAAGCGCATCGGCAGTGACCGGCGCGTCGGAACAATTGACCGAGGTCAGCCAGAAGTTGGCCAGCACCGCCGAAGAGACGGCGATCCAGGCGAAGGTGGTAGCCGATGCGGCGGGACACGTCTCGTCAGGCGTAAAGATTGTCGAGTCGAGTTCGCAGGAGATGCAGGCGTCCATCCAGGAAATCTCGCGTGCGGCCAACAACTCAGCCGGGGTGGTGCACGAGGCGGTGAGAGCGGCCGCATCCGCCAAAGAAGCGATCGAGAGATTGCGGGAATCGAGCGACGCGATCGGGAAGGTCACCAAAGTGATCACCACGATTGCACAGCAGACAGACTTGCTGGCGCTGAACGCGACGATCGAAGCCGCGCGCGCCGGAGCCGCGGGGAAGGGCTTCGCTGTCGTTGCCAACGAGGTGAAGGAGCTCTCGAAGGGAACAGCGAAAGCGACAGAAGAAATAACGCAAAAGATAGAGACGATCCAGCGGGACACTCATGGCGCGGTGACGGCGATCGCGGAGATCGCAAAGATCATCGGGCAGATCGACGGGGTAACGAACAGCATTGCTGCAGCGGTCGAGGAACAGACAGTGACGACGAACGAGATTAATCGCAACGTTTCTGACACAGCGACCGGTGCGAACGAAATCGCTCACAATATTTCCGGTGTGGCCACCGCAGCGCAGGACACAACCAAAGCGGCAACCGATACACAGTCAGCAGCACTTGCATTGCGTAAAATGGCGGCGGACCTGCAATCGGCAGTAAGTCGCTTCCAGGCGTAATGTAAGGTTTCGCTCCATACGGCAGAGAAGAACCCGCGAAAAGCACCGGCCACTGTGCGCTTTCGCGGGTTTTATTTTTGAGGATCTCCACTGGTGCGCTACTCAGTTTTTGCGGATTACAAATTGTTCTCAGTCGTCAAGGACATAACTAAGTTTCTTTGCTGATTTCCTTTCTGCACCTTGTCTGTGACAGTTAGAAGTCTGTTACTTGACAGGAGAAATTTTCGGAACGAAAAAGTACAACACCGATTTCTTGAGGGAGAGTTTGAGCGGCGAAGAGCGACGGAATTGTGCTAGTATGCGGTTCAGCGTCACGAGAGAGAGTCCTGATGAAAGCAGTTCTGAACCAGGGTGGCGCGTCCGGGTAGCGAGAAGTCGCAAAAGATTCGGAGCTCTGCCGAGTCGCTAACACCCGAGATCGGTAATTTCGAACCAGCTTCAAAATTTGTCGTGATGGTTGGCATTGCGGGACGATGCACGACTTGCCATCGCGGCTGAAGAGTCCGGCAAACCGGGCCAACGTTAAATAAAGGCGTGCCGTTAGACACGCTCGGGATTTATATAATGTCCGTTTCCAGTTCTGCTACTGCTGCTATCGATCCGTGGGTACAAATCCTCGGAGCCTTAGAAAAAAAGATCAATCGACACTCCTACGACACATGGCTCAAGCCGACGCGCTATAGCCACATGAAGGGCAACATCATGTTCGTGCGAGTTCCTACCCAGGAATTCGCCAACATCGGGGACCGCTACGGCGACCTCATCCAGGAAGCCATCGATAACCTCGGCTTCGATTTCCAGGATGTGCAGTTCGTGACCATTCAGGAGGAATCGCCAGCCGCGAAGACTCCAGTGATTCACAACGGTGGATTGAGCGCCGCTGTGGCGCAGAGTGGCGCACCGTCGTCGGCGATCAAGCAAACTCGCTTCGATTGGGACACCGCGGCGCAACTGAATCCGCGCTACACGTTCGACGGTTTCGTGATCGGCTCCGGCAACCAATTCGCGTCGGCCGCAGCTAAGGCGGTTGCCGAGAATCCTTCCAAGGCTTACAACCCACTGTTCTTGTATGGTGGCGTCGGCATGGGCAAGACCCACCTGATGCACGCGATCGGACAAGAGATCAAGCGGCGCAACATGCACCAAAGCATCTGTTACCTCTCGAGCGAGCGGTTCACCAACGAGATGATCAACTCGTTGCGTTACGACAAGATGACCAGCTTCCGCGACAAGTTCCGTAATGTGGACGTGCTGCTCATCGATGACATCCAGTTCCTCGCTCAGAAAGAGCGCACGCAGGAAGAGTTCTTCCACACCTTCAACGCGCTGCACGAGAGCATGAAGCAGATCGTGATCGCGAGCGATCGTCCGCCGAAGGAACTGGCGGAGATTGAAGACCGGTTGCGCTCGCGCTTCGAGTGGGGATTGATCGCGGACATTCAACCGCCGGATCTCGAGACGAAAGTTGCGATCCTGCAGAAGAAAGCGGAAGCCGAGCAGATCGGGCTTCCGACCGATGTGGCGCTGTTCATGGCGTCGAACATTCGATCAAACATTCGCGAACTGGAAGGCGCGCTGATCCGGTTGAAGGCGAAGTCGTCGCTGGAAGGCCGCGAGATCAACCTTAACTATGCGCAGGAAGTGCTACGCAACTTCATTGATGCGCAGACGAAGAAGGTGACGATCGAGTCCATCCAGAAGGCCGTGGCCGAGCAGTTCGGCATGCGCCTGCCGGAGATCAAGGCCAAGAACAACGCGCGCGCAGTGGTCTATCCGCGGCAGATTGCGATGTACCTGGCGAAGCATCTGACAGAAGCGTCGTTGCCGGAAATCGGGCGCCAGTTCGGCGGCAAGCACCACACCACAGTGCTGCATTCGATTGAGAAGATCGAAGAGCAGCGCAAGACCGATAAGGACTTGAATCGCCTGCTGAACAAGTTGGCGGAGACGCTTAGCAGCTAATGAAGTAGAGTGGTAGGTCGAAGCCGGCGCCGTGATGGCGCCGGTTTTGTTTTGCTTAAACCGTTTCGTCGATGATCGCGACTAACTCGCGCTCGATATGCTGGGCCAGTTCGTCGGCACCTTGAATGCCAGTGGCGCGAAGCAGGTCCGTTGGGTGGATCGTTGCCAGCGTTGAGCCAGTGCCGTTCGCATAGGCCGAGATCCGGCACGGCAGTACGACTGACACACGCATATCCGTGTTCAGCGCCTGCGACGCCGCCTGCGGGTTGCAAACATCGAATATCTTGCAGCCCTTCTCGAGTGCAATACCCTTGGACTTCAACGTCTGCTGAATGTCGAGCACATTCAGCACACCGAACTTATGCGTCTGGGCGGCCGCACGAAGCCGGCTTTCGATCTCGTCCAGCGGGTGCTTCGACTCTTTCGTGTACGTCACTTACTTGTTCTCCTTGAGCCCGCAACTAGTGTTGGTTTGGTCGGCCGAACCTCGGCCGTCGGGTGCCATTCAGGTTTGCACACCCATGCGGGGAAGGATCCAACGCTGGAGAACCACCCAGGCGACCACAAACAACAGCATCCATAGCAGATCGTTCATATGTTCCTCAATAGAACAGATGCATAAAGCCGGACAATCGTTACAACCTCATCTTGCGCGCGCTGATAGTCTCGGCGCAAGGACATACACCTCTTCCCGCAATGAAACGCGACGCAGTTCGTTCCACAAGCAGCAAGCGAAATCCAGCCTACGCCATAGCGATTTCTCTCCACCTTTCCACAATTGTGCATGTGAACAACTTTGGGAGAACTGTGAGTACGTTGTGGAAGCGGTGGAAGGTTCGTACCTTAGCTGGAGTTTGGCCCCGATGATTGACGCACCTGCATAAATCCGGACCGGTTGTTGTTTTCGATTTCCTTGCGAGAAAGACTCTCCCAATGCCATTTTGGACCACCTTTCCACATTTCCAGAGGCCTCTACTACTGTTTCTAAGGGTCCCATATTTCATTGATATTCCTTTTGATATATAAGTAATCGAATCCCGAAAGCATTTTTAGGCCGCCGTGCCGCGCACGACTCGCCCTACGGGGTATTCAGGTCCGGGAGATTGGGAGCAAGGTTATGGAGATCACAGTCACTAAATTCGATCTGCTGAAAGAACTGACCGCCACGCAGGGCGTTGTAGAACGAAAGACCACGATCCCCATCCTGTCGCATTTCCTCTTTGAAGCCGCTGGAGACAAACTGGCCATCACCGCTACCGATCTCGATCTTGGCCTGCGCACATCGTGTCCGGCGAAGGTGAAGAAAGAGGGATCGTGCACCATTCCGGCGCGCAAGCTTTATGACTATGTCCGCTTGCTGCCCGATGGCGAAATCACCATTAAGTTGCTCGAGAATCATTGGGTCAACATTCGCAGCGGCCGCTCCAACACGAAGATGGTCGGCATGGCGCGCTCGAATTTCCCGGCACTGCCAGTGTTCCCAACATCGGGCACGATCCAGATTCCAGGCGGCGTATTGCGGACGCTGATTTCGAAAACGATCTTTGCCATCTCCAATGAAGAATCGCGTTACACCCTAAATGGTGCGCTGATGGTGCTGAAACCGGAATCGATCGTGATGGTGGCCACCGACGGTCACCGCCTGGCTCACATCGAGAAGGCGCAGGAATCATTCCCCGGTGTGCAGGAGATGAAGACCCTGGTTCCGAAGAAGGCGATGGCCGAGTTGAACTCGCTGCTGAACAACAGCGACGAAGAATCGGTTGAGTTTGGCAAGGACGAGTCCACACTGTTCTTCCGCATCGGTGGGCGCGTTCTTACGTCGCGCCAGTTGACGGGCCAGTTCCCGAACTATGAAGCGGTTCTGCCGCGCGACAACACCAAGTTCGTAACCGTTCGCTGCGAAGACATTTCATCGGCCATCCAGCGCGTGGCGCAGTTCGCCGACGAGCGCTCGGGCGCCATCAAGTTGCGACTGGAGAAGGGCGCGTTGACGATTTCGAGTTCGTCGGCAGAAACGGGCGAGTCGGAAGATTCGATTGAGACTACCTACCAGTCAGATCCCATCGTGATCGGCTTCAACTCGCAATATCTGCTGGACTTCCTGAAGGCCTCTACGGGTGGCGAAGTCAGATTCGAGTTCAAGGACTCGCAGAGCGCCGGCCAGTTGCGTCCAGATGAAAACGGTGACGCGCAGTTCAAGTATCGGTATGTGGTGATGCCGATGAGGATATGAGATTAGTGGCTAGTGATTAGTGAGAGTGAACAGAGGCCGGCGGGAGCCGGCCTTTCGTGTTCTACGGAATCGTTGTCGTTATCTGCGTCCCTATTGCAGACCTGCAGTACAATTCTGCGCGATGCTTCGGATCCTTGTTCTCATAATATCTTCGCTGTTGGTTGCTGCTACTGCACAGACCAATCCAACCGACCAAACCTACCGAAACGACAGACTACGCTTCTCATTAACGATTCCGGGCGGATGGAATGCTGTCGAGAAGGACAAGTACGTGGGCGACCGAGCCAAAGTACTCCTTCGTCTTGAGAGACAACCCAAGTCGAATTTAGTTCTTACCCTCGTGGCTGAAGATGGGACGGGGAACCCCGGTATCTATCGAATACTTCCCGAGGACGTTCTGCCCGCACTGAAGAAGTCTTTGAGTGACGAAGCTACTTTCATTGAGCGAAAAGAAGGACTTCTTGAACACATAGGCGGCCAGGACTTTGCTCGTGCTGATTTTCGAGGAATAGCGGGAAATAAGGACCTGATCACCGTTCTCCTCGGCATTGTGCAGGGCAACTTGCTCAAAGCGACAGTAATCGGACAAACCGATAACGACATCGATGAGGGGCTCAAACTTTTACGCCAACATCTCAGCTTTGATCCCGATTGGTCAGCCGGCGACGTGACGCCAACCGCCGGTCCGAAGATGTTGGTGAGAGTATCGCAGATGGTCTCAGACCCATTGGTCAAGAAGAAGGTCCGTCCCACCTACCCACCAGACGCTCGACAGAATGGCGTTACTGGATCAGTTGTGCTTCACGTCATCATCAGTAACGAAGGAAGGGTAGAGAAGATCTGGGTTCTTCGGGGAGACCCATTGCTAGTGCCGATGACGGTCAACACCGTCCGGCAATGGGAGTACAAGCCGTATCTGCTGAATGGCCAGCCGGTATCAATTGATACGCAGGTGACGGTCCATTACACACTGGAGAGGTAGGCCCTACAAGTAACTCAACCACGGCGACTTGTTCCTGGCCTTCACTCCTGCGTACCACGCGCAGAGCGGCCACAGAATCAGCAGACCGATAAACCACGCCAGGTAAGTCATACCGAGACCGTGTCCGAAACCCGCCGGGGATCCTTCGAACGGCCCGATGGGCGAGAAGAAGTGGCGGTAGTCCTGGCCGCTAAACGCTGCAATCGTTGTGCCGATCCAGAACGCCACCGGGAAGTTGAGCAGGTAGAAGAAGAGCGGCACCCGGCCGAAGGTGATGACCGGCTTTGTCCAGCGTGGCAGCGGACGATCGAACAGCGATAGCAAGATGAGCGCTGGACCAAGCGTCATGCACAAGAAGATCAACGACGGTGGCTGCTTGGTGCAGTTCAGAAACGAGCACAACGTCATCAATGGCGAGCCCTGCACCTTCCACGGATTCGGATCGCCATACAGGTTGATCGCGCGCAACACGACCCATGCAAGCGTTATTCCGACGCCAATCAGCAGCAGCTTCTTCTTTCGATCGTTGAGCGGCTGGAGCAGAATCGGTCCAAGCAGGTAGCCGATTCCAATCACGCCGATCCACGCGATCCACGGATAGCCGACGAACAAAGTTCCTCCATATACTGGAATCGGTCCGGGCTGATGCAGGAACATCCAGAGCGGGGCCAGTGCCCCGAGTTGCGCAGCGCGGACGCCGTCGAACAAATTATGACCGGCGACGATCGCCAGCGACACTGTCCACATGGCCCAGCGCGGCAGATGGATGAGCCCGGCGAGAAAGATCATCGCCGACCCGAGCGACCACAACACCAGCAGCCAGACGAAGCCGCCGAGGTGCAGGTTGAAGGTCAATCCCCAACGACCTAGCGTGACTTCGAGAACGATGAGCCAAAGCCCACGCGTAAAAAGAAACCACGACAGCTCATGTTTCGTCCTGCCACGCGACACCCACAGCAACGCTCCCGTTCCCGCGAGCAGCATGAACGTGGGCGCGCAGATGTGCGTGA
>Ga0075355_1000096_pt1 | contig 12482 bp, 13 predicted proteins | sample WestPond_Cattail_6_FD_120069 | JGI IMG/M metagenome (GOLD analysis project Ga0075355, IMG submission 120069) | Natural and restored wetland microbial communities from the San Francisco Bay, California, USA, that impact long-term carbon... | ecosystem: Environmental > Terrestrial > Soil >...
CGCACGCTGGAATACGCCGGACGCACAGGCCGCGTCGAGTCGGGCACGGGTGAGACGAATCTCTTCGTTTATCCGGGATATGAATTCCGCGTCGTCGGGGCGATGCTGACTAACTTCCACCTGCCGAAGAGCACGCTGCTGATGCTGGTGTCAGCTCTGGGCGGTCGCGAACTGATCCTCAGAGCCTACGCACACGCGGTCGAGGAGAAATACCGGTTCTACTCGTATGGCGATTGCATGTTCGTGGAGTAAGAGTTACCCGCTCTTCCTCCACCGATCCACCAGGTTCCACCAAATTACCCGCTCCCATTCGCCGACGAACGTTTTCGCCCACTCGCGCTCGCGCCACCACTTCCAGTTGTATTCCGGTTCGTAGTGTGAGGCTGCGATCGTCCACTGGTATTGGGGACGCACCACCTGCGCCGTCGAGAGCGCACGCCTGGAGTGATAGTCGCTGGTGACGATCAGCGCCGATTTCGCGCCCACCGAGTCCAGGCACTTGGACACGTACTTGATCTCGAACTTGGTGCCGTTCTCGCTCGTCGGACAGACTCTTACCCGATCCCCAAACTCGCCAGCCGATTCCTTGATATAGGCCGCCGCCCATTCTGCCGGTGTGTGGCCGTACTCGCGGATATCGGTTCGGGCGTCAAGGAACAGAACCTTGCCATAGCCCGAGCGCAGCAAGTCCAGTCCTTTCAGATACCTGGCATCGCCGGCTCCGCCATCGAGCACTACAATCGCGTCCGAGCGTTGCGCATTATCTTTCTTCAAGAACCATCCTGCGGACGCGCCCAGAATCAACGCAAGCACCAGCAAAACCAAGATTGCTTTCACCCATCTCATGAGCTGCCACTATATCGCAGCCCTCCTGAGTTCCCGAATTGGAACCGCAGACAACAAATACTTTCGAGAAACTGCACCGTCGCCGGCTGGCGTCAACATCGAATCCGTAACAACAGCGCGTTACCAAAACGCGTCTCAATGGTAAGCAGGTGCAGGCCTGCCAAAAGCATTTAGGGGAAGTCGGGCAGGCCCGGCTCTGGTACCATGTCGCAATTCTGTAGCGCCACATCGCGGACGCTCCTCGTGGGGAAGAAAGCTCGTTTTCTCCTGATTGCCGTCGTATTGCTGCTCTCGAGCAGTGTATCCATCGCGGGACATCGTCGCCCCGCCGATGGCGACACCGCTGTGGGCGTACCCAACGCGAACGAAGTCAAGTTCCTCGCCGTTCCTGATACCGCTTCTGCCGAACGGCACATGAAGGTGCTCACCGCCGAGCCGCATATCGCCGGCTCGCCTGCCGACTACCGCACCGCACTCTACGTCGCGCAACAATTCCGCAACGCCGGACTCGACACCTCCATCCAGGAATACCGCGTCTGGCTGAATTACCCGGCCGAAGTCAGCGTGGAAGCCTTCGCGAAGAACGGCAACCTGATCATGAGCGGACCGTCACGCGAACAGGTGGATGGCGACCCCTACCAGGACAATGCGGACGTCCTGCCCGCGTTCTCCGGCTACTCGCCCTCGGGCGATGTCACCGCCGACGTGGTTTACGCGAACTACGGCCGGCCCGAGGATTTCAAGGATCTCGCCGACAAAGGCATCAGCGTGCGCGGCAAGATCGTCATCGTCCGCTATGGGGAAAACTTCCGGGGCGTGAAGGCCTACCTTGCGCAGGAGATGGGCGCAGCCGCGCTGATCATTTATTCCGATCCGATCGACGACGGATTTACCAAGGGAGACATGTATCCCAAGGGACCATGGCGTCCGAACAGCGGCGTGCAACGAGGCACAGTCGAGTTCGGATTCCAGCATCCCGGCGACCCAACCACACCGGGCTTCGCCAGCACCATGGGCTTGCCGGATTCCCAGCGCGTAAAGCCGGAAGACAATCCGGATATGCCGAAGATTCCGGTGACGCCGCTGAGTGCCAAAGACGCCCAGCCGATCCTCGCCGCACTCAAAGGCCCCGAGTGCCCGCGCGACTGGCAAGGCGCGCTGCCGTTCACTTATCGCATGGGCCCCGGTCCGGTTCGCGTACACCTCAACCTCAAGCAGGATTACGGCTATCGCACCATCTGGAACGTGATCGGCAAGATCAAGGGCGCCACGTATCCTGACGAGCTCGTCATTGCCGGCAATCATCGCGATGCCTGGGTGTATGGCGCCGTCGACCCGATCAGCGGCACCGTCGCCATGCTCGAAGCGGTCAAAGGTCTGGGCGAGCTGCTTAAGTCCGGCTGGCGTCCGCAACGATCTATCATCGTTGCCTCATGGGACGCCGAGGAGCAGGGCCTGATCGGCTCCACCGAGTGGGTGGAAGAGAACGAAGCGAATCTTGGCAAGGCCGTCGCTTACTTCAATACGGATACCGGCGCTGCGGGACCGAACTTCCGCGCCGCCGCCACACCGAGCCTGCGCAACTTCATTCGCGATATCACGATGCTTGTGCCCAGCCCCAAGGGTGGCGTGCTCTACGACCAGTGGCGCAACTTCGGCAAGATGACCGCCGTCGCGGCCGGTGGCAGCGACGTGTCACTCGGCAATCTCGGCTCCGGCAGCGATTACACCTCCTTCGTCGACCACCTGGGTATTCCTTCGAGCGACATCCGCACCAGCGGTAATTACGGCGTCTATCACTCTGTGTTCGATAACTACGAGTGGTACCGCAAATTCGGCGATCCCGGCTTCCAGTACTCGCAGTTGATAGCCCGGGTGTTCGGACTTGAGGTTCTCCGCATGGCTGACGCCGACGTTCTTCCTCTCGACTACCAGAACTACGCCACGGAAATCATGCAGTACACGCTGGCGGCGGAGAGGCACGCGCGTGATGTATTCGGCGAGGGCACCCCCGACTTCTCGCCTGCCCTGCGCGCCGCTCGTCGGTTCGTTACCGCCGGGCGCATTATGCTCGACCAGCAGCAATCGACCATGGATCCACGCGATATTCAGCAGATAAACGCCCTTCTCATCCAGTCGGAACGGGATTTGTTGTTGCCGAAGGGGCTACCCAAGCGCCCATGGTTCCGGCACTCCATCTTTGCTCCGGCGGACCTGAAGGGCTACACCGCATCGGTGATCCCCGGGGTGAACGAGGCGATCGAGTACGGCGATCTGGCCACCACTACCGATCAACTGAATGAACTGGCGAAGGCGCTGAACCGCGCCGCGTCTACGCTGGAGAGCTATCGCCCGTCAGCGGGCGAAGTTATGCGCGCCAGGAAATAGTCCACGTCATCAAGAGCGAAGCGAGGAGTCCCTGATCGGGAACCTTTGCTACCGCTTGGCCGTCTTCGGTTCGTCGTCCCGCACGACCACGATCTTCGCCTCTTTGGGAATGAACTTCCGATCTTCCTGCGACACTGCCACCGGTTCACCCGTGCTCTTCGTCAATGCCCTGAGGATCGCCTTGTAGTTGTCCTTATCGCCCTGCAGCAACAGCGATCCGTGTTCGCCTCGACTGGTGAATTCCAATCCGATGAAATGGTCCCGCGATTTGTGAACGAGCCTCACCACTCCAACGGGAGCGACCAGCACCCCCAGTTTGCCGATCCGACGGTCGGCCTCCTGCCCGTAAGTCAGGGAGGTTACGTCGCTCGCCGGGATGACTACTCCCTGGCCATCTTTCAAACGAAACGTGATTCGTTCCGAGGTAATTTCGAGGTGATTACCCCAGTCTTTTGAATCAACCGAAGTCTGCAGCATGCCGCTGTCGTAGCGCACTTTATCCCAGGTGTCTTCCTGCGCCAGAACAAACGTTGAACACAGCCAAACCACGGTACAGATACGTATGGCCCACATCTCAACTACCTCTGCTTCAATGTTATCGCGATACGATGCATTGCCGTGTGGGGTGAATACCTGATGCAGGGACTAGGGCCACGGTCGCGCCATTGTTCGCCAAGGTTCGGGCTTGGCGCCATACCCTTCGCTTTCGATATCATCGACTGTATGGCGGAGCACCAGAACATACTCCGGCGCGGCATCCATCAATTTGTTTACGGACTCTGCGGCATCGTGATTGGCATCACCCCGCCTACCGAGAAGCAGGAAGTCCCTTTCTTTATCCTTCTTCTCAGCTTCTTCCTGTTCGTCACCGTGGGCCTATTTTTATTCGCCGTTTACGTGATACCAGCGTTTAAGTAGTCTCAGCCTGAGACTTCCTCTTCGTACACTAACGTTTGCGACAATATCTCCAAGTTAGGCGCAACCTCCGACCCTAGATCCCACATCAGAGTAGCTGACGTACTCTGCTGCACTGGTGTCCGATCCCGGAGGCCCCTGGTGAATTCGAAGTTCTTGTCGCTCCTTCTCCTGCTTGTTTTGACTGTTCCTGCTTCAATGTTGGCTAATACCCTGACATATGCTGCTCCCGGTACGCAGGCAAACTCCAGCATCTTTACGGCGGCGGCAACCGGCACTCTTACGGCATACTTCATCAACTCAGATTCGGCTTATACCAGCGTGATCGGCGTCTCGATCAACGGAGTTGAGTCTGGCGCTTGGGGCCTCAACAACCATGGATCGACCGCTGGACAATCCCTCGTTCTGGGTGACGTCAACACCGGTGACATGATCCAGTTCAACCTGTTCGTGACGAATACGAACGACACCTTGTCGTCCGACGCGTCGCGCAATGCCGACCACTTCAATCACGTTTACGCTACATCCTTTGTGGGAGATGGGTCGATTCCGGCGGGAACCTTCGTGGGTTTTGAGGATCTCGCGGGCGGTGGCGACGAGGACTACAACGACATCGAGTTCGTCTTCACCAACACGGCCGCAGCCCCGGTGCAAGCAGCGCCGGCGTTACCGGAAGTCCCCGAACCGGCGTCGATCAGCTTGTTCGGATTGGGCATGGCGGCCCTGGCGATGCGGCGAAAGAGACACGTACGTTAACTCGGATCCGCAGCGCTTCGTAACGGGTAACCGTTATCTCGCGAACTCGCTATGCCGGCGGCTGTAGAACAGATAGACAGCCAGTCCGAGCGCAAGCCACACAAAGAAGCGGATCCAGGTGATGACCGTTAACCCTGTCATCAATCCACCACAGAGGACAACGGAGATCAGCGGGAACAACGGCACCAGCGGCACCTTGAACCCGCGTGGGCGGTCAGGCTGCGTGCGCCGCAAGAAGATCACGCCCAACGATACCAGCACGAACGCGAACAGCGTTCCGATATTCGACAGGTCGGCCGCATCGCCGATATCCACAATACCTGCTGGCAATCCAACTAGAAATCCAGCAATCCATGTCGACCAGTGTGGTGTTTTGAACCGGTGATGCACGCGCGAAAAGATCTTCGGCAACAGGCCATCGCGCGACATCGCGAACCAGATGCGCGTCTGTCCGTACTGGAACACGAGCAGCGACGACAGCATTCCGGTCAGCGCGCCAATGATGATGATCGAGATGAAGATCGGATGCGCGTTCAAGTGCTTCAGTGCGTATGCAACGGGCGCCTCGGCGGCCGCGCCTTCCGCGAAGCTCGTGTACTTCATCATGCCCAGCAGCACGAGCGCAACGCCCACATACAGCAGCGTACACACGATCAACGAGGCGATGATGCCGAAAGGAATGTCCTTTTGCGGATTCTCCGCCTCTTCGGCTGCGGTCGACACCGAGTCAAATCCGATATAGGTGAAGAAGATGATCGCGCCACCCGTGATCACGCCGCCAAAGCCCGAAGGCATGAACGGATGCCAGTTATCTTTATTCACCAGCATTCCGCCTACGACGAGGAACGTCACGATCGCCGCGATTTTGACCACCACCATGATGTTGTTGGTCTCCGCCGACTCGCGCACGCCGCGCACCAGCAGCACCGTCAGGATCATCACGACGAGGAACGCTGGAACATTGAAGTAAGCTCCGGTCCAGTGCCCGCCGGCAAAAACTGCGCTCGCCCAATGGTCCGGGATGATGAGCCCGAACGACGCAAGTTGGGCTTTGAGGTATCCGCTGAAGCCAACCGCAACGGCAACATTGCTGACAGCGTATTCGAGGATCAAGTCCCAACCGATAATCCACGCGAAGATTTCACCCAGCGTTGCGTAAGAGTACGTGTAAGCGCTGCCGGCGATCGGAATCATCGATGCCAGCTCGGCATAACACAAACCGGCAAAGCTGCACGCCATCGCAACCAGGATGAACGAAATTGCAATCGCCGGTCCCGCCGGCGGACGCCCGTGCATGAGTACATTGCCGGTTCCGCCGGTTCGGAAGAAGTTGACGATCAGGTCCAGCACCTGCGCATGCAGGATCGAGGGAACCTCGAAGTGCTCGCCCGCCGCCGCCGTACCAGTCAGAACGAAGATGCCCGAGCCAATGATCGCGCCGATACCCAGCGCCGTCAGACTCCACGGGCCAAGGCTCTTCTTTAGCCGGTGCTCCGGCTCTTCGGACTCCGCAATCAGCTTGTCGATGGACTTGCGGGCAAAGAGCTGATTGCCCGAGGACTTCCGGTTATCTTCAACCTTGGTTGGCGCCAAAAGAGGTTCCCGTCTTGTGGGATTTTGTTCCGGTATTTGTAGCACATCCAGACGAACCGCGGCCAATCCTCAGCGATGCAGGTCGTAGATCGTAAGCTTGCTGCCATTCAGGACGGCGAACTCACTCGAATCCGGCGCTATCGCCACGCCAAACAGGTTCTCGCCCGGAACGGAGATATCCACCTTTCCGATGCGCTTGCGAGCCTCCAGATCGTACAGGTAAACCTTTGCCTGCGTGTGGCGAACCTCGACTCCCGTCTCCGTGCCCGCGATCTCATGCTCGGCAAACAGGACGGCCGCCGTCTTACCATCGCCTGACGTGTAGATATCACCCAGCACGTATCCAGCGTGCTCGATCGTGTCGTCGAGCACAAAGTTGCCTTTCAGATCCAGGAGAAGAAGATGCCGTCGAATGTTGATGTCGAGTTGAACGACCGCCACCAGGTCCTGTGAAACGAATCGTGACTGCGACAGGCAGCACTCATGAACGGCGAGCAATCGCCAGCCGGTTCGCTGCGAATAGATGCCGACCTGCTTGGCATTCGTATCTACCAGCAGGTTGTCGTTGCCCGAGAGCGACAACACCTGCCGCGGATGCGTCAGGCTCCATCCCGCGGTGCACGTGTTGGCGTCGATGCGCGTTGCCGTGGCCGTTTCGGAAGCTTCAACGGCCCATACAATCGTTCCTCCCGGAGAAGCCCGCAATGCTCGCGCCTCCTTGGGCTGGTCCGCGTTCTTGAGGTTGAAATTGCGGGTTTCGCGGAACTCGGGCGTGAAGCAGTGGATCTCCGGTCCAGTCAACAGGATCGGCTTGTCCGCCACGACCACCAGCCCGGAGCTGTTTTTGCGCGTGGGAAACTGCAGCTGTTGCGAGACAACGCCGTCGCTCGACCCGACCAGTTCCAGCTTCAGCTGCCACGGATCGCCGACGTCGAGTCTGTCGCGCTTCGACAACTTGCCTGGTCCGTTCCGCTCGCTGTACCAGATGGCAAGCTGTCCCGGCTTCACATACTGCATGCCGTTCAGACCGCGCGTGGCGTTGTCGCGGCTCTGCGCCGGGAGGTCCACCGTGAAGGTCGCCTTCTGCTTCTGCGCCAGTACCGGCAGAACCGAGCAAAAGACCGCCAAAAACACAACACCCGGCCATCGCAGCCGGGTGTTGTCGAGCGAGAACTTCACGGTACTAACGCTTGCTCTGACCGCGGACCATCTTCTTAACTTTCTTTTTCATGGAGCCGCGCGGAGTGGTGCGCTTCCCCTTCGGCTTGGCGGCTTCGGCCTTCTTGCGGGCGGTGCGCTTAGCCTTCTTGCGTTCAGTCTTTTCGGTGATCGTCTTCGTATTCATGCGTTCCCTTCAAATTCCGTTACGGAATGTCTGCTTCTAGATTAAAGCAAACGGCCCAAATTCGCGACTCCGTTCATAGCTTTTCGAAGGGCACGTTCATAACCGGATACTTCTCCCAATCCTTGTAGTCGAAGTGCCACCACTCGTGCGGCTCGACCGTGAATCCCTGCGCCTCCATAGTTTTGCGCAGCAACTCACGGCGCTGCGTCTCCTGCGGAGTACCGCCCTTGTAGCCCGGATACGACCGTTCCGACATCTCGTCGTACCCGCTCGGCATTCGAACTTCCTGTCCCGTCTTCAAATCGTAGAGGCTCAGGTCTACCGCGCATCCACGATTGTGCCGCGATCCCGGTATCGGATTGGCCACGAAGTCGTGTTTATCCGGCGGCGTGCCATCCCAGAACATCTTCGTGACATACCACGGACGGTAGCCGTCGTGAATGATGATGCCGTAGCCATACTGCTTGAGCGCCCTGTTTGCACGCACTACCGCCTCTGCCGCCGGACGCTGCATGAACGCCCGTGCCTGGCTGTAAAACGGCGTGCTCATAAAATTGTTCGTCGAGGCGTAACGAATGTCGAGCTTGATAGTCGGATCAAGTGTGACCAGTTCTACGAGATCCGATGTGCGCAAGTCTGCTGGTTGTGGCGGCGGCGTCGCAGCCATCGCTTCACGCCGCAGTTCTTCAACCGGCTTGACTGGCGTGATGCGGAAATTCTGGACCGATGCCGGCGCCGCGCTCTGCGCTGCCACGGGCAGCGCCATGGCAACAGCTACAATGATTACGAGAAGTTTTCGACGGTTCCCCACGGTCTCTATGCTACTGAAAATTTCGCTTCTGCTGTTCATCTTTTCGATTTTTACCGTCGCGGCCAAGGCGCAGGATTTTGTTTATTCCGTCCGCGGATCGCTCGACCGTGGCGCGCTCCCCGAGGCCGAAGCCAAGCTGAAGCAGTATCGTGACCTGCGCGGCGCCACGCCGGAGTATCTGGAAGCCTATTCCTGGCTCGCGCGCACCGCGCTCGCACAGAAGCAATACGTTCGCGCCATCGAGCTCGCCGACGAAACCTATGCGCTGTGCGAAGCCGAGTTGAAGAACCGTTCGCTCGACGCCGAGCCGCGCCTGCCCACGGCACTTGGGGCCGCGATTGAAGCCAGGGCGCAAGCCATGGCGGCCCAGGGGGGTAGTGGAAATGCAGTCGATTATCTTAAGAGCGAGCTCGCCCGTTACTCATCCACCTCGATCTCCACGCGCATTCACAAGAACATCAACCTGCTTTCGCTCGAAGGCAAACCGGCACCCGCGTTGAAGGAAACGCAATTCCTCGGCCCCAAGCCGCAACCACTTGCAACACTAAAGGGTAAGCCGGTCATCTTGTTCTTCTGGTCGCACTGGTGCGTGGACTGCAAGGCCCAGGCACCTATCCTCGGCCGCCTCAAAAAAGAGTACGGCGACAAACTCTCCATCGTTGGTCCCACGCAGTTGTACGGCTACGCCGCCGAAGGCCGTCCCGCGTCGCCGAAGGAAGAACTGGCGTTCATCGACTACGTCCGCCAGAAATACCTCGCCGGACTTGGTGACATGCCCGTGCCAGTTTCTTCCGAAAACTTCAAGCAATACGGCGCCAGCACTTCGCCGACGCTGGTCATCGTTGGCGAAGATGGCCGCGTGAAGAGCTACCATCCGGGACGAATGACATACGAGGAACTGAAGTCCGCGCTCACTCCGCTGGTCACATCCGTGAAGTGATCAAAGTCACCGCGGGATGTTATTTGTCCTTCCCGCAAGGCGAAAAACTGAAGTACCATACAAGACAAGGAAGCTCCCCGGAGACCATTTGTGTTCGCCGGTTTCCAAACGCCATGATGACCCTGATCGAGCAACGGGAGAGAATTGTCCGCTACGGCAGAACGCTGTACGAGCGCGGCTTTATTGCCGCCACCGACGGCAACATCTCCGCTCGCCTCGATTCAAACCGCCTGCTCATCACCCCCACGTGCATGTGCAAAGGCTGGATGAAAGAAGACGACCTGGTCATCGTGGACATGAATGGCCGCCGTCTGGAAGGCACCCGCAGCGTGTCCAGCGAAGTCGCCATGCACCTGCTCATTTACCGCATGCGGCCCGATGTGCATGGCATCGTTCACGCACATCCGCCCACCGCAACCGGCTTTGCTGCGGCCGGCTTTGCCCTCGACAAGCCGCTGATTTCAGAGATCGTGCTCACCCTCGGCGCCGTTCCGCTGGCGCCCTATGCCTGCCCCGGAACGGATGAACTGTCGAACGCGTTAAAACCGTTCGTCGCCGACCATAACGCCATCCTGATGGCGAATCATGGCGTTGTCACCTACGCTGACAACCTTGAGCAAGCCTTCATGCACATGGAGACCGTCGAGCACCTGGCGAAGATATCCCTCGTTGCGCGTAGCCTTGGCCAGCAGAACGTGCTCAATGAAGAGGAAGTGAAAAAGCTGGCCGCAATCCGTCGCCAGATGGAAGCCGCGCGCAATAACGGCCATCGCATAGTAGAAGCAGTTAACTCTTAACCGCCTGCTCCGCAGCGGCGTACTGCCGCAACCATCCCTCAAATTCCTGTAGCGCCAGCTCGCATTGCTTCTGGTGACGCAACTTCTTGTCGCGGATCTTTTCCGGCCACGGTGGCAGCAGGTCGAACGTAATGTTCGCAGGCTGGAATGTCCTAGTCTCGGCGTGCGCGATGTAGTTCGTGAGCGAACCGAATGCGCTTGAGCGCGGCGGAGCTAGCGTTTGGCGATTTTCGGCGAGCGCTGCCGCATGAATTCCGGCCATCAAGCCGGTCGCGATTGCTTCCACGTATCCTTCGACGCCAGAAATCTGACCAGCAAAAATCACTCGCGGATGCTCGCGCATCTGCAGCGTGTCCGTGAGCAATGCCGGTGAGTTGATGTAGGTGTTGCGATGAATCTGTCCGAAGCGCAGGAACTTGGCGTTCTCGAGCCCGGGAATCAATCGCAGCACTCGCGCCTGCTCGCCGAACTTCAGGTGGTTCTGAAATCCGACCAGGTTGTAGGAATCCGCTCGCAGGTTTTCCTGTCGTAGTTGTACGACAGCGTAAGGCGTCCTGCCATTCTTCGGATCACGCAAGCCGACGGGCTTCATCGGACCAAAGCGTAAGGTGTCGCGGCCGCGACGTCCGATCTCCTCGATGGGAAGACATCCCTCAAAGTAATTTAGTTTCTCCCATTCTTTGGCCTCGACCGATTGCGCCTCGATCAACGCGTCGTAAAAGCGGTCGTATTCCTCTTTTGTGAACGGACAATTGATGTAGTCGGCCGTACCCTTGTCGTAACGCGCAGCCATGTAAACGCGCGACATGTCGATCGAGTCGGCTTCGACAATCGGCGAGATCGAATCGTAGAAGAAGAGGTGATTGCTGCCTGAAAGACGAGCGATTTCCTGCGAGAGTGCGTCGGACGTCAGGGGTCCCGTGGCGATGATGGTAGTGTCGTTGGTGTCGTTAACGTTGGTGACTTCCTCGCGATGCACTCGAATCAGCGGCTCGGCTTCGATCGCCTCCGTGACCTTCTTGGCAAAGACGTCGCGATCCACGGCCAGCGCGTGACCAGCGGGAACCTGCGCCTGGAGGGCGATTTCCATCAGCAGCGACCCGGCTCGGCGCATTTCCTCTTTCAGTAGCCACGGCGCGGTGTTCTCGCTATCGGACTTGAGTGAGTTCGAGCAGACGAGTTCGGCGAAGTTGGCCGTCTCGTGTGCTGGTGTCTTGCGGACAGGGCGCATCTCGTAAAGATTGACTGAAAGACCGCGACGCGCGCACTGCCAAGCTGCTTCTGAGCCGGCAAGTCCGGCGCCAATGATGTTGATGCGAGTGCTCATGAATAGCGGGAATCCGTAGAGGTGCTTCGTTTATTATACGTGCCGTAGAGTAGACACGCAGGAGGAGCCATGGCCCGCATTTCCTATATCGAGCCTCAGACCGCCAGCCCCGATGTGCAGCAGATTTACGAACACCGCCTGCGCAGCAAGCCGGGATCGGTACACAAAGCGATGGCGCACAATCCGCACGCGCTCACGCCCTTCTTGTCTTTCTACGCCGCGACGGGCGCAAGTCTCGATCGTAAGCTGTGGGAACTCGTGTACCTGCGCGTGTCGTTCATCAATGACTGCAACTACTGCTCGCAACATCACATCGCTTCTTCAAAGAAGGTCGGCCTCGGACCCGAAGATTGGAAAGCGCTGAAGGACGGCGACATCTCGCATTTCAGTGAAGCTGAACAGGCGGCACTGCATTATGCCGACAAGCTTACGAAAAGACCGGGAACAATCTCTGATTCCGACGTCGATGCATTGCAGAAATACTTCACCGATCAGCAGATTGTCGACCTGCATCTGCTGGTAGGTTTGGCCAACCTCACCAATCGCTTCACCGATCCGCTGGGACTGGATCTCGAATTCGCAGCGACCGACGTTTAAAGGATTACGCGTTCATCGCCGACCCGTCGCGTCACGCGCTCACGATCGAGGTACTCCAGTAAAGGGATGGCATATTTGCGCGAAACGCCGGTCAGGTCCTTGAACCGGGCAACATCAATTTTCGCCGACTTCGTCTTCTCGTCTGCGAGCTTGCGGCGAAGCTCGGC